>ENA-OPBO01001115-OPBO01001115.1-human-gut-metagenome-genome-assembly--contig:-NODE-1115-length-19957-cov-4.000754_pt1 | contig 19957 bp, 16 predicted proteins | sample MGYA00241071_ERZ501458 | MGnify/ENA primary metagenome ERZ501458 (study PRJEB25962, sample SAMEA2042509) | human gut metagenome | biome: human gut; feature: human-associated habitat; material: faeces... | reverse complement strand
ACGCCATCGCGCGCGACGGCGCGGGGCACGTGGTGAAGGACGCCGCCGCGCTCTCGTGCGGCGACGACGTGCGCGTCCTTCTCGGCACGGGCTCCTTTGATGCGACGGTCACCGCAGTAAACGACTAGCTGGCTATCCTCCCGGAAAGGTGTGAGATCATGGCTGATGCAACCTATCGCCCCATCGACGAGATGACGTTCAAGGAGGCCTCCGTCGAGCTCGAGCAGATCGTGCGCGCGCTCGAGTCCGGCGACCTCGAGCTCGAGGAGTCGCTCGAGCGCTACGGCCGCGGCGTGGAGCTCCTGAAGAGCCTGCGCGAGCGGCTCTCCGGCGCGGAGCAGAAGGTGCGCGTCCTTCTCGACGCCACCGACGAGAACGCTCCGGTGACCGACACCTCGTCGGCTCCGAGCACGGCGTATATTAACGAGTAGCTCACGCGAACCGATGGGAGGCACCATGTCCGACTGCATCTTCTGCAAGATTGCCAACGGGGAGATCCCGAGCGAGTTCCTCTACGAGGACGAGCGCGTCGTCGCGTTCAGGGACCTCAGCCCGCAGGCCCCCGTCCACGTGCTCGTTGTCCCCAAGGAACATCACGATAACTTCGTCGACGACGTTCCCGCGGAGACGCTCGCCTCGATGGAGCGGGCCGTCAAGGCGGTCGCCGAGAGGACCGGCATCGCCGAGTCGGGCTTCCGGTGCATCATGAACACGGGATCCGCGGCCGGCCAGACCGTGATGCACCTCCACATGCACGTCCTCGGCGGCAAGCCCCTCGGCGAGGGCCTGATTCCCGCGTGATTTTGTTCCGCGGAGCGCCCTGCGCGTCGCCGCAGGGGCGTATCATGGGGGTGTTACTCGTCAGCAAGAGGGTGGGGGAGTCCCCGCGAGAGGAGAGTCATGAACGTCCTTGTCATCAACGCCGGCAGCTCGTCGCTCAAGTACCAGCTTCTTGACGTCGACACGCGCGAGGTATACGCGAAGGGCAACTGCGAGCGCATCGGCATCGACGGCTCGTTCGTCGGCCACGAGGAGATGGGCGGCGAGAAGCAGAAGCTCGAGGTCGCGCTTCCCGACCACAAGACGGCCATCAAGTACGTCTTCGACATCCTCAAGACCGTGGACAAGCCCATCGGCGGCATCGGCCATCGCGTGGTCCAGGGAGGGTGGTACTTCCCCGAGTCCGCCGTCGTGACTGACGAGACGCTCGCCCAGGTCCGCGAGGTCGCCCCGCTCGCCCCGCTTCACAACTACGCGGAGGCCGACGTCATCGAGATCTGCCGTGACATGTTCCCCGAGCTCGGCAACGTCATCGTCCCGGACACCGCGTTCCACTATCACATGCCCGAGCGCGCCTGGCGCTACGCCCTGCCGCGTGACGTGGTGGACAAGTACCACGTGCGCAAGTACGGCGCCCACGGCACGAGCCACCGCTTCATCTGGCGCACCGTCCACGAGCTCATGGGCGACAAGACCCACAAGCTCGTGAGCTGCCACCTCGGCTCCGGAGCGTCCCTCTGCGCCATCGAGGACGGCCAGTGCATGGACACCACCATGGGCCTCACCCCGCTCGACGGCCTCATCATGGGCACCCGCACCGGCACCGTCGACCCCGCAACGGTCTTCTACCTCAACCGCGTCGGCGGCTACTCGATCGACGAGATCGACACCATGATGAACAAGCAGTCCGGCCTCCTTGCCGTCTCCGGCGTCTCCTCCGACTCCCGCGACATCGAGGACGGCGCGGCCAAGGGCGACGCGAACTGCCAGATGGCGCTCGACATGTTCTACTACCGCACCGCCCAGCTCTTCGCCGAGATGGCTGCCTCCATGGAGGGCGTCGACACCATGGCCTTCACCGCCGGCATCGGCGAGAACGCGCCCGAGATGCGCGCCGGCGTGGCGAACCGCCTCGCCTGGATGGGCGTCAAGATCGACGACGAGAAGAACGCGATTCGCTCCGACGAGCCTCGCGTGATCTCCACGCCCGACTCCGCTATCACCGTCATGGTGGTCCCCACCAACGAGGAGCTGATGATCGCCCAGGACACCATGGAACTGGTCCTGGACCAGGAATAAGCCCTATTTATTGACCATTTCGCAAAAAAACCGGGACGCCCCAGCGTCCCGGTTTTTTAACTTGTCAACAAGTCCAGCCCTGCGCAGCGGGCCGCAGAAGTCTTTACCAGCTCTGGGCCGACAGAATGACCTTTTTATAGCTGCGGCGGAAATAGACGATCTCGGCGGCGCCGGTGATGGTCCAGGAGAAGATATACAGCAGATACAGGGAGGTGATGGTGCCCAGCCAGGCGAACACGGTGTATACCCAGATGACCCGGAACACGCAGGAGCCCAGAATGACGATCACTGTGGGGCCTACGCTTTTGCCGATGCCCCGGGAGGCGGCGATGCTGGCGTCCATCAGCGGGGACACCACATAGGAAAAGCTCATGATCCGCAGCCGCTGCATGCCCGCGTCGATGACCGCCGTCTCGTTGGCAAACAGGCCCAGGAAGCTCCGGCCGAAAAACAGCAGCAACAGGCCGCACAGGGCCCCCACCCCGGCGGCGTAGCACATACTCACCAGATAGCTTTTGACGATGCGCTCGGTTTTGCCGGCGCCCCAGTTCCGGCTGACGAAGCTGGCGCAGCCGGTATAGAAGGCCGCCATCATGTTAAAGAGCAGGGTGTCGGCGTTGGCGGCGGCGGAGCTGCCGGACACCGTGACGGCGTCGAAGGAGTTCAGGCCCACCTGGACAAACAGGTTGGCCACGGCGAAAATGGCGTTCTGCAGCCCCGTGGGGATGCCGATGGCCAGGACCCGCCGGGCCTCCTGGGGATGGACCCGGAGGCGGCGCAGCTCCAGGCGGCAGGCGTCCTTCCGCCGCAGCAGGTGCAGCACGATCAGCAGGGCCGACAGGCACTGGGCGATGACGCTGGCGATGGCCACGCCTTCGGCGGCCATGTGGCAGCGGATCACAAAGAACAGGTTCAGGACCACGTTCAGCACACCGGCAACGGACAGATACAGCAGAGGCCGCCGGGTGTCGCCCACGGCGCTCATGATGCCGTTGCCGCAGTTGTACACGGCCATGGCCGGCATGCTCAGGGCGTATATCTTCAGGTAGAGGACGGCCCCGTCCATCAGCTCGTCCTTGGTGTGCAGCAGGGTCAGCATGGGCCGGGCCAGCAGAACGCAGATCAGGCACAGCACCACGCCGATGGCGGCGCACAGCACAAAGGACGTGTGAACGGTTTTTTCCACCCGCTGCCTATCCCCCATGCCCAGGCCCCGGGCCACCGCCACGTTGACGCCGCTGCCCATGCCGATCAGCAGTCCCGTGAACAGCGACACCAGCAGCGTGGTGGAGCCCACGGCTCCCAGCGCCCGGTAGTCCGCGAACTTGCCGGCAATGGCCACGTCGCTGAGGTTGAACAGCACCTCCAGCACCTGGGTCAGCATCAGGGGCAGGCTGAACAGCAGCATATTTTTCCACAGGGAGCCTTCCGTCATGTTGACGGACAGGGCGCTCTTTTTTTGCGTCGCTTCCATGAAACACACCTCTTATCCAAAATATACTGGCACGCAATTGCACAGTATAACACCACAATTTGCACAAAACAACCCCCTCAGACGCCATATTTTCCCCAGAGGAAATGGCACGTCATTGTGCACAATGTTGTGTTCCGGAGGCGGACCCCTCCACCGGCGGAAAAAACCGGGAAAACGGCGGCAGATGGATAAAATTTTCACATTCCGGGAGAAAAGTTGCGAAAAGCCCTTGCAATCCACGGGGAAATGTGGTACAGTCCACTTCGACAATTGAATAGGGGCGGCGGGGCCTGTCCGCACTGCCGCCTGACACCATTATTTCTGGCTTGCCGCCAAGGTCGCGGCAAGGAAAAAGGAGAAAGCTATGAAGAAGAAACTATTGGCTCTTTTCCTGGCGCTGGTAATGGTCGGCGCCGTACTCCCGGGATGCGGAGACGGCAGCAAGGACCCCGGCGGACAAGGAAATAACGGCAAAACGGGCGAACCGGTCAAGGGTGGCGAGATCACCGTTGGCATCGCCCAGGACCTGGACGACAGTCTTGACCCCCACCAGACGGTGGCCGCAGGAACCAGAGAGGTCTTGTTCAACATCTTCGAGGGATTGGTGAAGCCCAATTCCGACGGCGAAATGATCCCCGCTGTGGCGGAGAAATACACGCTGTCCGAGGATGGAACCACCTATACCTTCACGCTTCGTGAGGGAGTGAAGTTCCACAACGGCCAGACAGTGACCGCAGAGGATGTTGTATATTCCATCAATCGCTGCGCCGCTGTGCCGGAGGGTCAGGAGAAGCCTCTGGTAGCGGCGTTTTCTGCTGTCAAGAGTGTCGAGGCCCTGGACGAAAAGACCGTTGCCGTTACCATCGCACAGCGGGACCTGGAGTTCATCAGCTATATGACGGCCGCCATCATTCCCGCGGACTATGAAAATCAGGACACGGCTCCGGTGGGCACCGGCCCCTTCAGGTTCGTGTCCCGGACCCCCCAGCAGGACTTCGTCATGGAGCGGTTCGAGGATTACTGGGGCGCCCCGGCGTGGCTGGACAAGGTCACCTATAAAATCTGCGAAAACGCCGACGCTCTGGTGATGAACCTGAACGGCGGGTCCATCGACCTGTGCGCCCACCTGACCTCCGCCCAGGCCTCCCAGCTGAACCAGAACTTCCAGGTGCTGGAGGGCACCATGAACCTGGTGCAGGCCATCTATCTGAACAACCAGGCCAAGCCCTTTGACAATCAGCTGGTGCGCCAGGCCCTGTGCTATGCCATCGACCGGCAGGGCATCATGGACATGGTGGCCGACGGCCACGGCACCGCCGTGGGCAGCAGCATCTATCCCGCATTCACCAAGTATTTCCTGCCGGAGCTGGTGGATAAGTATCCCCACAGCGTGGAAAAGGCCAAGGAGCTGCTGGCCCAGGCCGGGTATCCCGACGGCTTCGACATGACCATCTCCGTTCCCAACAACTATCAGCCCCATATGGACACCGCCGAGGTGGTGGCCGAGCAGCTGCGGGAGGCGGGGATCAACGTGACCATCCAGCCCGTGGAATGGAGCACCTGGCTGGACACCATCTATAACGGCCGCCAGTTCCAGGCCACGGTGGTGGGCGTGGACGCCGCCAATATGACCGCCCGGGCCATGCTGGAGCGTTTTACCTCCGACTACGGCAAGAACTTCATCAACTATAATAACCCCGCCTATGACGCCCTGTTCCAGAAGGCCATCAACGCCCAGGACGAGGCCGAGCAGACGGATCTGTACAAGCAGATGGAGACCATGCTGGCGGACACCGCCGCCAACGTGTATATCCAGGACCTGTGCGACCTGGTGGCCATGCGGCAGGATCTGGGGGGACTGAAGTTCTATCCCATCTATGTGCTGGACCTGTCCACGGTTTATTTTACCCAGCGGTAACGTTATACTGAATTGAAAGAGGCGATGACCATGAAATACGCGGCCAAGAAAATCGGACTGATGCTGCTGACCATGGTCATCGTCTCTTTTCTGGCGTTTCTGGCGTTCCAGGTGATCCCCGGGGACCCGGCGGTGAAGCTGCTGGGCACCGAGGCCACCCCGGAGCGCATCGCCGCCCTGCGGGCGGAAATGGGACTGGACCGGCCGTTTTTTGAGCGGTATGTCCAGTGGGTGCTGGGGGCCCTGAAGGGGGACTTCGGCACGTCCTACAGCTATAAAATGCCGGTGTCGTCCATGCTGGCGGGGAAGCTGCCGGTGACGGGGCTTCTGACGGGGATGTCCTTTGTGCTGATCCTGGCCTTTTCCATCCCCCTGGGCATTTTCACCGCCCGCCACGCCGGAGGGCGGCTGGACCGGGCCATGACCGCCGTGAACCAGGTGCTCATGGCCATCCCGGCCTTTGTGACGGGCATCCTGCTGACCTATGTGTTCGGGCTGGTGCTGCGGTGGTTCGTGCCGGGAAACTATGTTTCCCCCGGCGACAACTTCGGCGGCAGCCTGTGGTACTTCCTGTTCCCCGCCGTGTCCATCGCCCTGCCCAGGGTGGCCATGACGGTGAAGATGCTGCGCTCGTCCATTCTGTCGGAGCTGCAGAAGGACTATGTCCGCACCTCCCACAGCCGGGGCAACAGCGACCGGGCTACCCTGTACCGCCATGTGCTGCGCAATGCCATGGGGCCGGTGGTGTCGTTTCTGGCCATGACCGTGGCGGACATTGTGGCCGGCTCCGTGGTCATCGAGCAGGTATTCTCCCTGCCGGGGCTGGGCCGGATGCTGCTGACCTCCATCGCCAACCGGGACTATCCCGTGGTGCAGGCGGTGGTGGTGATCGTGGCCTTCTGGGTGGTGCTGGTGAATCTGCTGGCGGACCTGATCAACCAGCGGCTGGACCCCCGGCTGCGGCTGACGTGACAAATCGGAAAAAGAAAGGTGGGAGCGGGCCTTGCTGCTGAACGAAAAAAAGAATCACTATCTGCGGACGGGGCTGATCCTCACCGGATTGATGGCGGCCCTGGCCCTGGTGGGCTGCGTGTGGACCCCCTATTCCCCCACGGCCATGTCCGGCAGCGAAAAATTCCTGGCCCCGTGCCTGCGGCACCTGTTCGGCACGGACAACTTCGGCCGGGACATTTTCAGCCGGGTGCTGGCCGGGGCGGGCACCACCTTCTTCATCAGCGCCGCCACCGTGTGCATCGGCGCGGCGGCGGGCACCCTGGTGGGGGCCTTTACCGGCTATTTCGGCGGCTGGCTGGACGAGGCGCTGATGCGCGTCAACGACGCGGTGACGGCGTTTCCCAGCATCCTGCTGGCGCTGGTGTTCATCTCGCTGCTGGGGTTCGGCAAGTACAACGTGATCCTGGCCCTGGGCGTCGCCTTTGTGCCCAGCTATGCCCGGGTGATCCGCAGCGAATTTGCCCGGCACCGGGAGATGAACTATGTCAAAAGCGCCCGGCTCATGGGAGCGGGGCATCTGCGCATTATGTTTCTGCATATTCTGCCCAACACCCGGCAGGTGCTCCTGCCGACGCTGGTGATCGGGTTTAACAACGCCGTGCTGGCGGAGGCCAGCATGAGCTATCTGGGCATCGGCGTGAAGCCCCCGGACGTGTCCCTGGGGTACATGCTGTCGGAGTCCCAGAGCTATATGGCCAGGGCCCCCTGGTATATGCTGACGGTGGGCGGCGTGATCGTGCTGCTGATTTTAGGCGTCAGCCTGCTGGGCGAGGGCCTGCAGCAAAAGCAATGGGGGAGGTGACGGTATGCTGGAGATCCGGGATCTGCACGTGCAGTTTCACGAGGCGGACCACGAGGCGGTGCGGGGCATCGACCTGACGGTGGGCGACGGCGAGATCGTGGGCCTGGTGGGTGAATCCGGCAGCGGCAAAACCGTCACGGCCATGATGATCTCCGGTCTGCTGCGGCCGGAGCAGGCGGCCTTCCGGGGCCAGATTCTGCTGGACGGGCGGGACCTGCTGACCAGCAGCGGCGATACCCTGCGCAGCATCCAGGGAAAGGACATCTGCGTGGTGTTCCAGGAGCCCATGAGCGCCATGGACCCCACCATGCGCATCGGGCCCCAGGTGGAGGAGTGCCTGCGGGTGCACACGGACCTGCCGCCGGGAAAGCGGCGGGAGCTGGCCCTGCAGGCCCTGCGGGACGTGGACCTGCCGGAGGCGGAGGAGGTATACCGGAAGTATCCCCACGAGCTGTCCGGCGGTATGCTGCAGCGGGCCATGATCGCGGCGGCCATCCTGCCCCGGCCGAAACTCCTGCTGGCGGACGAGCCCACCACGGCCCTGGACGTGACCATCCAGGCCCAGATCCTGGAGCTGCTGCGGCGGCTGAACCGGGAGCTGGGTATGTCCATTCTGTTTATTTCCCACAACCTGGCGGTGGTGCGGAAGCTGTGCACCCGGGTGGCGGTGATGGAGAAGGGACACATCGTGGAGACCGGCCCGGTGGACCAGATATTCTTCCACCCCCAGGCCCCCTATACCCAGCGGCTGATCGCCGCCATTCCCACAAGGAGGAAGCTATGAGCCAGGACCTTGTTCTGCAGGTCCGTGACCTGAACGTGTGGTACCGGCCCTCCGGCACCATCGGCCGCAGAAAGCGCCGGCAGGTGCTCCATGACGTGAGCTTTGACCTGCACCGGGGCGAAATCCTGGGCCTGGTGGGGGAGTCCGGCAGCGGAAAGACCACCCTTGCCCGCGTTATACTCAATCTTACCCCTGCGACCGAGGGCAGGGTGCTTATGAACGGGCAGGATATATCCAAGCTGCACGGCAGGGAGCTTAAAGCCGTGCGCCGCAGCATAGCCACCGTGTTCCAGGATCCGGCATCCAACCTTAACCCCAGGCTCAACGTGCTAAGCAGCATAATGCGCCCCATGATACTGCACGGCGTTCCCAAGGCGGAGGCCGTTGAGAAGGCGCAGGAGGCCATGAAGCTGGTCAAGATGGATGAAAGGTATCTCTATTCCTATCCGCATCAGCTTTCCGGCGGTCAGCTTCAGCGTATAGCCATTGCACGCGCGCTGGTGCTCAGGCCCGACATAATGGTGCTGGATGAACCCACAAGCGCCCTTGACATATCCGTTCAGGCGCAGATACTCAATCTGCTGCTCGATCTGCAGGAGCAGTTCGGCCTGACCTATCTTGTTATAACGCACGACCTTAACGTGCTGCGCTATATAAGCGACCGCATTGCGGTAATGTACCTTGGCAAACTTATGGAGTTCGGCCCCACGGAGACGATATCCTCCAACCCGCTGCATCCTTACACGCGCGGGCTTATGGCCGCCTCCCCCATACTCGACCCCACGCTGCGCAGCCAAAAGAAGGAGCTTATGGGCGGCGAAACCGGCAGCCTTATAAACCTGCCCAAGGGATGCCGCTTCGCTGCGCGCTGTCCGCATGCGACAGACCGCTGCCGCGAGGAACTGCCCAAGGATTACCACGTGGATGCACTGCATCAGGTAAGCTGCTTCCTATACGACAAATAAGCATTAAATGATAACGGCAAAGCCGTATCAGATATAAAAATAAGGAGGAACCCCAATGAAGAGAATCTTGGCGCTGCTTATGGGCATAATGATGCTCGTGTCTGCTTTCGCGGGCTGCAGCAACACGGCGAACACCCCCAGCAACACCGATACCCCGGCCGGCGACAACACCCCCGCCAACAATAACGGCGGCGTGACCGTGGATGAAAACGGTAAGCGTACCATCACCATCTACGACTCCGAATGGCTCGGCACCAACCTGTACCGCTGTACCGGCTGGTATAGTTCCCAGGACCTTATCGCGGACACCTTTTTCCTGATGGATCCCGAAGATCGTAACAACGTGCTGCCCCGTATCTGCGAGGGCTACGAAATCAGCGAGGACGGACTGACCATGAAGCTTATCATGAGCGAAGGCATGAAGTTCTATGACGGCACCGATGTTACTCCCGAGGACGTTATAGCCTCCATCCAGTACGGCCTTGACGGCAGCGACTGGGGCTACGGCTATTCCAACATTGAATCCATGGAGGCCGACGGCAAGGATGTTATACTGCACCTTTCCACCTATCGTACCGACCTGATGCACTTCCTGTGCACCTGCTTCATGGGCATAATCAAGAAGGACTGCCTGGACACCATGACCGATGACGAGCTGCAGTGGGGCGCTATCCCCTACGGCGCGTTCTACGTGGACGAATACATTCCCGGCGACCGCATAATCCTTAAGCCCAACCCGTATTACAAGACCAACCTGCCCCTTGTTGAAAACAAGGGTCCCGTTGATTTGGACTACATCACCGTTATAGTGGCCGATACCGAAGCATTCACCCAGACCACCATGCTTGCCAACGGCGAAGTGGACGTGCTGACCGGCATAAACATGGAACAGTATGCCGAGCTGCAGAGCATAGACGGCGTTATAACGCTTGAAAACACCTATCCCAACATTGAATACTTCGAGCTGAATCAGGACCACAAGGACCTGCAGGACATTAACGTCCGTAAGGCCGTAATGCTTGCCCTTGACCGCGACGCCATGGAAGAAATGTGCAATGGCTCCATGAAGCCCGCATATTCCATGATAACCGAAGGCATGCAGTTCTTCTCCGAGAAGGCCGAAGCCTACTTCAAGGACAACCTGAGCAACAACGTGGAAGAAGCCAAGCGCCTGCTGGCCGAAGCCGGATACACCATGAACGGCGAAGGCTACCTTGAAAAAGACGGCAGCGTGCTGGAGTTCACCTTCCTTACCCGTTCCAGCGGCACCAGTGTTACCGTTGCGCAGGAAATGCAGCTGCAGCTTCAGGAAATCGGCATAAAGATGAACATAGAAACCATAGACTGGAACTACATCTATGAGCGCATGGCCGACGACGATTACGATGCCGGTATAGCCGTGCTTGAATGGGCGGAAGCCATACTGGTACTCAACTATGCTTACTACGATCCCAACACCAAGAGCGACGCCGACATGCAGGTTTATAAGGACCTTGTAGAGAAGGCCGCCACCTCTTCCGATATGGATCAGGCCGTTGAATACGTTTATGAAGCCCAGATGGAAATGTTCAAGGATTGCGCCATAGTGCCCATCTATTCCGATGTTTCCTACTGCGCATACCGCAACGACATCAATGGTCTTGTTGTCTGCGGCGACGGCAGCCTGTTCTATAACGACATCAACTACGCCAGCTAATACTTGATATCAGCATAGCGCAAAGCAAAAACATGCCCGGTTCCTCATTTCAGGAGCCGGGCGTTTTCATTGCCGTATATTTTTATTCGGTTCGTTTGAGCAGATAGAAATGGTTCATGCCATCCTTTGAATCGGTCACGTTGCAGCCATGCTGCTTCTTTTTGTCCTTATCGCATTCGCACAGAATGCCGAGTATTGTATTTGCAAACGGCATTCCGCAGCTTGCGTCTTTAAGTTCAAAGTACAGCAGATACTCCGCCCCGTCCTCAAGGCAGCGCCATTCGTCAAGGAAGTCCTTAACGCGCTCCCAGCCGTGCTTTTCATACACAAGCGTATACCCCTCATCGTGCAGCGGGTCGGTGTATTCTTCTTCCTCCTGCGCTTCGTCTCCGCTTTCCTGCGGCGTATAGCTTATGTCCGCATCGTTTGCCGTGAGCATACTTTCAAAAAAGCTGCATACGTTATCGGTTATCCGCGCGTACTGTTCGCCGTCTACATCGAACTGCTCGTTTGGGTCGTATGTGCGCATAGACTCCGTTACCTTTTGCCTTATCGCTTCCAGCTGTTCCTTTACCATGTCAATTTCACCCTGATATGACCGCTGTATGGCACGCACGGTCTCAAGCTTACTCTCAAGGGAGGCTATCTTCTCGTCAAACACTTTATACACGGTCGCGCTATCGGCATCGAGCAGCGGCTTTATTTCGTCTATGGTGAAAAGCGCGCTTTGCAGGTTCTTTATCTTAACGAACGTTACCGCCTGCTCCTCATCATAAAAGCGATAGCCCGAGTATCTGTCCACCCGAACGGGCTTGAGCAGGCCAACGCGGTCGTAATACCTAAGCGTTTGCGGATTGCAGCCGCACAGCTTTGCAAATTCCTTTATGGTCATATCATCCATCTCCTTTCGGATAAGGTTATATCATTGCACTTAGGTGAAAGGTCAAGGCCTGCGGCAAAATATATATTCACGCTTGGCCTCCATAGTTGAGTACGATATCGTACCAATTTCAATCAAAAGAACCCGCCTGCACAGTAAATGCGGGCGGGGATAGTTATTTTGATGAATCTCTATGCCACAGTAGCACTTTCAATTCAAACTTGCTTCTTAAATTTCAGCGTTAAGCCATCGTATTTCCGTCCGTTGACCTCCCGCTCTCCGATACAGCGATTGCACTCAGTAAAGCCAAGTTTCTCGGCGCAGCGAAGCATGCGAACATTGCCGGACCAAGTTTGCGTGTACAGCTCGCACGCACCGCTGTCAAGGCAGTAATCCATAAAAGCGCGAAGGGCATTTGTGCCGATACCGTTTCCCCATGAATCCGATTCGCAAATATCTATGCCGACAGCGCGGTGAACTATTTGGCCTTCCTCAGCTTTTCCTACCCATTCATAGTTTTCGTCAATGCAATAGGAACTTACCCAGCCAATGTGCTTACCGTTCCATAAAATCTCAAATTCCCAGCGGTAAGCATCATCAGGGCGGTTTTTCACCGATTCATAGTATTTCGTCCATTCTTTGCGCTCTGTCTCCTCGTCCGTATCTTCCTTCTCCCAAGGAGCATCCCATTTTTCCCATTCACGTTCCGCCGTGAACCAGCGCACATAGTCCTCTATATCCGTCTCTATCATATCCCTAAGGATGATGTTTTCATATTTTATCTGCATAGCTTATTCCCCCCCACTTCTTAGTGTTTGGACAATAAGCATACAGTCTCCACGTGCGCAGTCTGCGGGAACATATCCACGGGCTGGGCGGACTGGAGGGAATAGCCGGACTGGGTAAGTATGCTTACGTCGCGCGCGAGGGTGGCTGGGTCGCAGGAAACGTAGACTATGCGCTCAGCCCCGCTTGCCGTCACCGCATCGAGCACCGCTTTATCGCAGCCCTTTCGCGGCGGATCGAGCACTATCACGCCCGGCCTTGCGCCCTTTGCTATCAGCTCCGGCAGCGCGGCAGCCGCATCGTCGCATATAAAGTCCGCGTTTGTAACGCCGTTCATGGCTGCATTGCGCCGCGCATCCTCCACCGCGCTCGGCACGTTCTCTATGCCCGTTACATGGGACGCGTGTTTGGATATGACCATCGATATAGTGCCTGCGCCACAGTATACGTCCATCGCCTCAAAGCCGTCCCGCTCGGGAAAAAACGCTTCCACCTGAGCATAAAGCTTCTCCGTCTGTATAGGATTCACCTGAAGGAAAGACGCCGCGCTTATCTCAAACTTGAAGCCGCAAAGCTCCTCCGTAAGCGTATCGTCCCCCCAAAGCGTTTCGTACTTATCGCCAAGGATAACGTTTGTGGCTTCGTCGTTGCGGTTGAGTATTATTGACTTCAGCCCTTCGCAGCGCTCCGTCAGCATATCCACAAGCGCGTTCAGCTTCTTCGGCTGCCCTTTGGTCACTATAACGGCCATAATGTCGCCCGTGGTGGTTATTCTGCCAACAACGTGGCGCAGCGTGCCGCCGCCTGTTTGCTCGTCGTATGGGGCAATGTCGTTTTCTTCCGCCCAGCAATGCACGGCCTGCGCAACGTTATACAGCGCCCTGTTTTCAATAAGGCAGCCGTCTATCGGAACGAGCCTATGGCTGCGCGGGGCAAAAAAGCCGAAGCACATGCGCCCATCAACCATCGCGAACGGGAACGCAGCCTTATTGCGGTAATGATACGGGTGCTCCATGCCGATGGTACGCTTAACATGCGGTGAGGCCACCTTACCTATGCGCATAAGCGCGTTCGCCACAACATTGCGCTTGTATTCAAGCTGCGCCGCGTAATCCATGTGCAGCAGATTGCATCCGCCGCAGCGCGTGAAGGAGGAGCAGCGCGGCTCCCGCCTGTCCTTGCTTGGAACCTCCACGGCAGTAAGCTTGCCTACGGCATAATTTGACGCCGCCTTTATTATATGCGCCTTAATATGCTCATTCGGCAGCGCAAACGGCACAAAAACCGCCAGGCCTTCATACCGGCCAACGCCCTGCCCTTCGGAACCGAGGGAATCTATCTTCAATGCAATATCGTCGTTCCGGTTCACAGGCCCGGCTGTTTTCATCCGTTTAGTCATTGCGCGTATCCTTTACATATTAAAATCTTGCAAGCACGGTGTTAAAGTGAAATAGCTTTTCGTCAAAGTGATCCGGCATTTCAACCGCTTCCTCTATGCTCACGTCAATTATCTTGTTGTCCTTTATGCCAACGGCGCGACCGCCTATGTCGTCTGCAAGCAGCTCCACCGCGCGCTGGCCAAGCCTTGCCGCAAGCACCCTGTCAAACGCGGTGGGGTTGCCGCCGCGCTGTATGTATCCGGGAACTATGGCCTTGGCCTCAACATCCGTATGCTCGTTCACAAAGCGGGCAAAATCCTCCGCCCTGCCTGCGCCTTCGGCTATTATAACAATGCTTGTCAGCTGGCCGCGCAGCTTGTTCTTTACAAGCTGCTTTGCGCAGTCCTCCCAGTCCACGGGAACTTCGGGCACAATTATCATGTCCGCGCCGCCGGCTACGCCGGACCACAGCGCGATATCGCCGCAGTTGCGGCCCATGACTTCAACCACGCCCACGCGGTCATGCGCGCGCATGGTATCGCGTATCTTGTATATTTCATCGGTTATAGTGTTAACGGCCGTGGTAAAGCCGATAGTAAAATCGGTATAGCCCATATCGTTATCTATGGTGCCGGGCAGGCCGATTGTCATTATGCCGTTTTCATAAAGCTTTTTTGCGCCACGGTAGCTGCCGTCTCCGCCGATTATTATAAGGCCGTCTATATCGTATGCACGCAGCATGTTCAGTGCCTTTTCAAAGCCGCCGTCCTGCATAAATTCGCTGCTGCGCGCGGTCCTTAGTACCGTGCCGCCCTTATGCATAACGTTTGCCACGTCCTCATGGGTAAGCTGGCGTATGCGGCCCTCTATCAGGCCCTTGTAGCCATGGAATATGCCCATAACGTCCATTCCGCGTGCATCCGCTTCCTTAAACACGGCACGAATTGCCGAGTTCATGCCCGGCGTGTCTCCTCCGCTTGTAAGTACTCCGATCTTTTTCATAAAAACTATTCTCCCTTTTTGATTTTCACATTATCTTGTCCCAGAAGTTCGCAAAGGACATCCTTTACGGCTCCGGAGGGATTAACAAACAATTCCTTAGGCGCAAGCTGCGTGCGCTTGGTGTTCGGGTCGTGCAATATTACGGGCACATTGCCGGGGAAGCGGCGCAGCACGCTCATAAGCCTGTCCATAAGCGGCTTGTCCTGCGTATCCAGCCTAAGGTAAATCTTTTCCGATGCGCTGCGCTTCATAAGCAGCTGCACATCGTCTATCAAAATCATGTTCTCCTGCTCATCGCGCACGTTCAGCTTGCCGGAAATTATCACCTTTGAATCGCTGTTCAAAAGGCTTGAATACTTTGTGAACACCGATGGGAAAGCCATGCATTCTATTGAACCCGTGGTGTCCTCCAGCGTGCAATACGCCATCATTCCGCTGCCGGAGCGCGTAAGTTTTCTTTGAACGTGTGTTATTATACCACCAATTTTTACTTTGTCACCCTCTTGCGGCCCTATTTCAACATTTTCTTCGCCGCCTTTACCGCTGAGCTTAGCGGCCGTGTCCGGAAGGGCGGCAAGTATATCCGCATAGTCATTGAGCGGATGTCCGCTAAGATATATGCCGAGCGTTTCATGCTCCATATCAAGCTTTTCCGCTTCCGCAAATTCCGCAATATCAGGCAGTTCAACAAAGCTTCTTCTTATGCTTTCCCCGCCGCCAAGGTCAAAAAGGCTCATCTGCCCCGCTGCGGCCTGCTTCCTGTCCCCCGCGGCAAGCGAAAGCGCTTTCTCGTACACCGCCATCAGCTGGGAGCGCTTTGCGCCTGTGCTGTCGAAACAACCAACCTTTATCATGGCCTCCACCATGCGCTTGTTTATATCCCCCGCACGGTTTGCAAAGTCCATGAAATCCTTGAAGCTTCCGCCGCAATCGCGCTCTTTTATAATATCCTTCATCGCCCCTTCGCCCACGTTGCGTATACCTGCAAGGCCGAAGCGAATCTTGCCATCCTCCACGCTGAATTTTTCGCGGCTTTTATTTATGTCCGGCGGCAGCACTGTTATGCCCATGCGGCGCGCGGTGCTTATGTAGCCCGCAAGCTGGTCGACATTGCTGATGAAGCTATTCAGCATTGCCGTCATAAATTCAACGGGGTAGTATACTTTAAGGTAAGCCGTTCTGTATGCAAGCACGGCATAGCATGCCGCATGCGGCTTATTGAACGCATAGGATGCAAAGTCCGCCATAGCGTCGAATATTTTATTCGCCGTGTCCGCATCCACGCCGTTCCGCACGGCTCCCGGCACGCTTACAACGCCGTTCTCCTCTATGCCGTACACAAAGTTATGCCTTTCCTTCTGCATAACATCGTGCTTCTTTTTTGCCATTGCGCGGCGCACAAGGTCGCTGCGACCCATCGAATAGCCCGCCACGTCGCGCACAATGCGCATGACCTGCTCCTGATATACCATGCAGCCATATGTGGCCTTGAGCGCGGGGCGAAGCTTTTCGCTAAGATACGTTACCTGATCCGGATGGTTCTTGCCGGAAAGATACTTGGGTATCTGGTCCATTGGGCCGGGCCTGAAAAGCGAAATTCCCGCGATAAGGTCTTCAAGGCAGCCCGGCCTAAGCTGCAGCATGAACTGCTTCATGCCCGCGGATTCAAGCTGGAACACGCCGTCCGTATCGGCCGCGGATATCATTTCATATACGCGCCTGTCCGTATAGTCCTTAAGCTCCTTATCAGGCACCTTTTTGCCCTGCTCCCGTATAAAATCGAGCGTATCGCGTATTACGGTAAGCGTTCTTAGCCCAAGGAAGTCCATCTTCAATAGGCCCAGTTCTTCTATAATTTCTTTATAAAACTGAGTTGTAATAATGTCCCCGTTGCGCTGAAGCGGCACAAATTCGCTTATAGGCTCCGCGCTTATAACAACGCCCGCCGCGTGAGTGCCGGGATTCCTTGGCAGACCCTCGAGCTTTAAGGAGAGGTCTATAAGCTTTGTCACCATCGGATCGTTATCGTAAAGCTCCTTCAGCTCCGCCGATACTTCAAGCGCCTTGCTCAGCGTCATATCGACTGTCCTTGGGATAAGTTTTGTTATTCTGTTAACGTCCTGCAGCGGCACCCTCAGCGCGCGGCCAACGTCCTTCACAACCGCCCTTGCCGCAAGGGTTGAAAACGTGATTATCTGTGACACGTTATCCTTGCCGTATTTCTCAACAACGTAGTCTATTACCTCCTGCCGCCTTTCAACGCAGAAGTCTATATCAAAGTCCGGCATGGATACGCGCTCCGGATTAAGGAAGCGCTCAAACGGAAGATCATACAAAAGCGGGTCAACGTCCGTAATGTCCAACGAATATGCAACAAGGCTCGCCGCGCCGCTTCCTCTGCCGGGGCCCACCGATATGCCCTTGCTGTGCGCAAATGCCACAAAGTCCCGCACTATAAGGAAATAGTCCACAAAGTCCATTTTGCGGATTATTTCAAGTTCCGTATTCAGCCGCTCCCGCGCAGCGTCGTCGGCATCGGGCATTTTCTGCACAAGCCCTTCTTCGGAAAGCTTTTTCAGGTATTCATAATTATCCATGCCATCGGGCGCCGTAAAGCCGGGCAGGTGCCTTTCGCCGAAGGCAATGGCCACGTTGCACTTATCCGCAACCTCGCGTGTATTTTCAACGGCATATTCATATCCTTTCAGCGCGGCGCGCATCTCTTCTTCGCTTTTAAGATAGAACTCATCCGCGCTCATACGCATGCGGTTTTCATCGTCTACGTATTTAGCCGTTTGTATGCAAAGCAGAAGGTCCTGCGCCTCGGCATCAGCCTTGTCCACATAATGGATATCGTTCGTGGCAACGGCCTTTATGTTCAGCTCCCGCGCCAAATTTGCAAGCTTTGGCAGCACCTCCAGCTGTTCCGGCAGGCCGTGGTTTTGCAGTTCAATATAAAAATCATCGCCAAATACGCGTTTGAGCCTGAGCGCAAGCGCATGCGCATCATCGTAGCGGCCGTTCAGCAGCGCCTGCGGTATGCTGCCCGCAAGGCACGCGGAAAGGCAGATAATCCCTTCGTGATACTTTTCAAGTATATCGTAATCAATCCTCGGCTTATAATAAAACCCGTCCACAAAAGCTATGGAGCTCAGTTTCATAAGGTTTTTATAGCCGATTTGGTTCTTTGCAAGCAAAATAAGGTGGTTGTATTCCCTTGTGCCCTCCCTATCGTAAAGCGAGGCCGGCGCAACATAGGCCTCCATGCCGAGTATTGGTTTTATGCCCTGCTTTGTGCATTCCTTATAGAAATCTATCACGCCGTACATCACGCCGTGATCTGTTATGGCAATGGAATCCATGCCCAGTTCCTTCGCGCGCGAAACAAGCGCCGGTATTTTGGATGCCCCGTCAAGCAGGCTGTATACCGTATGCACATGCAGATGCGTAAAACCGCTCATATATTCTCCTCTCCCGTTCCTTCCATTGCTCCGCTGCCGTGAAGGCGTATATCTTCCGCCATTTGGGACAGCTTTTTAAGCCTGTGCGTAAGGCAGGATTTTGTTATGTCCAGTTCCTTCGCAAGCTCTGTCAGCGTAGCTTCGGGGTTATTTATCCTTGCTTCCGCCGTTTGCCTAAGCTTATCGCCAAGGCTTTCTATGCCCTGTTCTTTTATTATAAGCTGTATATCCATCCTTTGCTGGGCGGACGCCATAGCCGCCTTCTGCATATTTGCATCCTCAAAATTGGTGCGGCGGTTTATGTCGTTCGCCATGAAGCGCAGCACGCGTATCTGTTCAAATTCCATTGTGCCGTTCATTGCGCCGACAAGGCTGAGAAAATCGGATACGCTTTCGCCTTCCTTAAGATAAAAAATATAGTTCGCCTTCCTTGCCGTCACCTTGGCGCGGATGCCGTAGCCTTCCGCCGCGGCGCGCAAAGTGTCCGCAAAGTTTTCCTGCCGCGTGACTATTTCAAGATGATAGCCCTTCTTGGGATCGCTCACGGAGCCGCCGCCAAGGAATGCGCCGCGCAGCAGGCAGCGCATGCGCTCGTCGCTTTCGGCCATGCTTTCGGGTATTTTGCCGGGCTGAAAATCCTCGTTGTCATTATTTGGCAGGCTGCCGCAATCAATAAGCAGCTGCCTGCACCCTTCGCCGGAAACATGCACGATTATGCTGCTGCGCTTCAATCCTTCCTGCTTACGGGTGGAAAACGAAGCGTTAAGGCCATACAACTCCGCCGTTAGTGCGCGGGCAAGCTCCGCCACGTTTTCGCTTTCGCTCACGTATTCTATGCCCAATCCGCCCCGGCCCAGCGTAACCGCCGCCGCGGTATGCGTCAGGCCGCACAATATGCTAAGCCTTTCTTCGCGGCTTTGCGTTTTTATGCCGACCAATTCGTCCTTTACCGTGGATGAAAAAGACATCAGCTTTCTCCCTTTCCCCCTGTGCGCTCCTGTATGTCCGCCGCCTCTATGCCCGCATCGCGGTGTATAAGGCGGGACGAGTAGCTGTCCTTCAATCTTTTGTGCATTTCCTCCGCTGCGCATACGGAACGGTGCCTGCCGCCCGTGCAGCCGAAGGCCACGAGCAGCCTGCGCTTGCCCTGCTTTACAAACGCAGGAATAAGCTCCCTCAGCATCGCTTCGGTTTGGTTTATAAAGCTTTCGTATGTTTCGTCCGCCTCAATAAAGTCCCGCACGGGCTTGTCCCTGCCGCTAAGCCCTCTCAATTCCGCTTCATAGAACGGATTTGGGCTGAAGCGCATATCAAATACCATATCCGCCTCAAACGGCACACCGCGCTTATAGCCAAAGCTTTCTATTATTAACTGGAACTCGGCCTTCTTATCCCCGTTGAAGTATTCTTCAAGCTTTCTTCTTAACTCCATCGGCTTTAAGTCGCTTGTGTCTATTATGTATTCCGCCCTGTCGCGGAAGAAAGAGAGCAGCTCGCGTTCTTCCTTTATGCCTTCGCGTATGTCGCGATTAAGCGGATGCGGGCGGCGGCTTTCGTTATAGCGCCGTTCAAGCACGCCGTCGCGGCATTCAAGATACAGTATATGGAAATTGACAGGCAGCATGCATAGTTGCATATGCGCCTGCTGCACCTCCCCGGCGAAAACGCTTTCGCGGCTGTCTATAACCACGGCGGCCTTTTCAACGGGCGGCTTTGA
>ENA-OPBO01001114-OPBO01001114.1-human-gut-metagenome-genome-assembly--contig:-NODE-1114-length-19968-cov-22.746045_pt1 | contig 19968 bp, 13 predicted proteins | sample MGYA00241071_ERZ501458 | MGnify/ENA primary metagenome ERZ501458 (study PRJEB25962, sample SAMEA2042509) | human gut metagenome | biome: human gut; feature: human-associated habitat; material: faeces... | reverse complement strand
TTATCAGAAGCTCGATGAAACCAATTCAGTTGCATTTGATAGTTGAATCTACGATGGGTTCTGAAGCTTTGCCTAGTCGGCTACTTTTCAGTACCTTTGTCGGAGATTATGGTTAGTGGATAGGCATACCGCTCACTACACCTATGTGAGGTGTAGCGTATGTCATGCCACTCTAAGAGGGAATCAGGTGCAAGTCCTGAGCAAACCCGTTGCTGTAAAGCTCACCATAGGCTAAGGTGCCATCTAGCTAGATGAGACCACTGCCCCGCTAATGTTACTAGGGGTGGGAAGGAGACACCTTAGCGAGCTAAGCCAGAAGACCTGCCACAATCGTTGTACACATCAGCCTGCAACGTGGACTTTGCAGTACGATACGCTTCTAGCTAGGGACAGCTCATATGAGCCCCACTTTGCACTAGACGACTAGGATAGATACTCCTAGTCTATAGCTCGTTGAGCCGTAAAGCTGTAGAGTCTACCACGCAGTACTGAGACAGTATTTTGGATTATCTAGACTCTATTGATATGAGACATATCTACTTGCTTGTACTGCACACCCTCACTGGTCTACTCCTCTTAGGTGTGGCGCCACTCTCTGCGCAGGAGAGTCGCATCACGAAGGTGGTCGCTTACCACCCTGCTCCTGGACAATTTATGGGTAGCGAGGCGATGGCGAGCCAAGATGTCACCACTTATGCTGATCTTCTTCGCAAAGCGCAGAAGCGCCTTGTCGAGGAGCATACCTTCCTCTCTCTCGGTGGGTGGGGTGGGTATATTGTCGTACGCATTCAGCCTGCATTGGTCAACCAGCCTGATCAGGCGGACTTTGCCATACTGGGCAACGCTTTCATTGGCAATGCGGAGCCGGGGATCATCTATGTGAGCCAAGATGCCAATGGTAACGGACTAGCGGACGATCCGTGGTACCGCATCCGTGGCAGTGAGGACTATCGCAGCAACCTAGACTACACGATCACCTACTACAAGCCAAAAGATCCATACAACGACCCGATCGCCTGGAGCGACTCGGAGGGAGAGTCGGGACTCATACCGCGCAATAAGTACCACACGACCAATAGCTACTATCCGCTCTGGGAGGGTGATAAAGTGTCCTTCACGGGTGTCCGCCTGCCGGACTGTATGAAGCTAGATCCTGCGAGTGGGCAGTGGCACTCTGAGCCTTACGCTTATGGCTATGCGGATAATCATCCCAACGACTCCTCGGGTAGCCACATTGATATAGATAGTGCGGTCAATGCTACGGGTGAGCTGGTACACCTAGATCGTATCGACTTCCTTAAGGTGCAGACGGGCGTCCACCAGCAGACTGATGTGACGGGAGAAGTGTCGACCGAGTTTTCTGGCATCAGGCCTCTCGCCCAGGGCTCCAGCATCGTCTCCCCCACAGCGACGCCCGCAGTACGTCTCTCCTATAGCGACAAGCAGCTACAGATCGAGAGTGAGGTGACGGGTACGCTATACCTATATAATATAGATGGGCAACTGATCCTAACGCATCCGCTCCCCGTGGGGCGGGCTATGGTCGCTTTGCCCGCTATGGGCGATTGCTATGTCGTACTCTTAAGCCTAGAGGGCGGAGCTACGACATCTTATCGTATATGCAGACAATAACAAACTATATATTCACTCAATTACTATGCAAAGAACAGTAACGACAACGCTCCTACTACTCTGCTGGTTACTCCTGCCACCGATCGTGTGGGGACAAGAGGACAACGAACTCTTGATGCCCACGTCGACCTATGGCAGTAACGAGCATAAGGTGGGAGACACCCCGCTGATCCTCTACGATAGTGGAGGAGTCGATGGCAATGCTCAGGCATACAAAGGAGGCAAGATTGTCTTCATACCAGAGCAAGCTGGCAAATGTATCGAGATAGAGATACAGGAGCTTGCCTTAGACAGTCAAGACGAGCTTTACATCCTCGAGGGAAGTGCATACTTTACTCAGTATGGATCTCCTAACGAGAAGGACATTATCAGGAAGTTTACCAAGGAGGATAGACCGACGCTACCCCTTAAGCTTCGCTCCAGTGACAAGTCTGGTCAGATAACGATCGGCAGCAAGACGAAAGCTAATCCGGGTGCCGGCTTTAAGATCATCGTACGCACGGTCGATCAGCCTGCCATCAAGGTTGCCTCTGTCCTAGAGGACAAGAGTGCTAGCCACGACCCCTACATCGGTGAGCAGTCGCTCATTGTCTCTAACCTCAAGATTACAACCGAGGGACTAGCCAAGGCTCCCCAGCTGACGGCTCTGCACTACAAGCTCAGCGAGACAAAGCCGAGCGACATTACGGCGATATACCTCTACGAGGCGAACAGCCGTAAGCCTAAACAGCTAGACGCTGACAAGCTACTCGGCAAGACGACCGAAGTCTCTGCCGAAGGTACGATCACGCTCTCTAAGGAGTACACGCTCTCTGAGCCTAACTATGATCTAGTTTTGGTCGTTGACCTCAAGAGCGACGTGGCGGTCGGTAGCCGTATCGATGTTGCTACGACGAAGGTAACGACGACTCTAGGCGATCACGCCGTGACGCTCCAAGAGCCTAAGACGCTCACCGTGGAGGATGCTTACGCACTCGCTAAGACTCCGAAAACCTATACCATAGGTGATAAGTCTCTGACACTATACGATGATGGCGGTAAGTATGAGCCGATCAGCGAGAAGTTTGATGGATACGCTGTATTCAAGCCTGAGACCACTGGCAAGGTGATCCAGGTAGACTTTACAAAGCTAGATCTCTTTAGCTACTCTTCGATCGGTCGTGCCGATCTCGTTGAGGTGTACAATGGTTCAGAGGTCAATGCAGAGAACCTCATCATCAAGCTCAACAAGGAGACGGCTTACAAAGTAACTTCGACAGCCCCCGACGGTAGTCTGACGATCCGTCTTGTAACGAATACGGGGACTCCCAAGGCGGGTTTTGAGGCACTGATCTCTCAGATCGCTCCTCTGCCTATGGCGGTCGACTCGCTCTCGGGTAGAACCATCGAGGTCGATACCTTTGCGATGCCCATCAATGCGGGCGTCAAGCAGGTTGGTATGGTTGCCTTCACGCTCGTCGCTACGGGAACCAAAGACCCTGTCACGCTACAGCGTCTAGACCTAAGCTCAATCAGCAAGACGACAGACGTAGCGCAGGTGGCTCTCTACTACAGTCCTATCGTAGATGACTTTACGAAGGCTAAGGAGATCGCTCGCTGGGACTTTGCCGAGGCACTCACTGCCACACTCCCCACGCCTCAAGTACTGCGTGAGGGGGCTAACCACTTCTACCTAGCTGTAGACCTCCAGGAGACTGCTCACAAGGGCAATAAGGTCAACCTCTCTATTGACAAGCTCCATCTCTCAGCAGGCGAGAAGACGCTACCCGAGCAGGAGCGCACCCGCACGGAGGCTCTAGAGGTTATGAATAAGATGGTGCTCACCCTCGGTAAGCATCATGTCAAGGTATACGAGCCTTGGGACTTTATGCCTCAGCTCAAGCATAGCCTTACCACGGGATATGACACTGACGCAGGCGAGCGTAGCGTCACCTTTGAGGCGACCGCTCCAGACAATGTCATCCAGCTAGATATCAATGAGTGGGACTTCTACTACTCCTCCTGGGGTAGCAAGCCTACGCTCCGAATTTATGACGGCGAGGATGCCACGGCTCCTCTGCTCTTTGAGCTAAAGCCCGATCGGGATGCCTACAAGACGAAGCCTGCCGACTACATTCGCTCTACGCAGAAGGCTCTGACCTTCGTCTTTGACGCTAAAGGTGCATCAGGTTCGCTAGGCTGGCGTGGTCAGGTCAAGCAGTACCTACCACAGGATATGAAGGTTGACTCAGCCGCTGCAAGGCAGCTCGAGCTACCTTTCATCGCTGTCGGATCAGAGATGAACTCTGTCTTAGCTCTTGACCTCCATACGACTGGAGACCGCAAGCCAATCCATATCGATGGTCTCACGGTCAACCTCAAGGGTGGCGCTCCTCAGATCGAGCGCGTAGCTCTCTACGCCGCTACGGCCGAGGGTACGCTCGATGCGAACAAGCTCATCGCAGCAGCTCAGGTAGAGCCAACGATGCAAAGTGTCGACCTACCGACCGACTCACTGCAGAAGTACGGCACGCTGAGGGAGTTTGCCAATAGCTACATCCTCGCACTAGACATTCGCAAGGATGCTTCAGCAGCTGACAGCATAGACGTGGCTATCGCTAAGCTATCGGTCGCTGGTAAGACTATTGCCGTTCGTAACGCTGATCCTAAGGGGTCGTACAAGCTGGTCAACATCTTCAACCACCCATCATCGGGCGACAATAAGGAGGTGACCGTCACCACGCCCCTATCGTACTACGACGAGGGCGGTCCCAATGGCAAGGTGCTCAAGAACACAGGGTCGTACGTGACCTTCCTCCCAGCCCATGAAGGCGAGGTGATAACCCTCACGATCGACTCAATAAATCTACGAAGAGCCACCTTCGGCATCTACTCAGGACGTGACCATACAGATGAGAGCAAGCTGCTCTCCACAGGAGATAACAATATACTCAAGCAGACTGGTGTCAGAACCTTCACCTCGCAAGATCAGGACGGCTCTCTGACGGTCTACTTCAAGGGTTCAGACACTTACACTTTCGGGTGGGCTGCTCGTGTAGAGAGTGTCAAGCCTCGCGACCTCTTCGTCGATAAGGTCTCTGCGGAGGCTCTCTCCGTAGATGAGCAGGGTGTACTCTCGGGTAGTTCACTGCCCGCTGTACGCATTGACCTAACCACCGCTGGTGAAAGGGGCAAGACGACCCTCGAGAAGCTACAGCTAGAGATCTCTAGCGAAGGCATCGAGGAGCTCGCTCTCTATGCTACGGGAGCCATCAATGAGTTTGACGAGGCACGTCTGATAGCTACAGTCAAGCCACTAGCGACACAGACAGATGTAGTCTTTAAGCTAGACCCCGCCGATACACTGACACTACCACGCACGCAGTACTACTGGGTCAAGGCTCAGCTCGCTGGCGACCTCAAGGCAGGCACTCCTATCTCGGTTATCGCCAAGAGTGTTACCATCGGAGGTACCAAGCACGATGTAACACAGGAGAAGCCCTTTGACACGAAGATGCGTGAGGGCGGACTCCAAGGCACGCTCCGTGTCGGTCCTAGCAGTGCTGCTAACTACAAGAGTCTAGCTGCAGCTGCTAAGGATCTGACCAAGCAGGGTGTCTCTGGTGCTGTCACCATAGAGGTCGAGCCGGGTGAGTATCCCGAGACTGTTCTCTTAGAGAGTGTCCCTGGAGCTTCTGCCAAGAACAGCATCACCATCGTGGGTCTCGGCAACTCTCGCAACGAGGTCGTTCTCTCTGCCAATGGCTATGACAAGCCTACTGGTGACAACGCCTATCGACGTTACTATGGAGTGATGACCGTACGCAATACCCCCTACGTGACGCTACGCAATATGACGATCCACTCGACAGACCTCGGCTTCCCAACGATGGTCTACGTTCAGGAGAACTCATCGCACTTCACGATGGACAATTGCTATGTCTACACCAAGAACACAAGCAATACTGGCTACAATATGTCTCCGCATCTTGTCAAGATAGAGGGAGCTAGCAATCCACACGCACAGAGCTGTGATGTGGTGGTCGAGAACTCGCTCTTTGAGGGTGGACACATTGCTCTACAGATTGGAGGTACCAGTACTGTAGCCAACCCCGTGGGTAAGGGCTACACGGTACGCAACAACCGCTTCGTAGATCATAGCGGTAAGGCTATCTACGTCACGCGTGCCTCGGAGGTCCTTATCGAGGGCAACGAGATGGTACAGCAGATCGCTCCTCAGAGAGAGTACATCGGTATCGATGCGACCTTCCACACGGATGTGAAGATTATCGGCAACGACTTTGACCTGACACAGCCCGAGGCCTATAAACTCAGTTCACTACACGGCATCTCTGTCCGTGAGGTGCAGGGCGAGGGGCTACTCGTTGCCAACAATGTGATCCGCATCACGCGTGGCTCTTCTGATAGCCGTGCCTTTAAGGCGAGCAACGTTACGGGACTGAACTTTGTCTTCAACACCGCTATAGCTCGTGACGGTAAGAGTACAGCACTCCTTATGCTCAACGGCGATATCTCTTCGTCTCAGCTCTCTGACAACATCCTGCAGAACCGAGACGGTGGAGGCATCCTCTTTAGCAATCAAGCTCTCCCCAATGAGCAGCTCACTTGCGACCGCAATGCGCTCTACACCTCTGACAGCAAGGGCGTACTGATCACCGCTAAGGGTAAGAAGTACGACGCAACAAACTATCAGGAGGCGACAAAGAGCACAGCATCCAAGGTCGTAGAGGTAGCCTTCGTCTCTGACAAGGTACTCTACCCGAAGGATATGACCGTACTACCACAGGGTGCTCCGCACGCTGCTGTCACGACGGACATTCTCGGAGCAGCTCGTGACAAAGAGCGCCCGACTGTTGGAGCTTATGAGCAAGATCCCAATGTAAGTGACGAGGCTCCCAAGCTCATCAACAAGAAGGTAGTCCGTGCACTGCATCAGTCCGCTACGATTTCTGTCGAGCCAGACCAAATGACGGACGTCTACCTGATGACGATTGCAAAGGGCGAGGAGGCTACGACAGCTCCAGATGCCGCTACGATACGAGACAAGGGCAGACACTTCACTGCTCTTGGCAAGCGTGCGACTGAGTTTACCATCATGGGGCTAGAGCCTGAGACCACTTATGAGGTCTATGGACTTCTCCATGGTACGCTCAATAATAAGGATGCCGAGCCTGAGCTCCTCTTTACCTTTACTACCAGCTATATGCCTACGCAGGTGGCTACCTTTGAGAAGGACAACCGCACCATAGAGGGTGATGTCGTCTACTCAGGGACCAATAGCTTCGCAGGGGTCAAGGTCGTCGAGGACTTCACCCGCTCACTCAATCAGATTGCTGAGATGGCGGGCGATAAGGTGACCATCACCGTGACAAACTCTAAGGGCAAGATACCACAGCGAGGCTTCTCGCTCATGGCTGACCGCCCCGTCTATATGCGCATCGATGGCGGTACGCGTATCACGCTCCCCGCTACTGAGCAGGAGTGGGCATACGTAGACCTCGCTCAGAGAGGCGACATACGTGAGGTGACTCTCGAGAGCCGTGGCAAGCTATGGATCGACGACTACAACGGCGATGCCCTCGCTATGCAGCTCGCTATCGCTCCCGTAAGCATCAATCTCGGGCAGCAGGCTCAGCTGACGGCTGAGGTGATCCGTGGCGTAGCGCCTTATAGCTACGAGTGGTCACAGGGCGACTCGCTACAGACTGTCTCCGTAGCTCCTACGCAGACGACACGCTACAGTGTCACTGTGACGGACGCTGCTGGTAGCCAAGTCACCGAGAGCGTCTATGTTTACGTCAATGGACTACACGGCGAGGCGATGGTGGCAACCTTTGAGGAGGAGCCACTCTCTAGCGAAGAGCCGTACAGCCAGAAGGCTCCATTCGGTAGCGGCTCGTTTGCTTTCTCCAACAGCTACAATGCTGAGTGGAATAGCTGGAGCGGCTTTGCCCTAGCAGCTAGTGCTGATACGACCTACACGGGCGACTTGACGCAACAATACAACAACGTCGTCGGTGGTGGTCAGGAGCTGGAGGGTAAGTCCAAGCAGTATGTCGTGGCTTACTGTCCTGGCGACAATCCAGCATGGGGTACCTACAATCCCGTCGTCACGGTTATGCCTAGCAGCGACCGCAAGGTGCAGCTCGATGGTGTCTATCTGACGAACACGGCCTGGGTCAAGAGCTTTGCTACCAAGGGCGACAAGAACTTCGGTCGTCCCGCCTTTGAGGAGGGTAGCTTCTTTATCGTGACCATCACGGCTGACAATGGTAAGAAGGTCGAGGTACCACTCATCGACTATCGCAATAAGAAGCGCGAAGTGGTCAACGACTGGAAGTGGGTCGATCTCTCCTCTCTCGGTGAGGTCAAGACACTCAAGTTCTCGATACAGTCGAGCGACAGCTATGCGCCTAGCTACTTTGCTATGGACAACCTGCACATCAAGCAGGATGCCTCTGCAAAGCCCGCCAAGGAGCAGATAGCGCTCGAGGTGATGGCAACGACCGAGACCACAGCGCAGGTACGCTGGCAGGCACTCCCCACGCAGGTGAGCTACACGGTAAGCTATCGTCTTGCAGGTGCTGACGCTAGTGCGACGCAGACGATGCGCCTCGATCCTACGCAGCAGCTCCGCTCGCTAGAGCTTCGTGACGGTTATGTCTACACAACCCTCGATGGGCTGCAGATGGGTACACCCTATGATGTATCTGTCGAAGCAACTATCATGCCAGCTATGCAGGTTGTGGCTCAGGGTAAGACCACCTTCACGACACAGGCTATCGATGGTAAGCTAGATGCTAAGCTCGTCGCAGGCTCACTGCAGGCTCAGAGCTTCTCCATCTCCTTTGCCACAATTGACAAGGCTGAACGCTATATGGTCGAGCTGGCTAAGGTGGACAAAGAGGGTAACGCTACCGTTGGCGATATCATCAGCATTGCTGCTGACGGCTCGCCTCTAGGCGAACTCTCACCACTCCAGGGTCTACCCACGCTACAAGATGGTCGCATCACGCTACCGCTCGTCAATCTCAGCGAGCAGACCGCTTACCGTGTGACTGTATCAGCTCGCAGAGGCGAGATGACACTCAGCTCTGAGCAGCTCATCATCGTCACCCCACAGGCGACGGCGCTTGCCGATATCGACGGCGAGACCGGACGTGTCATAGCTACCCCCGAGGGTATCCTCGTGATGGGTCTACAGGGTGCGACCATCGAGCTCTACACAGCTAGCGGTGCTCAGGTAGGTCACTACCAAATCACTGAGCCTGAGCAACTCATCGCTGAGCCATTCCAGTCTGGTGTCTACATCGTTGCAGCCCACAAGGCGGGCGAGGTCAGCACCTTCCGACTGATCCTCTAGCGATAAGCTCTAGACGGAGCTAGCGCTCCATAAACTTCGTAGCCCCACTCGGTCATCGTACCGGGTGGGGCTACTGTTTGTAAAAAGGGTTTAGCTGTTGGCGATTGGCTGTTAGCTAAAACCACTAGAGCCACTACTGCTACTAGCCAATAGCCAACAGCCAACAGCCAACAGCTAATCTCTAACTCTTCGTCCTTTGCTCGACAATCTTATGGGCGAGGTCTTGCCACTGCTCGCTCTTCTCGTAGAGCTTGCAGCTTCCCTGAGGCACACGGAGCGTGCGGGGCGTACCAGCCACACTAAAGAAAGCCATCATACCGACCTCTATCTGTGCGGGATCAGTCGCTTGGAGCTCCACATCGCGGAGCTTATCGCAGAAGGCAAACGCCATGTCCCCAATCTTACGTACCCCCGCAGGTATCTTTAAGACTTCGAGGTACTGGGCATCGTAGCAAGCGTATTCAGCGATCTCTCGCACCGTGTCGGGGACTTTGTAGAAGTCCTCATACCTCCCTGCGGGGTACTGGATCAGCTGCGTCTGATCCTTATTATATAGGACACCATCGACAGAGGAGTAGTATGGGTTGCTCGAATCTACCTCAATCTCGAGGAGCGCCGTACAGTCGTGAAAGGGGGCGACCCCGAGACGCGTCGTTTGCGGTGGCAGATACATGTAGGTGAGACCATAGCAGCGGGCGAAAGCATACGACCCTACCTCCTCTAGATAATCTCCCAGCGTTACGTCCGTGAGGAAGTAGTTGCTCGCGAAGGCTAGCCCCGCAATCTTGCGTACCTCCTCAGGCAGTGTAAACTCCTGCTCCTCCTTAGCCGCTGGGTAGTGTAGCAAGACACTCATGTCCTTACTATACAGGATGTTGTCCTGTACGACAAAGTACTCACTCTCAGGAGCTACGGCGATCTGCGTCATAGCTAGACAGTCCGCAAAGACCCCATCGCCTAGACGCTCTACCGAGGCGGGGATGAGCACCTCCGTGAGATCGCTACAGTTGCTAAAAGCCATCTCCTCAATCACCCGAATGCCCTCCGAGAGCGTAAGACTGCTGAGCCTGATGCACCCATTGAAGGCGTTGTCCCCGATCTCCTGCACATTGCTCGGGATGACCAACTCTTGGAGAGCCGTACCCGTAAAAGCACTACGATCGATCCGCTCCACCGTGTCAGGCAGGTCGAGTGCCCTAAGAGAGAAGCACTCGCTAAAAGCAAAGGCTCCCACACGCTTGAGTCCCGAAGTTAGCTCTAGTATCAACAGATCGCTACAAGACTCAAAAGCACCCTCGCCAATCTCCGTGACGCTCCCTGGGATCGTCACAGCCTCTAGGCTCTGGCAACAAGCGAAGGCACTCTCTCCGATCTGCGTCACCCCCTCGGGTATCTCAACGCTCTTGAGCGCTGTGCAGTCGTAGAAGGCGTAGTCACCGATACGGGTGACTCCCTCCTCTAGCACGATCGACTCGATCTGCTCTCTGAACTCTTGCCACGGGGTTTCTGCAATAGGGTAGTCGGGTATAGCGCCCGCACCTGATAGCGTGAGCAACTGCTCCTTGGGGTCGTATAGCCACGAGAGCTGCCCCGTCTCACCGCTCTGTGGAGTCTTGATTTTACTCATTGATTTAGTCCTTATTTAGTTAGTTCGGAGATCCACTCGGCGATCAGTTCCAGCACTTCGGGAGCGATCGTCTCATTGATCTGATAGTATTCGCTCACGGCTCCTGTCGTCGCATGCTGGAAGAGGTGGTTCAGCCCCTCCAGCTTGCGCACTTGTCGTGGTGTCCCCGTCGGGAGACTCTGCTCGATGATCGCTAGATGCTTGTCCGCCAAAACCTGCTGGTCTAGCGAACCATTGAGTGCCAGCACAGGACAGTGCGTCTGCGCTATATCACCCTTCGGATCATACTGCGTGAAGTAGATAAGCCAAGGGCTCAGCCCATCGGCAACCTTCTTGAGCTCCAAAACCAACCCAATCGGAAGTTGATAATGTCCCTCCGACAGCACCTTGGTGACCAATGCCTCGCCACGCAAGTCGCTCTGAGCTGCTAAGTCAAAGGTCGCCATCGTAGCTCGAAGATACTCTGTGCGAAGCTCTTCCGACAGCCCCGCCTGAACAAGGCTAAGATCCATCTGGTCTTGCAAAACCTCCTTGCCTGGTAGCGTGCTACCCGCTAAGCTAATGATGAAGTCAGGGATACCGCGAGCTGCTAGTATGAAGGCGATGGTACCTCCCTCGCTATGTCCCAGCACACCCACCTTGTCGAAAGCTTTCCGACCACGTAGGTAGCGAACCGCAGCTGCAGCATCGTCCGCTAGCGTTGCGGTAGTCGCCTCGGCGACAGTGGCCGAGTCTATATCATCGTGATAGCCACGATCATCGTAGCGCAACGTCGCTACACCGTGCCGTGCCAAGTAGTCCGCCAGCACAGCAAAGGGCTTATGCTCCGCAAGAGTCTCATCGCGATCCTGTATGCCCGAGCCAGAGACAAAGAGAACGACTTGCTCCACACGGCTCCCCGCCTGATGCCCGACAGGGTAGGTGAGCGTGCCGTGGAGCGGTGCTGTGCCGTTGTAAAAGGTCACCTCCTCCGTTTCGTAGGGGTAGGGGGGCTGTGGTGTCTGCGGACGATCAGCCTTGGCGGGCTTGCTGGCTCGTACGAGTGTGAGCGGTAGCGACATACCGCCCTGAGCGAAGGTTCCCACGATGGTGTCGCTACTCGTTAGCTTACCCTCATAGCGAATGTATAGATTCGGGATGGTGATGACAACCCCCTCGGCAAGCTCGATCGTTGCCTCAATACCAGTCGCCATCTGCGACGGACTATCCATCGTGCAGCAGACAGTCTCTTGCTGATCCTTGAAGATGTTGAAGCGGAGTGGCAACTCCGATCCTGAGACTTGTAGCGCTCCCTCCCAGATGCCGAGAGGAGGCGCCTGCCTTGTCTCTTGTTGCGCTGATAGGAGTAGTGCACCACAGAGATAGCAGCAGAGGAGTGTGAGTAGTTTGCGGATTGAGGTCATAGGTTTGTTATAATGGTTCTGTTTCGCTTAGAGTCCGTGTACTTTGTTGGGGTTGGCTTTGATAAACTCCTTCCAGCTCTTGGCGCTCACGTTGGACGTAGCCACCGCATTAGAGGTTTGCAGGAAGTGGCAGTAGGCTACCGCCAAGCCGTCGGTCGCATCAAGTTTCTCCGGCATCAGTTCGGCAGGAATGCGCAGCACCCGCTGGAGCATCGTTGCCACCTGCTCTTTGGAAGCTTGCCCCGTACCCGTGATCGCCTGCTTGACACGCATCGGCACATACTCTGCGATGGGTATGTCTCGGCTCAGAGCAGCCGCCATAGCGACCCCCTGCGCCCGTCCCAGCTTGAGCATCGACTGCACATTCTTGCCATAGAAAGGTGCCTCCAGAGCCATCTCGTCAGGGAGGAACTCATCGATCAGCCCCGCCACACGGCTATAGATACGCCCTAGACGGGTGTAGTGGTCCTCGTATCGGCTCAGCTCGATCACCCCCATGGTGAGCATCTCGGCCTGTTGCCCCCGTACGGAGAGCAGCCCATAGCCCATCACGATGGTGCCGGGGTCGATGCCTATCAGGATGCGCTCGCCTCGTGACTTGCTCATAGGGCGATCTGTCTCATCGGGGTGACATGGTATAGGACGCGCTCGCCAAAGGTCTTGCCCAGCAGCTCCAGTCGCTCGCATAGTACCTCAGAGAGATAGTACTCTAGATCTCGCTCCTGCTCTAGGGAGATGAGCAGAGCTAGGACCATATCGTCCATCGGCTGCGCCATCTCCACGACGGGCGCCTGTGCCATCACCTCCAGGAGATCAACCTGCGCCACGCCCTCATCGCCACGGAGCTGTGGCACCAGCGTGGTGCGTAGGAAATTGTCGAGGAGCTGATACTCCTGAGCTTTGATAAAGAGAGAGACGTTGACTCGATACATAGGATATTGTCTTTGATCTATAGAGGTGCGCTCGAGAGCCACCCCGAGGTATGATGCAAAGATAACAAAAATGCCCCTGTAGAGACTGTTGCATAAAGGCGAATCGCTGTGTTGCTTTCGGGATTCGGCTTCGGTCACATACGGAGGTATGCTCCCTTCAGACCTCACCCTCAGCGCCTTGCGCTTCATCCTTTCTGCAAAGTCTGGACAATCTTGCAAGCAAGATTGTGAGACTGTTGACTTTTGCAACAGTCTCAACCGCATCAAGCCACCGCCTTACCCTAGCGATAAGCCCCTTCCTAGCGGCAGGCAATAGTTTATAGCAAAAGGTCGCCACGTATATACTACGTGACGACCTTTTGTTTTGTTATGATTGTACTGCTCTAGAGTAGCTCGTAGAGCATACGATTGATTTACTCAGCAGCCGTAGCTGTCTCCTCAGCCTGAGCCTCAGGAGCCTCTACAGTCTCAGCGCCCTCAGTAGCAGGAGCCTCGGCAGCTGGTACAGGAGCGGGAGTCTCAGACTCGATGACGGCGTGATTCTCCGAGATGACGGTAAAGGTGATTGGCACGATCACATCGCGGTGCAGACGTACCTGAGCCTCGTAGTCACCGACCTCCTTGACAGCCTTCTTGATCTGGATGATCTTGCGATCGATCTCGAAGCCCTTCTCAGCGAGTGCCTCAGCGAGCTGTATATTCGTTACAGAGCCAAAGATGACACCATACTTAGATGTCTTAGCCTTGATCTCTAGGTGTGTACCATCGATCTTCTCGCCAAGAGCCTGAGCCTCCTGCTTGATAGCTTCGAGCTTGTGAGCTCTCTGGCGTAGCTCCTCAGCGAGCATCTTCTTAGCGCTTTCGCTAGCGATGACAGCCTTCTTCTGAGGGATCAAGTAGTTGCGTCCGTAGCCGTCCTTGACGGTTACGATATCATCCTTAAAGCCTAGGTTGATAATGTCTTCTTTCAGTATTACTTCCATTGTCTTATCGGTCTCTAGGTGATGATTACTTCATAAGGTCCGTTACGAAGGGTAGCAGGGCTAGGTGGCGAGCACGCTTAACAGCCTGAGCTCCACGACGCTGGAACTTGAGGCTATTGCCTGTGATACGACGTGGGAGGATCTTACCCTGATCGTTGAGGAACTTCTTAAGGAACTCGGGGTCCTTGTAGTCCACATACTTGATGCCAGCCTTCTTAAAGCGGCAGTACTTCTTCTGCTGTACCTCTCCTGGGAGTGGTCTGCTATAGCGACCTCTTCTTGTTCTTGCCATGATTATTTCTCTGCTACAGGGTTACTTTTCAGTGCGCGACGCTTCTCAGCATACGCATGGTGGAACTTGTCCTGAGCGATCGTTAGGTAGCGCAGGACCGTCTCGTCACGTCTCAAGAGTGTCTCAAAGGGCTTGATCACTGAGGGCTCAGCGTCAAACTCTATGAAGTGATAAAATCCGGTAGACTTCTTCTCGATGGGATAGGCGAGCTTCTTAAGCCCCCAGTGCTCATCGTTCACAATCGTGGCACCTGCAGAGGTGAGATGTGAGGTGAACTTATCTACCGCTTCCTTCATCTGAGCATCAGACAAAACGGGAGTTAAAATGAAAACGGTTTCGTAGTGGTTCATATATAGTTAGTAAAAACGCTATTGCCTGCAAAGGTACACATATTTATTGGATAAACAAGCGAACCACCCTACCGAACCTTAGGAAAATGCTCCCGACTCAAGCGACTCTTATGCGTTTGCTACGTGGCAAATCTCAAATCTCCACGTGGAGGAAAAACATTTTCCACGTGGAGGCGAATCATTTCCTCCGAAGTTTCATTTGATTCCTCCGAAGAAATTTTCCTCGCCCACGTGGGGAATAAAAAATAGCGACGTAGGGATTTGACATTTTCCACGTGGCTATGCAATCTCAGCGACATATATTGTAGCGCTTCGCTCTTGGGAGAAATATGACCGCCCTTGGCTAGCACTCCATTTTTTAGTAGCTTTGTAACATCGAAGTAACGATGGAGTGACCCGTGTGGGCTACTTTTGCAATGTGTCTTGGTTGGCTCACAGCGACCTCCGCTAGTTGCTACGACATCATATATATCCTAGTTAATCTGATATCACAGTTAATCTATGACAAATAGGACTTATCGTCTACTCTTCACACTACTAGCACTCTCTTGGGGTCTACTCGTAACAGCTGCTTGCCAGCCAAGCGGTAGGCAAGGAGGTGCTGAGCAGCCTCAGAGCGAGACCAACCAGACATTTCTAGCATCACAACAAGACTATGACCTACGTGTCGCTGGCACCGCATGGGAGGCGGGCGACCAGATAGGTATCTACGTGCGTCGCACAGCGCAGAGTACCACCTGGTCGGCTGAGCAACTACAGCATAGCAACCTGCACTACAGGACCACTCGTGGCGGAGGGCTTGCGACCTTCGATCCCGCTGACGAGCAGCAGAAGGTGCAGTGGGACTCATCGATGAAGTATGACATCCTCGCTTACTACCCCTACAATGCTCAGACGCAGGGGGGCAAGATCGCTTACAGCGTCGCCAATCAAACTTCGCTTAAGCCGCTACTTATCTCGGACAATCTCTCAGCCATTGCGCCCGATGTCGCAAAGGAACTAATCTTTCGTCAGGCACTCGCCTCGATCCGCTTTGAGATGCGCAGTGAGGATGGTGGCTCTCTAGAGGGTGTCCAGGTGCGCATCGTTGGTATGCCAACGACAGGTACGCTAGACCTCTTGAGTCGTCAGTGGCAGGTCGATGACAGCTCTACGGCTGAAATATCTGTGCCAGTCACCGTCTCGGGCGCTACCGCTACGGCTACCGCACTGCTCTTACCTATTGAGACGACCACGAGCGAGATGAAGGTACTCTTCACCCTGCCCAACGGACGTACCTACACCTGGCCACTACGTGAGGGGCAAAGCCTCGTTATGGGACAGCAGCGTACCCACACCATCACGCTCAAAGATACCGGTACGGGCAAGGTCACAGAGGTTGGCCGTTACTTAGAGCTACCCGCCAAGACGGCGCTCCCCAATACGCTGGAGGTGCAGCACATGCTCCCGAGCAATCCCTCGGCACGCAACTACTTCCTCCTATATGATACGAAGATGCACCTAGCTCACTATGTGGCTTATCCGCTCTACAAGGATGTAATGGATAAAAAGGTTAAGCGTACTGATGCTTGGGGCTATGATCCGAACATCTCTAAGGCGTATCAACCTAACTTGACGGGGGCTTATGCTGGCTACAATCGAGGACACCAAATTCCTAGCGCAGATCGCTACTCCTCTCGGGCTGATAACGCCAGCACATTCTACTTCTCTAATATGGTACCTCAGAAGCAAACCCATAATGGTGGTATCTGGAGTAACCTAGAGGGGCAGGTACGCACGCTTGCTAGTGGTGTCGACACGCTCTATGTAGTGACGGGCGTAGGCTTTGACGATACGAACTATAAGTACACTCGGGATCGAAGTAATGTGGCTTGCCCAGTACCTGACTACTTCTATAAGGTGGTCGTATGGCGCGACAAGCAGGAGCGCTGGCACTCCAAGGCGTGGTGCATACCGCACGAGGGCTTTTCAGGAAAACCTGACAACTACAAGAAGACGCTCAGTGAGATGGAGGCGAAGACTGGCTTTGACTTCTTCCCTAGGCTCAATGATGTCACCGTACTTGATAACTAACCTGCAGCCGACCTACTATTATGAACAAGATATTAACGACAATCTCTATACTATTCACGACGCTACTCCTCGCTACCTCTTGTACCAAGGAGCAGTCTCGCTGCTCCACTTGCCCCGATGCAGACGGTGCGCAAGCTAAGGACTACATAGTCTTCAAGAGCAACATACGTCTCGGTGGCAAGGAAGTACGCGCCACGGACGAGCGCTTTGACGTGAGCGACCAGATCGGTGTCTATGCGCGTGGAGCGGAGGAGCGCAATAACCTGCACTACCACGCCATCCCGGGGGGAGAGATAGCCATCTTTCACCCCACGACCACGTCTGACCGCATCTACCCCAGCACCGTTAAGGAACTAGACTTCTACGCTTACGCTCCCTACCGCACAGCCGTTCAGAAGGGGATCATACACCTAGATCTGATCAAGGAACCCATCGACCTCCTTTGGGCTCATCACCGTGAGGTGGCACCTCGTGTAGACAAGAAGGAGTACACACTCCTCTTCGGGCACGTCCTCTCACGCATCGTCTTCACCATCCAGGGACTTCCCGCGGGTGTGACGCTACAGTCGATGCAGCTACAAGGCATGGTCGTCGAGGGCGACTTTGACGTCCTCACGGGCGAGCTGCGCACTCCGTATAGTTCGAAGGAGACGCTCCCGCTCACCGTTGGCACAGACCTGCGCTCTGCCTCGTCTCTCATCCTTCCGAAGGATATTGTGGACGCACAGCTACAGCTCACGCTCAGCAATGGGCGCACCTACACCAAGGATATCAAGCAGCTAGACATCATCAGCAACAAGATCTACTACTACAACATCACTCTCGACGAGCAGCAGGGAGGTATCTCCATAGACCTAGTCAATGGACAGATCGTGGACTGGGAGGACGATGGCACCATTTCCAATATCGTTGCCACTCCGACCGAAACGCCCACTCCCACGCCAGAACCTAAGCCAGCTGGTGAGAATATTTATAATGTCGACCTCACACAGGTAGCTCGCGCACTACCGCTCTACGATGACTTCGCCAAGGGGGGTAACGACTATGATCCCTTTGCACTACCTGGCTGGCTCAACAAAGCACTCGTCGGTGCGCGTGACTTCCAGAAGCGCTCTTTCGGCGACATACACTATGCTCAGGCCAATGCCCATAAGTCTGCCGATCCAGTAAATAAGTGTGTTCTCATCACGCCTCGTCTGCAGATGACAGCTGGCTCTAGCTATACGGTAGAGCTAACTTACAGCTCAGGACACACCAACGGTGCTACCCTCACTGTCCAGCAGCTAGACAAGGATGGAGCACTCGTCAAGACCCTAGAGGTCATCAATGACACCACAGCCCCAGATGGCTATGGCAATCAGCACTACAAGAAGAGCTACGCTATCGCAGGCTCTGCTGAGGCTGGCTATATAGCTCTCCTCTACGAGGCTTCTCAGGAGCCTCTTCACACGACGACTTATCAAGTCGAGGCTCTAACTGTTAAATAACAATCAATTAACTATCACTTTAAATACTACAAGATATGAAGAAACTACTTGTCGGTGCACTCGCACTACTCGCTCTCACGGCCTGTAACAAGGACTGCAAGGATGCAGCACTCCAGCAGGAGGCGATGCAGTTTGGGTCAAACATCCCAGCGCTCAACCTCCGTATGGCAGGCAATGCCTTCGAGGCTAACGATGCCATCGGTATCTCTATGACTGGTGACGCTACCGCTACCAACGTAGAGTACAAGACTACCGCAGGAGGTGCTACCGCAACCTTCGCACCTGCCACTACTGGACTAACCTTTGCCGAGGGGCAGACGGTCAATTTCGTTAGCTACTATCCTTACAGCGCTAACGCTACGACCGATCTAGCTATTGATCTGACCAACGCACAGACCGATGTCCTCTACTCCAATAACCTAACGGGCATCAAGACAGCTAAGGACGCTACGGGTGCTAACCACGTACTACAGTTTACGCACAAGCTAGCTCTCGTGAGCTTCACCATGACTGGTCTGCCTGCTGGTACGACCATCACCTCAGCTCAGCTAGAGGGCATCGTCACCACCAGCTCGATGAAGATCGCTGACGGTACGCTCACCAACGGCACGAAGACCGCTACGCAAAAGCTACAGCTCGCTGCTGGCGCCTTCGCTCCAACGATCGTCATCCCTGCTACCAATGCTAATGCTAAGCTGGTCATCACGCTCAGCGACGGCAAGAGCTACAGCTACACCTTCCCAAGCCTCGCTCTCCAGTCTGGCAAGAACCATAAGTTCAACGTCACCCTCGCATCTGGTGCCATCACAGTAGATCAGGTCAATGGTCAGATCTCTGACTGGGACGTTGTAGATGGTGGCAATGTAACTGTTGATCCCGATGGTGGTACGGAGCCTACTCCCGATCCCGATCCAGAGCCACAGCCCACTACGGGTGAGCCCCTCTTCCCAGGTGCTGACTTTGAGGACTTTGCAGCCTTCACGGGTACACTAAACAATTTTGGGTTACAGAGCTATGCAACTGCAGCAGCAGGTGCAGGTCGCAACGGCAGTACAGCTCTCCACATCAAGGGTACTCCTGCTAAAAATGACTATCTCTTTACCGCTATGAACAATGCAGGCAAGGACTTCTCTGGCAAGACCAAGATCTCCTTCTACATCAAGGGTACGGCTGCTGGTAAGAGCATCTCTTGCAATGTCTACACAGGCGGTAGAAACTATAAGGCCTTTAATGTAGGAGATGTCAACAATGCTGATGTCAACGTGTCTGTAGCTGCAAACAATCAATATGCTGGTACCATCACTGCTGATGATTGGGTTAAGGTTACGCTTGACATAACGGGTCTCACGCTACCCACTTCTGGCGATCTGTTTGCATTCAAGGTCGGTAAGGAAGCTGCTTGGGACCTCTACGTTGATGACATCACGATTGAGTAGTCAGTCACACCAGCGAGCCTTCGTCGCCTAGCGCGAGAGGCTGCCCGCTAACACGAATATACGTAGGGACGTACGGCATTGCGCCGTATGCCCCTACGTCCGTTTTATCTGGAGCCTTTCGACAAAGAGCTAAAAGTTCGTTAGCCCCCAGTACCATAGGTATGAAACTCTAGTTTCATAGGTGGGAAACTGTTCGTTTAGCCCTAGATCCCCACAGATTGCTACTCGTCTAGCTTTGATGCAACGGACGCACCGACCGTGCGTTCCTACGAAGATCGGGGTTACAGCGTTTGATGAGTGGAATTGTCGTGCTGACGTAGCTTGTGTAGGGGCGGACCTGCGTGTCCGCCCGTTCTCGTCAGAGCGTTGATACGTGTAACCCTTTGTAGG
>ENA-OPBO01001113-OPBO01001113.1-human-gut-metagenome-genome-assembly--contig:-NODE-1113-length-19992-cov-2.652154_pt1 | contig 19992 bp, 15 predicted proteins | sample MGYA00241071_ERZ501458 | MGnify/ENA primary metagenome ERZ501458 (study PRJEB25962, sample SAMEA2042509) | human gut metagenome | biome: human gut; feature: human-associated habitat; material: faeces... | reverse complement strand
CGGTCGAGGATCTTCCGGTCGAATTGTGCGATACGTTGGTGAAAGCCTGTTTGGTGGATAATAGCATCAAGTACACTTATAATTTCTCCGAAACGGAGCAAATAAATAATGAGCTTGATTTGCCTTTGATTATCGTGACGAACGGGGATACGGTAGATGCGAACGGGATGACGTTAAGTGTAATCAACCGTCGTTCCGCCATTATCAACGAGTTGAAGAATGATTCCGTGGACAACGGAGTGGTTCATCCGGTAGATCGCGTACTGATACCGAATACCAGTTTGGGCTCCAGTCTGTTGGACGATAATCATGATGAGTTTACGATTTATTATGAGGCTCTCAGTCGTACCGGATTGCTGGACTCGTTGATTCATTATCGTGATGACAGCTATGTACGCGACGGTGGCGTACTTGACCCCGTAACGGACGATACTCCGCAATTCGTCAAGGAGTATCACGACTACTACAAGACGGAACGAGGCTACCATCGCCGTTCACCGAACTCCAACGAGGGAATCACGAAAACCAGCGTATTGTCATTCATCAATATACCGTTGCTCACCTATATCAGCGAAATCCGCAGTGCCGTGTTGATGATTCATGGAGAAAAAGCTCATTCCCGCTATTTCAGCGAGGATGCCTACAAACGGCTGACGGGTAGTAACAAGGAACTGTTGATTATACCCGGAGCCAACCATGTCGATTTATACGATAATCTCAACGTGATTCCGTTCGACAAGATAGATGCTTTCTTTAAGAATGCCTTAAAGGAGAAATAGGCTTTAAAATTTTAGTGAAATTTGGTAGGAATTTTCTCCACTCATGCTTGTGAGAATCCGGTAAAAGAAAGAATCAATGAATAAGGAAATAGACATAAAAGACATGGCACCCGTGAAGGCCTCGGAACGCCATGTCATCCTCGATGCTCTAAGAGGATTTGCATTGCTGGGAATCTGCCTTGCCAACTTTCCGGAATTCTCGCTTTACACTTTTCAAAAACCGGAAACTACGGAGGCTATGCCTACGGCGGAAATAGATAAGGTAATTCGCTTCCTTCAATACCTTTTTGTAGACGGTAAGTTCTACACCATATTCTCGCTGCTGTTCGGTATCGGATTCTCAATCATAATCAGCAACGCGGCTAAAAAGGGAACGGACGGATTCCGTATTTTTTACCGGCGGATGATTGCTCTGGCCGCCATTGGTTTTCTGCATCTGATGTTTATCTGGAGTGGGGACATCTTGTTGTTGTATGCCTTATTGGGCATGCTGCTCCCTCTTTTCCGGCATGTTTCGGACAGAGTGTTGCTGGGGACTTCCGCTGTCTTATTGCTACTTCCTATTCTGATTGATTGGTTGGCCGGTACATTCGGAGTGTCCCTGTCGGCTCCCGCAGTGCGAATGCAACAGCACTATTGCAATTTATATGGCATAACGGAATATAACTTCGGAATCTGGCTGCGTAATGCGGAAAACTACGGAGGGGTCTTTCAATTCCTGGTACAAGGTGCATGGGTGCGCTTGCAGGAGTTCATCGACGGCAACCGCTATTTTAAGGTATTGGGATTGTTCTTATTGGGCTTCTACATTGGGCGCAAGCAAATATACGCCAATCTTGAGGCCAATCGGATGCTACTGAAAAAAACGGTGACATACGGTTTTCTGCTGGGACTTCCCTTGTCCGTTCTCTATGCCTGGAGTGCGGTAAACGGGCATCCTTTCGGAACGGCTGCACACACCGCCATCTATACGGCAAGTGTCTATCCTTTAGGTTTTGCATACGTTTCTGCTATCTGTCTCCTGTATCTGCATGGTAGAGAGTGGTGCTTGTGGCGCTGTCTTGCCGCTCCGGGGAGAATGGCACTGACTAATTACGTGGGACAGTCGGTATGGGGCATGGTTCTCTTCTACGGTATCGGCTTCGGACTGGGGGCCGGCATTGGATTGACAGGAACAGAATCCATAGCTTTCTACGTCTTTCTTGTCCAGATGGCATTCAGTGTCCTATGGCTCTCCTATTTCCGCTTTGGGCCTCTGGAATGGGGCTGGCGGATGCTGACTTATGGGAAGTGGTTAAAAATAAGGAAATAAAGTAATTCAATAATAATCTCACTCTAAAAAATAATAGTATGGATAAAAGGAAATTAGGACAGCTGGAAGTATCTCCGATAGGAATGGGATGTATGGGATTCAGCCACGGTTACGGACAAGTGCCGCCCGAAGCGTATGCCATAGAAGCAATCCGCAAGGCATACGACTACGGCTGCACGCATTTCGATACGGCGGAAGCCTATGGCAAAGAACAATTCTATGCCGGACATAACGAGGAATTGGTGGGTAAAGCTGTCGAGCCGTTCCGTAAAGAGGTGGTGCTTGCCACCAAATTTCATATTGGTGAACTCCCGAAGCCGGACGGGACGAATCTCTACCGGGAAGTGCGTCGGCATCTTGAAGATTCCATGAGCAGACTTCGCACGGATTATATCGACCTGTATTACCTGCACCGTATCAGTGAGGCAGTCCGGCTTGAGGATGTGGCAACCGTCATGGGGCGGCTTATTCAGGAGGGATTGATACGTGGTTGGGGATTGTCGCAAGTATCGGCCGACCAAATACGGACGGCGCATGAGGTTACTCCCTTGTCTGCCGTCCAGAACATCTATTCGATGGTGGAACGCGATTGCGAAACGGAGATTTTTCCGGTATGCCTTGAAAAAGGAATCGGAGTCGTACCGTTCTCGCCGATTGCAAGCGGATTCCTTTCGGGCAAGGTAACGCCACAGGATCAATTCGGCTTCGATGACGTGCGGAAATTCGTCCCCCAATTATCGAAAGAGAATATCGAGGCCAACCAGCCCATACTCGATTTGCTGCATCGGTTCGCTGTGGAGAAACATGCTACCAACGCCCAGATATCGCTTGCGTGGATGCTCCATAAATATCCCAATGTCGTACCTATTCCCGGTTCCAAGAATCAGGAAAGGATTCTGGAGAATCTGGGAGCTTGGAATGTCACGCTTTCCGATGATGAATTCCGGCAGCTACAATCAGCGTTGGATGAATGTAAGGTACACGGACATCGTGGGTGTGTGGAAACGGAACAGACGAGTTTCGGTAAACAATGGAGTGAAGAAACAGATAAGTGAATCAAGTCACATTCAGTCCGGTACTGAATAATCAAGAAAAAAGGTAGTGAACTTCCTGACAAAACAATTGAGCCTCGCAGCAAAGACGTTGCGGGGCTTTGCTTTTACCTTTGTATCAAAGGAATAACTTAAAAATAACAGATATGAAAACGAAACTCTTATTTCTCTTTACATGGCTTATGCATCGTCAGAATCGATATTCAGCAGATTCTGAATGACACATTCTTTTGAGTTCTTCGTTCCTTCAGGAATTTCATATACTTTTAACCAGTAACATTTACCTTTTTGAGTAAAGAATATCATTGTATTGGCATTGTTGCCGGATAGCTATGCTCGATGAAGTCTTTGGCACGCGTTTCATACAGAAGCTCAGAAATTTTAGTTAATGTTACCTCATCAGCACTCATATCCAATCCTATTCAACTAAGATTTGAGAAGAACGACACAAGGTCGCGAATAGAATTATACATAAACCCCTTACTTATATGAGCCTGCGGATGATAAAAATCAATAATCAGCTTTCCGTCACCGGTCTGATAATAAAGAATTTTCTTTGCCATCTCCTTATCAGCAGTTTCAAATACATGCTTTTGCAACGAAATGTCTTTTATAAGGCTCCGGAACAAGCTACCAACTTCTACCCCACAACAAACAATAATATCGGTTTGAGACCAATAAAGATCAACCTGACTGCGCAACAAGCCCTTGTGTTTTTTCACGAATTCACGAAGTTCGGCTTTATTGGAATTTGCACCTCCGGGAGTCTTCTTCAGATTCATCGCCACGACCGTTTGTAAATGATGCTTGCGTCTCGCCTTTTCCAATGAACGTAGATTGATTTCATCCGACCATTGAAGATTCTCTTTATAATGCCGGATAGCATGTGTCCACAGCGCAATGTTCCCCCAAGTATTGCTTCCGGCTCCATCATACAACCATTCTCTTGAAAGAGAAGTAGAATGTGGTTTACCTTTATGATTGGCTTCTTTCAATACAAACAATATTTTTGGTGAAGACTCTAACCATTTTTTCTCATCGACAATGCCGTCTGTTACTAAATGCGAGTTCTCCAATACCTTTTTCCACGCTTCGAAAATCTTATCTTCTTCTGTAAATAAACTCATGATACCTATTATTTTACTTCCACCATATCGAAGTTTGCCAAGCTACATCCCGAAATCAAAGAAATTCCATACTTGCGCTTAAACGCTTCTTCTATCTCTTTAATAACCGGTTTGGCAGTAGTTCCGCTTTTCACTACTTCCGCTTCCATCCCTTTAGCAACTTTTCCCACCGCTTTCTTGGCAGTGACTTTCCATAAATGACTACTCATACTATTATTTTTTTAAGTTACCTACTCTATCGGTTTTTCGGTCTCCCCCATTATATTGTTTTTTATCAAAATACTGCTTGTTATCAAATAAGAAAAGGACACAACACTCCTTTTCTTATTTCTTTGGTTAGGCTCTGGTAAGCCCGAGATCAAAATAAGTAAAAGCAGCCTGTGCCCTTTATGGAGGGTACAAACATGCTTAGACTAATTATTTTTGATCTCATTTTAAATTTACCAGATTTAACCAAATCAAATAATCGTCTGCAAGTTATGCAATATGTCTTTTATAAATCAGTTCTGTTTTTCTCCTACACAAGATTTATCTGCTTACAAAGCTACAAAAAACAGTTGGATTTATAAAACAAAAAATCTCCGCATATCACAGGCTGCCGTTATTTTGTGCAAAGAAATGAATAAGGTATGCCAAAAGGTTTCATCAACTCCTCTTTTTATTAAAATTCCGGTTATATTTCATAAGAAAAAAACAATTACTTTATCTATATATCCCACTTTTTCCCCTTTTTTGTTCTATCTTTACAGGCAAAATAAATTAAACAAAAAAAACGATAAAACACTAACCACATGCAACCAACCGTAAACAAAACACCACGTATCGAAGTGGTAGATGCCTTAAGAGGCTTTGCTGTAATGGCTATTCTCCTTGTACACAGCGTAGAGCATTTCATCTTTCCTGTCTATCCAACAGATTCGCCCGAATGGCTGAACATACTCGATAACGGAACCTTCAACGTTATCTTTTCGCTCTTTGCCGGAAAATCTTATGCAATATTTGCTCTGCTCTTCGGATTCACATTCTATATCCAATGTCATAATCAGCAAAAGAAAGGAAAAGATTTTGGTTATCGCTTTCTCTGGAGATTAGTTTTACTGGTGGCCTTTGCCACGCTGAATGCAGCCTTTTTCCCTGCCGGAGATGTTCTGTTGCTTTTCTCTATCGTGGGAATTATTCTGTTTTTAGTACGCAAATGGAGTGATAAAGCGATCCTGATCACAGCTATTTTCCTCCTGCTGCAACCCATAGAGTGGTATCATTACTTCATGTCTCTTTTCGATCCTTCGCATGCATTACCCGACTTAGGCGTAGGAGCCATGTATCAGGAAGTAGCGGATTATACAAAAGCCGGAAACTTCTGGGATTTCCTAATAGGAAATATCACATTAGGACAAAAGGCAAGCCTGTTTTGGGCAATCGGTGCAGGACGTTTCCTGCAAACAGCCGGGCTTTTCCTCATGGGACTGTATATAGGAAGAAAGGAACTGTTCGTCACTTCGGAACTGCATCTCAAATTCTGGATAAAGGCGTTGATCCTTGCAGCTATCAGTTTTGCACCGCTCTATTCACTCAAAGAGCTGATTATGCAGAGCGACAGCGACTTAGTTAAGCAAACCGTAGGCACTGCTTTCGACATGTGGCAGAAGTTTGCATTCACCATTGTACTGGTAGCCTCTTTCGTTATTCTCTATCAGAAAGAGAAATTCAAAAATGCAGTAGCCAGCCTACGTTTTTATGGCAAGATGAGTTTGACGAACTATATCACCCAATCCATAGCAGGAGCTATTATTTATTTCCCCTTCGGACTTTACTTAGCCCCTTATTGCGGATATACAGTCAGTGTATTGATCGGTTTTGTATTGTTCCTCCTGCAAGTACGGTTCTGTAAATGGTGGCTATCCGGACACAAGCAAGGACCTTTGGAAAGCATCTGGCATAAATGGACTTGGATGTTCTCCAACAAGTAAAATTTGCCATCAAGAATGGAGAACGGTATTAGCCAAATATCATCAAAACCGCCTTATAAACATCTTTTTGTTCTCTTATTGATGATTTTTATAACAAGCACTTTCTAAGCAAAGTCGCAACCAGAGAAAAAGCTGCATAATAAAACAAATATCATGCAGCTTTTTCTGTATATTCTTACCTTATCCGGATAAATATGTGATTTATCCCGGTATGTCAACTCCATTATCCCGGCATGATAAGTTCGGTTTCTCTACGAGGAACAGTCCGAAACTCTACGAGAAACGACAAGAGACTCTACGAGATAAATTATTTCCTCTCCAAAAGGCGCTTTTTCACGCTGATTGATGTCCGAATCCCGATCATGCTCAATTATCTAAAATCACAGCAAATACAGATTATAAAGACAAAATGCACAATAAAAGAAACATATACGGCCTATTTATCACACAATTGCCTCTAATACAAACTATTCACTCCAATAACACTTCCAATAAAGAAGATTTCCGGCAGCCATTCCTATCCATCCCTTAACAAAGCAATTCTACAAGATCAGCTTTAGCAAAAAGTCAAAGTTGACAATGTGTCAACGAAACAACTCTTATCATAAATTCGGATTCGCATCCGTCTCCTCTTTCGGGATGGCATACAGATAATTGGTACTGTTCGGGACAAATACCTCTCCCTCGGAGAAAGTAACAAACCAATGTCCCAACGGATTCCTTTTAGCGAACCCTCCGCCTTCCTGCCAGGCATCCACTTCCTGTTTCTGCTCCTCGGCAGAAAGCACGGTACGCTTTACGGATTGCTGCGTACGCAAGATATCGGTGATCCCGAATCCTTCACCCCACAATTCCCGGCGGCGTTCCATCAAGATCTCGTCGATAACATCCTGCTGCGACTTGCCGGTTAAATCATAATCACCCAGGCCACGGGCATGACGCAATTCATTCAAAGGCACTACCGCCTTTTCCGGGAAACCGTCGCGAGCCAATGCTTCCGCCTCTACCAATAGCATTTCGGAAGCACGCATCAATACAATATCGGCCGTATCATCGGCACGCATGTGGAATTTCTTATATCCCAAATATCCTTCACGCATCCATTGAAACAAAGGTAAACGAATATCACCTTCGGTAAAGGTATCTTTTAAATGAGGATCAGCCATAAAACTGCTATAAGCTCCGACGTATGTGGCATCCAAATAATAGAAGTTATAGCTGGCATCGGACTGGCTGACAGATTGCGGATGTCCCCAGATCCACTCGGTATTCGATATATCGTTGAAGCCCATATAGTTTTTGGCATCCGTCATCAGAGTGTAACCTTTGGCAGCTTCCAATGCGGCTTTGGCGGCTTCGTCCCACTGTCCGGTAAGCAGATAAGTACGGGCCAGAAGTCCGTTTACCACATCGGTGTTAGGTTTGTATTTCGACTTGTCATTCGGACGTACATAACCGTCAAGAAGTCCTTTGGCACGGTTGAGGTCATTGATGATCTGTGTATAGATCTCTTCGAGCGTTGCCTTTCCTTTAGGTTTGGTATTCGGATTGGTCGGTTCGGTATACAACGGTACACAAAGAGCATTCTTATCTTTCAGATAGGTGAACTGATAATGCTGTGCCAAATGAAGATAACAGAAAGCACGTACGGCAAGTGCCTGTCCCTGGGCATGCCGGAACTCAGGTGTATCATCGTCTCCGGTAGCTTGAATAGAAATGGCCGTATTACAGTTGTCAATGGTCTTATACATCAGATACCAGGCGAAAGTGGTACGTCCGTCGGAAGGCATCACCACGTCATTAAACTGATAAGAAGAATTAAACCCATACATAGGGCGCGAAACCACGTCGTCAGCCATCATGTCGTCCAGGCACATCAAAGCACGATAGCCGATGTTGGCATAAGTGGTACCATATTCGAACAGATTGTACCACGCACCGTTAAAGATGCGTTCGGCATTCGAAGGTACAGGTACGAGGCCGGAATCTACGGCATCTGTCGGCTTATTGTCGAGGAAGTCGCTGCTGCAACTCCCCAGAAACAAAAGGAAGAAGAGAAGGAGAAAGGAAAACTTACCTTTAGGGATCTTATCTCCGGAGGTATCACTCACGGAAGCCTCTCTCCCACCCTCTGTCCGAAGAAGAGGAGAAGAAGAGATATGTCTGTTATTGTTAAATCGTATTGTTCTCATATCATCTGTTATTTTATACTTTACTATATCTGTTATATGTGATTTATGCATGATTAAACCGGGGCGGAGCATATGATTGCAACAGCCCTTTTCCGGGGATTAAAGCCTTAGAACGAAACATTGATTCCTCCGGAAATGGAACGCATGGCCGGATAACGGTAATACGTCAGTCCACTGATATCCTGTTCGGGGTCGAGTCCCTGATTCTTCGAAACGGTAAGCAGATTATCGGCCTGCACAAACAATTGCAGACTGTTCAGGCTGATTTTCTTTATCATCGGTTGCGGGAAGTTATACGATAATGTGATATTCTTCATCCGCAGGAACGAGTTATTGAACAGGTTACGGGTGGAATTTGCATTCCAACTGTTCGATACGGTTTTCAGAGCCGGCACATCAGTATATCGATTCTCCGGTGTCCAACGGTTCAGAATCTCTGTCGACCAGGCACGTCCGGTAGAACTTCCGTTATGCCACAGCATAGTTACGTCACGGTCCACAATATAATTACCGATACTATAGGCAAAAATGGTGGACAGTTCAAAGCCTTTATACGAGAAAGCGGTATTAAATCCTCCGTACACTTTGGGTAAGGATGATTTGCCGGTATAGTAATAATCTGCTTGGGCATAGTCATTGGTAGTCGTACGTCCGGTGATCTTGTCATTGGCATCTTTCACATTTTTGTACCACAACGGATCGCCGTTCTCCGGATCAACACCCGCCCATTGCTTCATGTAAAAATCATAGACAGAACGTCCCACAGCCAGTTTATGAACTCCGCTTACAGGCATATCTTTCAATGGAAGGTCGGTCACGACATTCTTATAATGTGTCAGGTTAAGCCCCAATCGCCACATAAAGTCCCGGGTATGGATTAAGGTACCTTTCAGATCGATTTCCACACCGGTATTCTTCAGTTCGCCTACATTCTCGTCCACTGAATTATAACCGAGCGAGGGAGCCAGTGGACGGGAATAGAGCAAATCTTTCGAACGCCGCTGGAAGAAATCGAATGAACCGGAGAATCGGTTGTTGAACAACGAGAAGTCTATGCCGGCATTGAAGTTCAGGTTGGTTTCCCATTTCAGTTTTGGTGTAGCCAGACGATCGGATACCAACGCATTCTCCCCATTATTGCTTACCACCGAATAAAGTCCGCTGCTGGCATAATACGTTCCCAGGTTATCGTTACCCTGCGCACCATAACTGACCTTCAAAGTCAGGGCAGAAAGCCAGTCGCTCGCAGCTACCATGAAATCTTCACGGTCGATACGCCAGGAAGCACCGACGGACCAGAAATTACCCCAACGGGTTTCGGGAGCAAAACGGGAAGACCCGTCCCGCCGATACGAACCCGAGAAGAAATATTTGCTTTGATAGTCATATTGGGCATTTAGGAAATATCCCACCAACGAGTAATCTACGCGGTATCCTGTCCCTCCGGTTACCAACGAATCGACAGCCAGTTCGGGAAAATCAGGCAATGCCATGTTCGAACGGGATGCTCGCAGCACATCGTAACGGTAGGAATAGGCTTCTTGTCCGGCCAGCAGATTGAAATGATGCTCTCCGAGGGTTTTGTCATAAGTCAGGATATTATTCCAGGTCCACGAGAAAGTACGGTCGTTTTCACGGCTCGATGAACCTCCGGTGTTAACAGCCGGCCCTATTTTAGGATTGGTATAGTCGAGTGAATTATAGTTGATCAGGTCAAAGTTGAAACTGGTCTTAAACTTCAGCCCTTCGATAAAGGTAACTTCAAGGAAAGTACGTCCTGAAAATTCATCTTTCATACGTTCCGACTTATCATTGGGCAATGTGGCCGGAAGGTTCCAGTTAGCCATCGAACCGGACGGACGGTAAGAACCGAAATCATACATCCGCTGTCCTTCGGAATCCAGTTTATAGGTTCCATCTTCGTTCATCTGATAGATGGGATAGAATCCGTTCATCAAACGGCCGGCATTGATGACATTACTTGTTTTCGTATCCGATGATACGGGATAATTCTGCAAAGAGTGGGCAAAACTCATGTTCACTCCTCCCCGAAGCCACTTGGTCATCTGGCTTGTCACGTTCGATCGGAGATTAAAGCGTTCATAACCGGACTCCAACGCAATACCTTTATCATTCAGGTATCCGGCAGAGAAGTAGTATTGATTGGTTTTGCCGCCTCCTGAAACATTCAGTCCCAGTTCCGTACGAAGTGCCTGCTGCTCCATGGCATCCTGCCAGTCGAAGTTCCAGAGCGGAACGGCTCCATCCGCCAATTTTCCATCCGTACCTACCGGCTGAGGATATTTAGAGCCATAAGGATTGGGGCCGGCCCCCATCAGCTTTCCTACCAAGTCTTTAGAAGCTTTGATAGCTGCTGTCTGAGGAGTATAGTTCTTTGTATCCAGTGCATATTGGTTACGCAAAGCCTCCCAATAAAGTTCGAAATACTGATCGGTGCCGATCCGGTCGTAATCACGTACCGCACGATTGGAACCACCGAAGCTGGCTTTCACGTTCACTGTAGTCTTCGAATCGCTTTGTCCCTGCTTGGTGGTGATAATAATCACACCGTTGGCTCCACGCGAACCGTACAAAGCAGCTGAGGCCGCATCTTTCAGAACGGTCATCGATGCGATATCTTCGGGGTTGATAGAGTTCACACTACCGTCATAGGGCACACCGTCCACTACATAGAGAGGTGCACTGGATGCATTGATGGATCCGATACCGCGAATACGGATTGTGGCATCGGTACCCGGCTGACCGCTTGCGGCACTTGCCTGCAGACCGGCTACGGTTCCTTCAAGGGCACGTGATACGCTCGAGGTTTGTAACTTCGCTATCTCGTCACCTTTAACGGTAGAGGCGGCACCGGTGAAACTATATTTCTTGGCAGTGGCATAGGCTACTACCATTACTTCTTCCAATTGCTTACTGTCGGGCACCAGCTCGACATTGATCACTGAGCGTCCTCCCACTTTATGTTCCACAGATTTCAGTCCGATAAAACTGAATACCAGCGTACCATCGGACGGAACATTGATGGAATACTTGCCGTCAATACCGGTAATAGTACCGACGCCGGTTCCTTTCACTAATACCGACACACCGGGCAACGGGTCTCCTTCGGACACAACAGTGCCCGAAACACGTATGTCATTCATTGTTCCGGCACGTAATGCAACAACCGAAACGACAAAGAGCAACGTAAATAATAGACGTAAATTGGTCTTCATACCTTAAGTTTAGTTATGTTTAAATTAGAATCTTTTGTTTAACACACAATCCGGCAGATTGTTGTTAAAAGGCTTGAAATTGTTATCTTATTCTTGAAGGTGTGTCAAAAGCCACCTACATTTTTTAATTAATTTTCACGGATCATTTCCTGCTGCAAAAGTAGAGTATGGGGATTGTTCTTGAAATCCCCTTTATAAGGGATTCTTATACCGTCTTTGTGGTAGAGGAGAGGTCCCTGCTTACAAACCGATGCTATCCCTTGGTCATTCCGTAGATTCTTTGTAGCTTTGCCGCCGTCCGATGACCCGATATCACCATACGGCTTATGAAAAAAGAAAGGTACATATCACATTCGTTTATCCGCTTCCGCCAGTGGAGCCGGAAGGCTTATGCCATATTTGCCACTCTGGGTTTGTGTGTCACCATCGGACAGTTGAGAAAGAACATCACCGAATGTGCGTTGTGCAAGCAGCAAACTCCGCATACGACCGGACTTGATCCGCAACGGGAAACAGAAGATTCCGTTCCGGAAGAAGATTGGGAGAACCTCACGTTATCTCCCGAACCATTGCTCTTGCTTCTTACTCAACTCCAATCATCCAAATATTCTTATGCCGGTGCCGCACAGTCAACTGTTGTGACATCCGCCTCACACATTACACCTAAAGAGGTTGCCTCCCATCCCGATGGGACCGGCAACCTCTTTTTTAATATCCCCACCCTATGACTATCGAAGAAATAAAAAACCAAGTATTACAAGGAACGGCTATCAGCCGAGAGCAGGCCGAATGGCTGGCGCTCTATCCCCGTAAAGAAGAGTTGTATGATGCCGCGCACGACATCACCACCGCCTGCGCTTCGCAGGAGTTCGACATGTGTTCCATCATCAATGCCCGCTCGGGACGGTGTCCGGAAAATTGTAAATGGTGCGCCCAGTCGTCTCACTACAAGACCAAGGCCGATGTATACGATCTGGTGAGCGCAGAAGAGTGCCTGCGACAAGCAAAATACAACGAAGCACAAGGGGTCAACCGCTTTTCATTGGTGACCAGTGGACGCAAACCTTCTCCCAAAAACATGAAAGAGCTCTGTGTAGCGGCCCGGCGGATGCGTCGCCATTCGTCTATCCGGTTGTGCGCTTCGCTCGGACTGTTGGACGAAGAAGAGTTGCAGGCATTGTATGATGCCGGAGTGACCCGGTACCACTGTAACCTCGAAACGGCTCCTTCCCACTTCGACTCGCTCTGTACCACGCATACACAGGAACAAAAGCTGAAAACCTTGCATGCCGCACGACGAGTAGGGATGGACCTCTGCTGCGGAGGCATCATCGGCATGGGTGAAACTGTGGAACAACGGATCGAATTTGCCTTCACACTCCGCGATCTCAACATCCAATCCATCCCGATCAACTTGCTGCAACCCATACCCGGCACTCCGCTCGAGCATCAGTCTCCTCTCAGTGAAGAAGAGATACTGACCACTGTGGCTCTTTTCCGGTTCATTAACCCTGCGGCTTACCTGCGCTTTGCCGGAGGGCGCTCGCAACTGACACCAGAGGCCGTCCGGAAATCCCTCTATATCGGCATCAACTCCGCCATCGTAGGCGATCTGCTGACAACACTCGGCTCCAAGGTATCGGACGACAAAGAGATGATTCTCTCGGAAGGATATCACTTTGCCGACTCACAATTTGACCGCGAACATTTGTGGCATCCGTATACTTCAACTTCGAATCCGCTCCCAGTATATAAGGTGAAACGGGCTGACGGTGCCACCATCACGCTGGAAAGCGGACAGACACTGATCGAAGGAATGTCATCGTGGTGGTGTGCGGTGCACGGATACAATCACCCGATATTAAACCAGGCTGTACAAGATCAACTCAGCCGGATGTCGCATGTCATGTTCGGCGGACTGACGCACGATCCGGCTATCGAACTGGGCAAACTGTTGCTTCCGCTGGTCCCGCCCTCTATGCAAAAGATATTCTATGCCGATTCCGGCTCCGTAGCTGTCGAAGTTGCACTGAAGATGGCCGTACAATACTGGTATGCAGCCGGAAAACCGGAGAAAAATAATTTCGTCACCATCCGTAACGGTTACCACGGAGATACCTGGAATGCCATGTCGGTATGCGATCCTGTAACGGGGATGCACAGTATCTTTGGTTCGGCACTTCCCATCCGCCACTTCCTCCCTGCTCCCTCCTCCCGGTTCGGAGATGAATGGAACCCGGAAGACATCCGTCCGTTGGAGCATCTGCTGGAGAAACATGCCGATGAACTGGCAGCTTTCATCCTCGAACCTATTGTACAAGGTGCGGGAGGCATGCGTTTCTACCATCCGGAATATTTAAGAGAAGCTGCGCGCCTCTGCCACCGGTATGGGGTACTGTTGATCTTCGATGAAATAGCAACCGGATTCGGACGTACCGGAAAACTCTTCGCTTGGGAACATGCCGGAGTAGAGCCGGACATCATGTGCATCGGCAAAGCATTGACAGGTGGATACATGACCTTATCGGCAGTACTGACCACCAATGAAGTGGCAGACTGCATCTCCAACCATGCACCGGGAGCATTCATGCACGGGCCTACGTTTATGGGAAACCCGTTAGCATGTGCCGTAGCCTGCGCATCGGTACGGTTACTTCTAACTTCCGGCTGGCAAGAAAACGTAAAACGAATAGAAGCTCAACTGAACCGTGAATTAGCTCCGGCACGTGAGCTCCCTCAGGTAGCGGACGTCCGTGTACTGGGTGCCATCGGAGTGATCGAGATGAAAGAACCGGTGAATATGGCATACCTGCAACGCCGTTTTGTGGAGGAAGGCATCTGGCTCCGTCCGTTTGGCAAACTGATCTATGTAATGCCTCCGTTTATCATTACGCCCGAACAGTTGACCAAACTCACGGAAGGGATGATAAGGATCATAAGTAACGGCCTTCCCGGTTCCCAAACGAAATAGAGGCGAATCAAACTTCACCACAGAGTAACAAGAGTCTCACAGAGTTTCAATCTCTTGTTTATAAGATATTAAGAGAAAATAATCTCTGTGAAACTCTGTGCTACTCTGTGGTGAATCAAACTCAAAAACATTACAAATATGAATAAAAACCAAGAAACGGAAAGAGGTGAACTCACCCGTTTCCTTGACGAGCTGCAACTCCTTAAAAAGAAAGATAACTTCCGTACCCTTCCTACCCTGGTACATCAGGACAAAGAGGTAATCATCGGAGGACAACGGATGCTAAACCTTTCGTCAAATGATTATCTGGGGTTGGCTAACGACAGTGGACTGTTAAAAGCTTTCTGGCAGACAGTGAAGCCGGAAGAAATTAAGTTCTCCTCCTCTTCTTCCCGCCTGCTTACCGGCAATTTTGCCGCATACGATGAACTGGAAGCTACCTTGTCTTCCTTATTTGGAACAGAAGCGGCACTGGTATTCAATTGCGGATATCATGCCAATACCGGAATCCTACCTGCCGTATGCGACACAAAAACACTGATTTTGGCCGACAAGTTGATACATGCCAGCCTGATAGACGGCATTCGGCTATCAGATGCCAAATGTATCCGCTACCGGCACAACGAATACAGCCAGTTGGAGAGACTAGTAGAGACTTACCACAAAGAATATGAACAGATTATTATCGTTACCGAAAGTATTTTCAGTATGGACGGTGATGAGGCCGATCTCCGCCGTTTGGTCACTTTGAAGCAACAATATGATAATGTATTGCTGTATGTGGATGAAGCGCATGCTGTAGGGGTGCGGGGGATGCATGGCCTGGGGTGTGCGGAAGAACAGGATTGTGTGGCTGACATCGATTTTTTATGTGGAACTTTTGGTAAAGCGTTGGCCTCAGTAGGAGGCTATATTGTTTGTTCGAAGACCATCCGTGATTATTTGATCAATAAAATGCGTACATTCATATTTACAACGGCTCTTCCTCCTGTCAACTTGCTATGGACATTCTTTATCCTGGAGCATTTGGACAGTTTCAGCTTCCGGAGGGAAAGGTTGAAGAGAATATCCTCTCTTTTGAAAGACGCGTTGGTAAAGAAAGGCTACGCTTGTCCTTCTACCAGCCATATTCTGCCAATGACGATAGGCGATAGCGGTGATACGGTGTTAAAGGCCGATTTCTTGCAGCGTAAAGGTTTTTATGCGTTGCCGGTGCGTCCTCCTACTGTGCCCGAAGGAACATCGCGTATCCGTTTTTCGTTGACAGCGGATATTACTGAAGAAGAAATAAAAAGTCTGATAGAATTGATATGAAACATTATTTTATACAACAAAAGCATCTTCCCCGATTGACACTTTTTTTTGCCGGTTGGGGAATGGATGAATGTCCTTTCATGGATCATTGCCCCGAAAATAGCGATCTGTTGGTTTGTTATGATTATCGTTCGCTGGATTTTGATTTCACGTTGTTGCAGGGTTATCAGGAGATTCGCCTGATAGCCTGGTCTATGGGAGTATGGGCCGCGTCTATGGTATTGCAGGATATGGACTTGCCTATTTGTGAGCGTGTTGCTTTGAATGGCACGGTAACTCCTGTCGATGATTTGAAAGGTATTCCGCAGCAAGTTTTTGAAGGAACACTGGAAGGCTTGAATGAGGTTACGCTGGAAAAGTTTATCCGCAGGATGTGTTTGAAAAAGGAGAATCTGGAAACATTCTTGTCGAAACGTCCGCAACGTGCGGTAGAGGAACTGCAAGAAGAGCTTCGGAGGATTGGAGAACAGGTAAAATCTTGCGCTGTTCCCAGTTTTGCATGGGAACGGGCTGTTATAGGCAAGAATGATTTGATTTTTACGGCGGTCAACCAAAGAAATGCATGGACCGGGACGGAAGTGGCAGAGTATGATATTCCTCATTATTCAGAAGAAATAATGAGAGATTTGCTATGCCCGTCTGTTATTTAAAACAAAAACGTATGATTAATAAGCAATTGATAACCCGTCGCTTTTCCCGCGCTGTAGAGAGTTATAACCGTGAGGCGGTGGCACAAAAGCAGATAGCATACCGCATGAGTGATATGCTAAATCATTATTTGCCCCGTCCGTGCGGCCGGATATTGGAAATTGGTAGCGGGACGGGCTTTCTTACCCGCAGGTTGATGGAAACCCTCCATCCTGAAAAACTGGTGTTGAATGATATTTGTCAGGAGATGAGTACTTGTTTCACCGATTTGTTGGGAAGCGGGCAGGCTACCTTTCTGGCAGGGGATGCCGAGTCCCTTCCTTTTCCAAAAGGACAGGATTTGATTGTATCATGCTCGGCATTACAGTGGTTTGTTTCTCCCGAGCTGTTTTTTGAACGTTGTAATACTTTGTTGAAGCAGAAAGGATATTTTGCTTTTACTACGTTCGGCAGGGATAATCTGAAAGAAGTTGCATCGGTTACCGGCAGCGGTCTTCACTATCGTTCTTTAGAGGAATTAGAAGAAGCGCTGCGCATACACTATGAGATCGTGAAGGCTCATGAGGAACGTATCTGTCTGACTTTCGGTACTCCGCTCGAAGTGCTTTATCACTTGAAACACACCGGGGTGGCTGCTGTCAGGCAACAAGCGTGGACTAAAAGGGATTTGCAGGATTTCTGTGACAAGTATGCCCGTTTGTTCAGTGATGGTCGTTCGGTGACTTTGACTTATCATCCTATTTATATTATTGCAAAGAAAAGACAATAGAAATAAAAAGAATCATGAAACAGAATGTATTTTTCGTAAGTGGTATTGATACAAATATTGGTAAAAGTTATGCCACGGCCTATCTGGCACATCTTTGGAACAAACAAGGATGTCGTACTATTACTCAAAAATTCATACAGACAGGAAATCCGGAAGGTTATTCGGAGGATATTGAGTTGCATCGTCGTCTGATGGGGATGGAGTATTTGCCTGAGGATGAGCAGGGACTTACCAAACCTGAAATATTTTCTTATCCGGCTTCTCCCCATTTGGCTTCACGAATAGATAACCGCGCCATTGATTTTGATAAAATAAAGCATGCCACGGAGGTGCTGAGTGAGCGCTATGATGCTGTTTTAGTAGAAGGAGCCGGGGGGCTGATGGTGCCGTTGACAGAAGATAATCTGACTATAGACTATGTTCAGGAATCGGGTTATCCCTTAGTTTTTGTTACTTCGGGACGATTGGGAAGTATCAACCATACATTATTGAGTTTTGAGGCTATAGAACGGAGAGGGATAAAGCTTCATACAGTGATGTACAATCTGTTTCCCGAAGGAGAGGATAAAATCATTCAAGCAGATACAGAAACTTATATTTGTCGTTATATAGAGAAGCATTTCCCGGATACAGCATTTGTGAAGGTACCTTGCTTGTAATTCATCTTTCTTGTTTATGATGTGTTTACCTGATAAAAAGAGGTTGTTCTACATCTGACGACCTCTTTTTATTAGTTGTATCCATAATTTTCCGCTTAAGTTATAGTATGATTTTTACTTTGTGGAGTAGTTTTGTCCGTGTAATGAGTTATTTCTCCTGTTCTGCATTGTACAAGGCGATATATCCGCGTTCTTCTGTATGGATGCGGACGGCATTCAAATGCGTCCTTGACATGTTTTGCCAATGCCTTTTACATTGCAATAGGAAAGCCATTCGATTTTGGCTTCGAGCAATGCTTCTTTTACGTCCTCGAATTGGGTCTTACAGATAATAGCTTCAATTTTTTTATTGTTGTATTTGTATTTTGTATATAATGTAATCTTTTTACCTTCTAAAAAACTAATACTTTGTTGTTATCCTTGTCTGGTTATGCTCTTTATGATTAAAAACTTAGCCCGAAAACGAAATAAGCCCCTTCAGTGCGTGGGTTTACGGTGACTTTTGCAAAAGCTGGAACGGAGAATGAATCGGTGATTTTTATTTCCTTGGCGGCTCCCATGCTGATGTCGCATACGGTGAAACCGTTGGAACCGTTGCATACAGGGGCTTCGGAATAGTTGTAAAAGTCTGTGCCCCACGGAGTCGCTCCTATTTCCGCTGTCCATTCCAGCCCTGCCAGTGTGAAAGGTACGGTAGCCGAGATATAGGACGAATAGGCTCTGTTTCCTCCGTTATTCACTCCGTCGGTTCCGGCGAAATTGGTATACCAGTTCAAGGCCAGCGGTCCGAAGTCATAACCTATTTGTGCCTCGAAGGTATGGTTGGTATTGTGTGAGCCGTAATGAAAATACCCCGGTCCTCCATTGAACCAGTAATCTGTGACGGAGATACTGAAACCTCCTGTGGCGTAGCCTAATGTGAGGTCAATCTCTTTTGTATCTTCTTTTTCGATACCTGCTGTTCCCCATGCAGACAATGAGAACCCTTTGTAAGAAACTGACAACGTGGGTTGGATACTGACACCTCCTAAATCCTGGCCACGCCAGATGTATCCGCTTACGAGATCGGCTCCTGCGCTGGCTTCCACTTTGTCCTGCGCTATGCCCATTGCCGGAACAGCTATTGCCAAGGCCGACAGAAATGTTGTTTTTCTAAAACTCTTTTTCATTGCTTTTTACCTTTTTAATCCATAATAGTGAGTTTGTTATATCTCGTATGTATTTGTTTTTCTTGTAATGGCTTGTGCTTGTTATGTGATAATACTTCAACGAATTCTATATTGGTTCGTTCGGGAAAAAGCGGATGATTCTCCAGTTTCGGACCTATTGCCGGCAAATTTACATCTTTTATATCATCTATGAAAACCACTAAATATGGATTTCACATACAAACAAATGTTCTTTTGTATTCTTTTCCATCTACTGTGATTGTTTTTGCCAACATTTTGCCGTCCGGGGTATTTATTTGTCTGGAGTTGGCAAGCAGGGGAAGATCCATGTCCACTGTTACTTCTTCTACCAGCTCGTTCTCCGTATGCAGTTTTAGGACCTTGATTCCTGAGAGCGTTTCCTGCGTGATGGCTTTCTTTTGAGTCAATTTGTTGTCATATACATACTTTCCTATACATCTGGAGGCGTTACCACACATCATGACTTCAGAACCATCTGCATTGAATATGTGCATACTGAAATCCGCTTTGGCTGATTTCCCAATCAATGCCAGCCCGTCGGAACCGATCCCCGTGTGACGAGCTCCATCTGATGGAAGTTCTCACGGGGTCTGCTATGAGGTGCTTTAGGGTGTTTACGTATATATAGTCATTACCTGCTCCCTGCATCTTTGTGAACGTGATTGTTGTTGCCATTTTGTCTATAATTTCTTCTGTTATTATTTCCTTTTGTCTTATTTTGGTGCAAATATATATCTTTTTGATGTTTTATAAACAATGGTGCTATCTATATT
>ENA-OPBO01001110-OPBO01001110.1-human-gut-metagenome-genome-assembly--contig:-NODE-1110-length-19996-cov-12.342962_pt1 | contig 19996 bp, 23 predicted proteins | sample MGYA00241071_ERZ501458 | MGnify/ENA primary metagenome ERZ501458 (study PRJEB25962, sample SAMEA2042509) | human gut metagenome | biome: human gut; feature: human-associated habitat; material: faeces... | reverse complement strand
AAACTGTGTTAAACTACTTTTATTGTAGCTTGACACAGTTTAGTTTACACTCTCGTCGTTCTCTATTAAACTTATGCTCAAGGAGCTATTGCCTATAGTTTCAATAGCTGATGGCTTCACCTCTTGTTTCCTTATCTTTTACTTGTTTATTCCATTCCTAAATATTTTGGTCAATAGTATGGATAAGCGAAAGCATGCAAGTCTTCTGGCATTGTGCCTGTTTACCTATACCGTCTTGGGTACATTGCCGAAACTCTATGTTGTGTTCAATTATATCACGTGGTTTAGTATATTATATTTCATCTCTTCCTATATCCGAATTTATGGACTCTTCCCGCGCATTAAGAACTACCAATGGGGAGTGTTAACGCTTCTTGCTATTGTTCTTTCTTTAGCAAGTGCCATGTCTCTTATCGAACTTCATGTTCACTTAGGAATACCATTGGCTCCTTACAGGCTGGTATCTGATTCCAATGCCTTAATGGCGGTAGTTGTGTCGATATGTTCATTTATGTATTTCAAGGATTTGCCTATTAAACAGAGTAAAGTCATCAATACTGTCAGCGCCAGTACTTTTGGCGTACTATTGATACATGCCAATAGTGATACTATGCGACGGTGGTTGTGGAAAGATACCCTTAATAATGTTGGACAGTATGCTTCAGACCATCTCGTGTGGTTCTCAATCGGGAGTGTGCTATCTGTCTTTTTCATTTGCATAATTTTGGATTATATTCGAATACATACCTTCGAAAAATGGAGTTTTCGAATCCTAGACAAGCGAATCGGAAATCGATAATAATAGAAAATAATTTAATCATATATCTTATGGATAAAAAATTAATAACAGTAACATCTCCGTTACTGCCAAATTTGGATGATTTTCATGCTGAACTCCAGAAAATCTGGGACAGCAAGTGGATAACAAATAATGGTGATTATCACAAGAAACTGGAGGCTGCTCTTGCCGAGTATCTCAAAGTTCCATACGTGAGTCTCTTTACCAATGGTACCTTGCCATTGCTTACTGCATTGCAGGCACTCCGTGTAACAGGCGAGGTTATAACTACTCCATATAGCTTCGTTGCTACAACTCATAGCATTTGGTGGAATGGATGCAAACCTGTTTTCGTTGACATAGACCCTGCAACAGGTGATCTTGATCCTAACAAGATTGAGGCTGCCATCACTCCTAAGACTACCGCCATCATGCCTGTGCATGTGTATGGAAAGCCATGTGATACCAAGGCTATTCAGGATATTGCAGATAAGTATGGCTTGAAGGTTATTTATGATGCAGCTCATGCTTTCGGAGTAGAAGTAAATGGTGAGAGCATCTTGAATGCTGGTGATATGAGTACTTTGAGCTTCCATGCAACTAAGGTGTATAACACCATCGAAGGTGGTGCAATGATTATGCACGATGAGAAAACCAAGAAGCGTATTGATTACTTGAAGAACTTCGGTTTTGCAGGAGAGACCGAGGTTGTTGGTCCTGGTATCAATAGTAAGATGGATGAGATGCGTAGTGCGTATGGATTGTTGAACTTGAAGCAGGTGGATGCTGCTATTGAGGCTCGTCATCAGGTTGCTATCAAGTATCGTGAGGCTTTGCGCAATGTTGAAGGCATTACCTTCTTCGATGACATGCCTGGTGTTCGTCATAACTATAGTTACTTCCCAATCTTCATTGATGCACAGAAGTATGGTATGACTCGTGATGAACTTTATGCAAAGATGAAGTCACAGAATGTTTTGGGTCGTCGTTATTTCTACCCATTGATTAGTGAGTTCTCTACCTATCGTGGTTTGGAGAGTGCTGATCCAACAAATTTGCCAAATGCTCATAAGATGGCAAATAGTGTTATCTGCTTGCCTATGCATCATACTTTGAGTGAAGAGGATATTCAAAGAACATTAGATTGTATTTTAAAATAAATGATATGCAAGATAATTGCTTATTACATAATTCAGAAATCAGCCAAACCGCAATACTCTATTTTAGATCAAAAGTAAATGATTCTAAGATAGGGGATAAGGCTGTTGTTGGTGATGAGAGCAGAGTTACGTCCAGCAAATTGGGCGAATATGTTCGCATAGATAGAAACAACCTGATCTATCATTCCGAAATAGGTAGATATACCTATACTGGTCCTTTTGATATGATTTTCAAAGTAAAAATAGGTAGTTTTTCATCTATTTCGTATGGGGTGACAATTGCCCCCCCCGTTCATGATTATAGAAAACTGACAACACATCCTTTTCTGTATGATCCTTCTTATGATATTTTTTCTGAAGATGAAGTTCTTACCTATGATAAGTTTTCAAATGTTACAGAAATAGGATCGGACGTATGGATTGGTTGTAATGCTACGATACTTCGTGGCGTTACTATTGGTCATGGGGCAGTTATTGGTGCAAACTCTTTAGTAAACAAGTCTGTTCCTCCTTATGCAATAGTAGCCGGAAATCCTGCGAGGATTATTAAATATCGTTTTGATGACGAAAAGATTAAATGGCTGCTGAAATTGAAATGGTGGGAATGGCCTATTGAAAAAATAAGAAAAAATAAACAAATCTTCATAGATTCTTTTTCAGACTATTCAATGTCTGTTGAATAGCAGTATATTGTAAGTATAATGCTATAGTAAATCTATGAAGACAATATAATTATGGATTTAAAGGCATTATATTTACGAAAGAAATTTTGGATAAATGATTTCTTTCATGGAGGCAAAATGTGGAGCGCATTCAAGGAGATCAATTATATCAACAATAATATAGTTGAAGGTGAAAAAATACGCCAGAGTCATTTACAAGATATACTGAATTTTGCAAAGAAGAATGTCCCTTTTTATAAAAATATAAAAGGAAATTCTTTGGCTGATTTTCCTGTCATCAACAAGCAAATGATCTTAGCCGATCGTGATGCATTTCTAACCCCGGAAGAATTAATTCCAGGTCAGAAAGGAAAGTTGCATATTCAGACTACATCTGGTTCTTCGGGTATCCCATTTGCCTTACCTCAAGATACTAATTGCAGAATTCGAAGAATAGCTTTGATTAAATATGGCAATGAATTGGTGGGTTTTCATTCCTTTGAGAGAATGATGCATCTTAGAAGTTTTGAGCACTATTGGAAGGACAAGAAAGGTGGAATGGTATTCAATAAAGACCTGAATATTGTTTATGCTAATAATGCTAATTTGAATGATGAGATGGTTGCTAATATTTGCCATGTAATTAATGAGCATAAGATTAAACTGATTCGTGGCTATATGACAACACTCGATGTCATTACAAGGTATGCTGTTGCAAATGGCATCGATTTTCCATTGCACCCTGTATTCATATCCGTAGGTGAACCTCTGAACGAAGCTTTAAGATTGCGTGTGAGTCAACAACTGTCCTGTATTATCATTTCTCAATATGGTAACGAAGAAAATGGTATATTTGGGCAAACCACACCCAATGGCAAAGGTACAACCATGCAATTGAACTTAGCAAATTGCTATATGGAAATCTTGAAGTTTGATTCTGATGAGCCTGTAGCAGATGGAGAATTAGGTCGTATAGTTGTCACTGATTTAACTAATTATGCAATGCCTATGATTCGATATGATATTGGCGATGTTGCAATGGTTGGCGAGAAGAAATCTGGCATTATGGTTAGCATAGATAATTTGGGTGGTCGAAAGACAGATCTGATTATTAGAACTGATGGAACCCAGGTTGATTTCTACAACTCTGTTTCTCCAGATTTGTTTCTGAATGAAGGAATTTCTCAATTTCAGTTTATCCAAATGGGTGAAAAAGAATATTTGCTCAAATTGAATCTGAAAGATGAAAGTTTAAAAACAATGACTGATCGTTTTATCGGTTATGTGAAGAAAGTTGTAGGCGAGGATGCAAATTGTAAAGTAGAATATGTGTCTGAGATTCCTGTACTCAGTTCCGGTAAGCGAAAAGTAGTAATAAATGAATGGAAAATCAATAATTAATAATATGAACGTTTTATTAACTTCTGCAGGTCGCCGATCTTATATCGTTGACTATTTTAAAAAGGTAAATGGAATAGGAAAAGTATATGCATCTAATAGTGCTTATACAATCGCATTGAAGCGTGCTGATGGATATTATATTTCACCTTTAATATATAATCCTGAGTATATTCCTTCTATTATTAAGTTCTGTAAAGAACATGAAATCAAGGTTGTTTTGTCTTTGTTTGATATAGACCTTCTTGTTCTTGCCCAGAATGCTGATGCATTCAAGGAAAATGGCATTGAATTAGTTTTAGCTCCTGCTGATTTTGTCAAGATATGTAATGATAAATATGCAACATATCAGTTTGTATGTTCATTAGGCTTAAAATCGCCAAAGACTTATCTCACTACAGATTCTGTGAAAGAGGCTATTGCCAATGGTGAAATCTCTTATCCTGTTATTATGAAACCTCGTTGGGGTATGGCATCAATGGGTATTTATAAGGTAGAAGATGACGAAGAACTCGAATTTTTTACCCGCAAATGTAAAAAGGATATTTTTAATTCTTACCTCAAATATGAATCTTCCATGACCAAGGATGAACCAATTATTTATCAGGAAGTTATGACTGGAGAGGAGTATGGACTTGATGTTCTTAATGATTTGAACGGTAACTATATCAAGACATTTGCCAAGCAGAAAGTAACTATGAGAAGTGGCGAGACCGATTTGGGGCGTACGGCAGACCCAACACCTTTCGAGAAAACAGCTCAGGCTATTTCTGCAAAGAGTGGACATCATGGAATTTGTTCTGTAGATTGCTTCAAAAAGGATGGTGAGATATATGTCATAGAGATGAATTGTAGAATTTCTGGTCATTATCCACTGGCATACTTAGCAGGTTTCAATTATCCTCAGTTGGTAATTGATTGGATGTATGGAAAAGAAACAAATCCAGAACTCATCAAGTTTGAAACTGATTTGTATATAATCAAAGATCTTCTTCCTACCATTCTAAGCAAAGGAAAAAACGGAAGAACATTGGCTTAGATCTTCAAATCTATAAAATGGTATAATAACTCTGCACCCTCTATAAGTAACTACTCTGCCCCTATAGGCATGAGTAGTTGCTTTACAAGAACTATAAGTGAAAAATATGCAACAAGAATCATTAAAGAATAAAACTCAAAAGGGGTTGGCGTGGAGTATGATAGAGCGATTCGCCACGCAGGGCGTGCAATTCCTTTTCGGCATCATCTTGGCTCGACTGCTTTCACCAGACGACTATGGTATCATCGCCATGCCCTTGGTCTTTCTAGCCATTGCCCAATGTTTCATCGACAGTGGCTTCTCGGGCGCACTGATAAGGAAACCCGACTTAACGGAGGATGATCTGTCAACTGCATTCTATTTCAATATCGGAGTGGGAGTGATATGCTATCTGATATTGTTCTTTACCTCCCCATTGATAGCAGATTTTTATCATACGCCCATTCTTGCCGACCTACTGAAAGTAACGGCACTAGCCACGCTCTTCAATCCGTTATGTGCTGTGCAGCAAGCCATCTTGACCAAGAAAATCGATTTTAAGACGCAAGCCATAGTTTCGCTTTCCGGAGCCCTCGTAAGTGGTGTCGTAGGATTGGCGATGGCATACAGTGGCTATGGTGTCTGGTCGTTGGTATTCCAGCAAGTTGGCGGTTATGTGATAAGAACAGTGCTCTTGTGGGCATTGTGCAAATGGAAGCCCAAGCGCAGGTGGTCGTGGGAATCCTTCCATTATCTATGGGGCTTTGGCTGTAAGATGCTAGGTTCGGGGTTGCTGGATACCATCTACAACAATATCTATCCGATAGTGATAGGAAAGTATTTTTCTGCCCTAGACTTGGGAAATTATACGAGAGCCCAACAGTTTGCCAACCTTCCATCGAGTAATGTAACTGGCGTACTGCAGCGTGTGACTTTTCCTGTTTTGAGCAGTATACAGAACGAGGATGAGAGGTTGGAGCGAAATTATCGCAAGATACTCAAGTTATCTGCTTTTCTGATTTTCCCGATGATGTTACTTCTTTCTGCCATTTCAGATCCATTGGTTAGGGTGTTGTTGACAGACAAATGGGAGGGATGTATTATACTATTGCAGATTCTTTGTTTTGCCTTGATGTGGTATCCAATCCATGCCATTAACTTGAATCTTCTCACTGTAAAAGGCCGTTCTGATTTATTTTTTAAGCTAGAAGTGATAAAAAAAGTGATGGGAGTTTTCATTATGTGCATCACCATTCCTCATGGCATCCTCTGGATGGTGGGAGGAAGTATAGTTAGCTCAATGTTTGCATTGATTATCAATACCTATTATACTGGAAAATTGATAAATGTAGGGTATGTCAAACAGATGGGCGACTTGTTGCCAATCTTAGGGGTATCTTTAGCTATGTGGGGGGCTATCCATGTTTCATTTTTACTAACAAGTAATCTATATGTACAATTAATAATAGGTATATCGTTAGGTTTAATAATCTATGCAATAGGAGCAAAGATTATTTTAAAATCAGAATGGCAAGATGCCATGAGTATGATTCCTTCAAAATTTAAACATAAAACAATATGATTGAGCCAAATTTTTTGGTTGAGGTTAGATGTTTGACCTTTAACCACTCCAAGTACATTACGGATGCCATGAATGGTTTCTGCATGCAGCAAACAAATTTTCCATTTGTTTGTTGTATTATTGATGATGCTTCTACTGATGGAGAACAAGAGATAATCAATAATTATCTGCAGGAGAACTTTGAATTGTCAGAAAAATCAGGCGCTATAAGGAAAGAAACAGAAGATGCTTTTATTACTTTTGCTTGTCATAAGAAAAATAATAACTGCTATTTTGCTGTCTATTATCTTAAAGAAAACCATTATTCCAAGAAGAAATCCAAAAATCCATACTGGGATGAATATGGCAAGGATTGCAGTTACATTGCTTATTGTGAAGGAGATGATAATTGGATTGCTCCATTAAAATTGCAAAAGCAAGTTGATTGTTTGGAAAAAGATAAAACGTTTTCTTGTTGTTTTTCTAGTGTTAGATGGGTCGATAAAAGTGGAATCAAGTTAGCAGGAACTTTTCCACCAAAACAAACTAGTTTTTGCCTTGGTACAATTACACTTGAAGTATTTCTAAAAGAAGATTTTGCTAAAGGTAAATGGTCTATTCAGTTGAGTGGATTTATGGTTAGAGCTGTAGTTGATAAAACTTTTAGAAGAATGCTTAGGGGGCCATTAAAAAAATATCCGTTTGGAGATTATCCTTTATTTATAACGGCTTTTCTTCTTGGAAATTGTTATTTTATTGGAGAAGAAATGTCCTGTTATAGGGTTATGTCTGGTGGATATAATTCTCAAATGCAAGCAAATATAAGTAAAGCTGTTGAAAACCAAAATAAAATAAAAGCAGCAATGGTTGATATAGATAATTATACGAAAGGGAAGTATCATAGTTGTTTTCAGAAAAATATGCTATGGTGTGATTTGAATATTTTTTATATGAAAAATAAAAAGGTTAGTAAGCTGCGAAATTTATTAGAATTGTTAAAGCCACATTATTGGTCTTTGCTTCCATATAGTATATTGTCTAAGCTAAGAAAGTAAAAAATGATATGTAGACATATAGGGGCTACATGGCTTATTTTTAAATTTGGGTAGGCAGTTTGTAGAAAACTTTTTAAGCAATATTTTTGCTAGCATTATGTAACATAAAATGTAATAAATATGAAAGTACTTGTTTATATTCTTGAAAATGAATTAAGACCTTGTGGAGGACCTTTAGGCTATAATTATAACCTAAAGAGACAACTAGACTTATTGAAGTGTAATACTATACATTATATAGAGTCTTTAAATAATCCAGCGAATGGTATTAATGATATAATTAATAAGATTAGAATTAGCTGGATAAAAAATGTATTGATAATTTTAAAAAGTGTATTCAAAAAAACCTATATGCTTTATGGTATAAAACATAAAGCAATGGTTGATTTGAACCAATATGATATTGTTCATTTTCATTCAGCAATGGATATGTATAATTCCAGAGATAGTTTAACAGATTATAATGGTGCAGTTGTTTTAACAAGTCATACACCGACATTACCATCTTTGGAGATTTTCTCAATGTTGACAGATTTTGAAAAAAAACATTTGAGATTTTTGTATCGTAACTTGAAAAAAATAGATGAATACGCCTTTCATAGAGCAGATTATATAATTTTCCCTTGTGAAGAAGCTGAAGAACCATATTCTAATAATTGGGGTGACTTTAAGCAGTTTAAAGGGCTAAATAGTGCCAAGTTTAAATACTTGCTTACAGGTATAAATGCTTGTCATGCTTCTGTTTCTGAAATAGAGATTAGAAGAAAGTATAATATCCCTCTTGACGCATTTGTTGTTTGTTATTGTGGTCGGCATAGTGAGATAAAAGGGTATGATATTTTAAAAGAAATTGGTGAGAAATTTCTGGAGAAACATAAGAATGCGTATATATTAGTAGCTGGAAAGGAAGAACCTTTAAAGGGACTAGAGTCTGATAGATGGATAGAAGTAGGTTGGACAAATGATCCTTATTCTATCGTAAATGCTTCTAACTTATTTATATTGCCGAATAGAGAGACTTATTTTGATTTAATAGCTTTAGAAGTACTTTCACTAGGCAAGCCAATGTTAATAACAAACACTGGTGGGAATAAATATTTTAAAAAAATAGATGGCATTGGCATTTTCTATTATGATGATATCCTTGATGCTTTACAGCAGCTAGATAAGATAATAGAAATGAAATCAGAGGACTTAGATAGACTTGGAAAAAATAATAAAAATGTTTTTAAATCAAAGTTTACTTCAAGTATATTTGCCCAGAATTATATAAAAATGATTGATGGAATATATGAAGACTATTCTTCAAAAAATAAAAAATAAGCTGATTTTTAAATATAATCGGTTTAGAAACCAAATGCAACGTTATGATTTTCAAGATGTGCAAAATGGTTGGAGAAAAATAGGTGATGCACCTGTGTTAGGCGATTGGTCAACGGGAACTTTATATGATCCTTGGACTATTTGTCATAATAAAGAGCTGTTCATGTTTGTTTCTGAAAGAAAAACCGGCAACATAGTTCTTTTTAAATCGAAGAACGGACAAGAATGGAAGAAAAAAGCAACGATTATATGCCCACATATGATAAGCCTAAATATTCTTCTTGTTGATAGACCATGTGTTATTTATAAGAATAATGAGTGGCTGATGTGGTTTTGTGCCCAAATGGATGACAAAAGTAATATTTGGTTTGCCAAAAGTAATGATGGACAACACTTTGATATAATAGGTCATTCGCCTGTTTTGGCTTCAATGTATGAGTATGAAGGAGTATCAGTGATGAATCCTTCTGTGATTTGGGATCAAGAAGAAAATATATTTAAAATGTGGTATGCGGCGGGAGACACATATGAACCCGATGTCCTTTGTTATGCAACTAGTACTGATGGTATAGAATGGGTTAAGTATACAAAGTGTCCTGTTTTGAAACCATATCCCCTAAATAGATATGAACAGTATAAAGTTGGCGGATGTTGTGTCTTAAAGAAAAATAAAGTTTATATTATGTATTATATAGGATATCAAAATCTTGATGTCGCACGTATATGTCAAGCATATTCTTTTAATGGTATAGATTGGCTTCGTAAAGAAAATAATCTTATCTTAGGTCCTTCTCCTAAAAACTGGGATGCTGATTCTGTATATAAACCCTCTGTTTGCGAATTGCCTAATGGGGAAATCCTGTTATGGTATAATGGAAGAAAAGGGAAAAAAGAGTATATTGGCTTAGCAAAAAAACAGAGATTCTGTCTAAATATTGTAAGTGAAAATACCAATGGTTATGAAACAAGTCTTAGTTAATAAAGTTACAAATTTGCAATGCGGCTTGCATAATGGGAAAGCATTCGTTTTCTTTTTTATTTGTTCATTGCTAATAGTGTTCTTGCAATCTATAAATTTCTTGCAGGACTTTTCTATAATTTATTCTTTTGATGAAGTGTTCTGCATTTGCCTGTTGCTATATGGTCTCAAAAATAAAGTCTTAGCAAATAAGGAATTTAGAGGATGTGTTGTTATTTTAACGTTATATCTTATCATCTCCATAGTTCAGCAGAATAATGTTTGGCAAGCTGCTTTAGGTACTTATTTGTCGTATTTTAAACCAGTAGCTTGTTTCTATGTGGTTTATAGCTCTCGATTTACTTTGACATTGAAAGATTTAAAAGTTTTAAGAAAATGGTCTCGCTTTTTGATATTGCCGTGTGTACTCTTGTTTCCGATATTCTCAGATTCTTTTAATAATTTGTCAAGTTATTATCCTTTATGCTTGTTTGTCGGTTTAATGAATTTGTTATTTTTCAAATGGAATAAAAAAAATGTTATTGTTGCATTTTGTGTATTAGGATTAGGAATAATAACATTTAAATCAAAGTACATAGCAATTTGCGTTGTAATTGGGAGTATTTATTATTTTGTGAATAATCACATAAAAATTAATATAAAATATTTACTGTTTTTTTCCCTAATAGTTTTTGCATGTATATATTTAACCTATAGTAAATTTTCTTTATATTTCTTAGTTGGTGATACTGATTCTTTAGCTAGAACAGCTCTTTATTATCATGCAATAGAAATTCTTAGAGATTATTTTCCTTTAGGCTCAGGATTGGGAACATATGGTACTGAATCGGCTGCGAAATATTATAGTCCTTTATATGCTAAATATGGTATGGATACGATCTTTGGATTGACACGCGCAGATTATCAAACTGAATATGACTTTCTCAAGGATACCTATTTCCCTAGCTTGGCTGAATTTGGAATAAGTGGCATCTTTCTATATTTCTACTTTTGGTATAAACGGTGGAGAGATTTTTCTCTTTCAGGCAATATGAAGTATTATAAATTAGGCATCATTTTAATTTTTATCGTAAATATAGAAAATATAGCCAACTTAGTATTCATGTTAGGCAATTGCTGTCTTCCAATATTTATGTTGCTTGGTTATGTTTGTTCTTTCTGTAAATCTATTTAGCTGTAAATTTATGATTAGGAAATTCTTTTTGATACTTTATTATGGACTTGCCTATTATTTGCCAGATTCTTATCTGCCAATAGTCGGTCCATTTTCTAATTTTATTAGAATATTATGTGTAAAACATATTTTTAAAAAGTGTGGTATAATACGTACAATTAATCGAAAAGCATATTTTGGTAATGGGATTGATTGTGAAATTGGCGATTTTTCTAGTATAGGAGCAAACTGCAATATACCAAATAATACTTTTATAGGTAATAATGTTTTGATGGCCCCTGATATTCATATCGTAAAAAATAACCATGAGTTTAAAGATGTAACAAAGCCAATAGGTGCTCAAGGTCCAAGATATAGCCCCCCACAATTATCGAGGATGATTGTTGGATAGGTATAAGATGTTTGTTTACCCCAGGACATAAAATAGGTAAAGGCAGTATTATAGGTGCAGGCTCTGTTGTTACAAAAGATGTGGAATCATTCTCAATTGTTGCTGGTAATCCTGCAAGATTAATAAAAAAAAGAGTATAGAAAAATGGAAAAAATAGCATTTGTTACGCAATCATATAAGCCAGACTTCGATGTTTGTAAACTTTTATGTAAATCAATAGATAGGTTTTCTCCTAATGTTGATCATTATATTTTTGTAAATGATGAAGATGTAAAATTGTTTAAATCGTTGCAATATAAAAATCATTATGTTTTAGGTAAGTCAACTATTTTACCATGGTTTTTTATAAGATTTCCATTCAAAATAGCTGGTCATATTTTTTATCTTTCTCCATTTACAATACCTATGCGTGAGTGGATAATGCAACAGATTTGCAAGTTAGGAGTTTTTGAGGTGATTGGAAATCAATACGACGCAGTATTTAATATAGATTCAGAAACTATATTATTGAAGAATTTTGATATTAATAGCTTGTATAAAGATGGTAAATATAGACTGTATAGAACAGACAATGTATTGTTGGAAGATGCTCATTTTGAATATTGTAAGTCAATAAAGAAATTTTTTGGAAATAAAGCTCCTTCGGATGACAAACTTTATAAGTATAACTATATGGATATGCCTGTTTGTTTTGTAAAAGACAGCTTGCAGAAAATGCTAAAATTGATAGCAAAAAATAGTATATATAAAAATTGGAAACTTGCTTTAGCTAATACGTACCGTTTCTCTGAAAATTATACTTATGGTAATTATGTTATAAATGTTGAAGGTGAAAAAAATCATTACTTGACCTCTCAAAAGATTATACCTGTATTGCATTCTAAAAATTATAAGAATGGAGATTCGTTATATCAAGCTATTATGCAAGTTATGAATGCTAATTCAAACATGATAGGAATTGTTTTGCAAAAAACTGAAAGAGCTAAAGGAACCAATTATCTTGACATAGATGAAATTCAGTCTGTATTTAATAGATTTCTTTCCTAAGTACAATAATTAGCGAAAAGAACAGAATCATAATTGGCGATAAGGTTAAAAGAGTTTTTGCAAAAAGTATTGATGTGTCGGATTTTTTGAGTCAGTAAAAAATAAAACAATAGTCATGAATGTAAAATATATAAAAAAAGATTTGTCATCTCAGATCCTTTTCTTGGGTGTTTCAATGAAAACAAAAGGAGGTATGACAGCTGTGTTAGTCTCCTATGATCAGTATATTGAAGATATGCGATTTATCCCAACTTGGAAATTGGGAAGCAAGTTGGTGAAGTTTTGGTATGCTTTGCAGGCTTTAGTGAGGACTTGGCTTTTGTTGACTTTTGATAAACGAATAAAAATCGTGCATATACATGGAGCTGCCAATGCTTCTTTCGATAGATGCAAGCTCTTTATTCGTCTTGCAAAAAAAAGTGGTAGGAAAGTCATCTTACATGAGCATGCAGCAGATTTCGTTGAGTATTATCAAGCAGCAGAGGATAAACAAAGCATTACCGATATTCTTCAAATGTGTGATGCTATGATTGTCTTATCACAATCATGGAAGAAGTATTTTGTATCCATAGGTATGTCTGAAGAGCGCATTTATGTGCTCAACAATATTGTTTCCCCTCCAACGATCTTTCCTAAAAAGCATTCAGAAGATGGCAAACTTCACCTTATGTTTATGGGGGAGATAAGCAAGCGTAAAGGGGGCTATGATTTGCTGAATGCTATTGTTGATAATAAAGAGTATTTTAATGGTAGGCTTCTGCTTCGTATGGGAGGAAATGAGGTTGATGGTGATATTAAGGCTTATATCCATGAGCATGGTCTGGAATCTTTAGTATCGTATGAAGGGTGGATTGCTGGTAAGAAGAAAATTGATTGTTTGAATTGGGAGGATGTCTATATTCTTCCTTCTTATAATGAGGGACTTCCTATCGCAGTTTTGGAAGCCATGGCATATAGGCATCCTGTAATATCTACTCCTGTTGGTGGTATTCCTGAAATTATCACGACCGGAGACAATGGTATTTTGGTAAAACCTGGAGATATAAAAGGAATTGCTAATGCCTTAAAGTATTATATAGAAAATAGAAAATTAATAATGTTGCATGGTCAAAGGTCTGCTCAGAAAGTGCAACATTTCTTCCCAAATGAAGTGTTTGAACAATTGAGTAGTATATATAGACTTTTATTGCAGTCAGTATAAATAATGAAATAGTAAATTATTACTTTGTTATGTCGACAAAGGTACAAAAAAGCTAAAATAACTATTTTATAAAGAATATTTAAATACAAAAATCTTAGATATGAAGCAATATGATTATTTGATAATTGGTTCTGGGCTTTTTGGAGCAACATTTGCTCATTTTGCCAAGAAGCAGGGCAAAAAGTGCTTGGTGATAGACAAACGTTCTCACTTGGGTGGCAACATTTATTGTGAGAATATTGAGGGTATTAATGTGCATAAGTATGGTGCCCATATCTTCCATACCTCCAATAATAAGGTATGGAATTTTGTTAATTCCATCGTAAAGTTCAATCGTTATACCAACTCTCCTGTTGCTAACTACAAGGGCAAGCTCTACAACTTGCCTTTTAACATGAACACATTCTATCAGATGTGGGGTGTAACTACACCAGAGGAGGCACAAGCAAAGATAGATGAGCAAAAGGCGGCTTATAGTGAAGAACTGAAAAATAAAAATGAAAAATTAGGTTTAACCAATGAGCCACATAACTTGGAGGAACAAGCGATGCTGCTTGTGGGTAAGGACATTTATGAGTGTCTTGTCAAAGGGTATACTGAGAAACAATGGGGTCGAATGTGTACGGAGCTTCCTGCATTCATCATCAAACGTTTGCCAGTGCGCCTTGTTTTCGACAATAACTATTTCAATGATAAATATCAGGGTATTCCTGTTGGAGGATACAATAAGTTGATTGATGGCTTATTGGAAGGTATTGATACTAAGACGGGTGTTGACTTCTTTACAGATAGTATGAATACTATATCTGGAGATAAAGTTTGCTTGAAGACCGATTGGCAGAAACTAGCGAACAAACTTGTCTTCACTGGTAAAATTGATGAGTTCCATGATTATCAGTTTGGCAAGCTTAACTATCGCACTATTCGTTTTGAAACGGAGGTGATTGACAAACCTAACTATCAAGGAAATGCCGTGATGAATTTTACGGAGCGTGATATTCCTTATACGAGGGTTATCGAGCACAAGCATTTTGAAATGTTCGGGCAGGAAGTATATGATTGTCCAAAGACCATTATTTCCAAGGAATATTCTACGGAGTGGAAGGAAGGGATGGAACCTTATTATCCTGTTAACGACAAGGTAAACTCTGAACTTTATGCAAAATATAAGTTTTTGGCTGATAAGGAAGAAAATGTCATATTTGGTGGTAGATTGGCAGAATATAAGTATTATGACATGGCTCCTACCGTGGAGAGGGCAATGGCATATTTTAAGTAGAATACATTGATTTTTGGGGCGAACGGCTCCCTCTTCCCATTTTATTTTACGAGCTGCTTTTCGGGAATGGAGCTTAGTAGCCCCTTTTATGAAGTTGGAAATATGCATTTTATTATTAGTCCACGACAAAATGCCCATTATGGTATTTTTTGTGATTCAAGATATAAAGATAAATAGTTGTTTATAGAAATCATGATAAGAACGAATATTGAGGTATTGAAAGCTGGCTGCGGTGATTGTATATCGCTTTCAGTATGCGATAACGAGTGAACGTGAGATGTATCGCATGGTCAATGAGAAGATGTGTATATCTAAGTCTACTATTTTCAACTGGTTGCGACATGGTGCTGAGTTCTAGGAGAATTGTCAGGAGACTATCAAACAATGGCTATTGAAGCCTGGCTCAACGATTTATTGTGATGAGTCCTGAGTTGACACTAAGGTGACGGATGCCAATGGTGAGGTGCATTACAAGAAACGGTATATGTGGGTCATTGTCAACTTGACCACCAAGGTCTGCTATTATCTGTATGGCAGTCGTAAGAAAGAGGTTATCAAGGAATTCCTTGGTGACTTCAAGGGCACGTTGATGACCGATGCCTATGCAGCATACCTTTACTTCAATAAGTTGAAGGATTGTACTCATGTATGTTGCTAGTCGCACGTTAGAAGACTGTTCGTCTCGGCGAGTCGTGACTACAAGGATTCCTTGGCACAGGCATTCATAGACTTGATCGGTATATTATATAAGGTCGAAGTTGAGAATCAAGTATTGGGTCGCACAGAAAAAGAGATAGTCAAGCATCGAGGTGATGAATCCCTACCAGTGTTACACGACCTCTATCAGCAAGCGACGGCACTGTTGAAACAGTTTGAGAAAAACAAGATTAAGCTCTCTGCTAAGTTGCAACAAGCCTTGACATATATGACCAAGCATTGGGAAGAGCTGATGGCATATACTAAGATAGGCAGCGTCTTGATAGACAACAACTGTTGTGAACGTGCAGTCCGCCCATTCACAAATCTCCGAAAGAACTTCGGTGGATTTAGCAGTGAGCAGGGGGCCAGAGTCACAGCGACCTTCCTTACTTTCGTTGAAACCTGCAAGCTAATGGCAACGGCTCCACTGGATTTCTTCAGGGGATTCTTTGATATGATTGTAGCTGGAAGAAGGGATTATGCCTTGATGACAGAGGTACTTTTAGTTAAACCTGTTTAAAAATCAGAAAAGTCCAATTTCTTAAAATACTCTGTATCCCCAGTAAACACTGGGGATGGAGTTGTATTGCCATAGGGGTTGGATGGTTACGATAATCAAAGGATTGAAGGTTTTAGGCTTTGGAAAAAACAATAAACTGAGATGTGAATCAATCAAACTCCCTCATCACGGCAGTAAGAATAACTATACTGATAAGTTTCTAGATATGGTTTCTACAAATAGCTTCATCATTTCAACTGATAGTTCCATATATGGTCATCCTGATAAGGAGGTGATAGCTCATCTTATTACGAAAACGGATTCTGATATACTATTCAATTACGATCCTGTTTTGCAAAGTCTCTTCACGCAGGAAGATATAGAAATTTATCCTGTGATTAAAACAAGATGTAAAGTAATTACTTGTTCATGAATTATATAGACCAAATTAAAAGACAATCGGTAAAGGTAAATGATGGAAGTGGGATTCTTGTGAACCCAATGGTTGGTAATCATCTTTCCTGCAGCAAAAATTATAACTTTTACCATTAAGACTATCTATGGTAAAATGAGATTGGCAGATTTGCAGGATATAGTGAATGAATATAAGGATAATCCTGTTGTCCTTGAAATTATAAAGGCACGTGTTATCAGTTATGTGTATAATAATTATTTAGTACAAGACAAAAAATCGGTCAGCTTTGTAAATTGAGGTTAGTTGATAATACGAGTATAAATCAAAAAAAACTATATAATAGAGACTAGTTTGTATGAAAACTGTAAAAGTATTAAATATAGATATTCAGAACATTACTCGTCAGGAGCTCTTGGAGAACCTGAAGGAGGGTGTTCTTGTGACTCCTAATCTTGACCATCTGATTAAACTTCAGAAGGACAAGGAGTTTTATGATGTGTATCAGAAGTCGGAATGGGTGGTGTGTGACAGTAAGATCCTCTACCTGTTCGGTAAGTTGTTGAAGACTCCAATCAAGGAAGCGATTCCGGGTTCCAGCTTCTTCACCTCTTATTATATGTATCATAAGGATGATGCAGACTGCAAGATTTTCTTGCTTGGTGCCAAGGAGGGTATTGCAGCCAAGGCTATGGAACGTATCAATGAGAAGGTGGGGCACAAGATGGTGGTTGGTGCTCATTCTCCTTCCTTTGGCTTCGAGAAGCATGAGGAAGAATGTGAGGAGCTGGTTCGCATCGTGAACGAGAGTGGTGCTAATGTGCTGCTCGTTGGTGTGGGTGCTCCTAAGCAGGAGAAGTGGATTATGAAGTATCGTGATAAGATGCCTGGAGTAAAGGTATTCATGGCTCTGGGAGCTACCATCGACTTCGAGGCAGGAACTTTGAAACGTGCGCCTAAGATTTGGCAGAAGATTGGTATGGAGTGGCTGTATCGTTGCATGAAGGAGCCAAAGCGCCTCTTCAAGCGTTATTTCGTGGATGACATGCAGTTCTTCTATTACTTCGGTAAGCAGCTCTTGGGAATATACAAGGATCCTTTCCGAAAAAAGTAGGATTACTTTCTTCGGAAGAACTTACATAGTAAGGCTATCGGAAGGAGGATGATAGCTGCTATGTAGGATAATATGATGCGTATGGCTTGTTTCATATGCGTGCAAAAGTACAGCTTTATGTTGAAACAACAAAAGATTTTCTTTGATTTCTTGCGATTCTGTATTGGTTCTGCCAAGGAAATACCTGGTTCTTTGAAGGAGGCGGATTGGAAGGAACTGTATGCTGTTGCCAAGAAGCAATGCCTGGTGGGTGTTCTCTTTGATGGTATCAAGAAGCTACCTGCTGAATATGTAGGGATAGAGAAGGAGTTATTGCTCCGTTGGATGGCGGAAAGTCAGATGTTGGAGAAAGCGAATGTGCGCCTGAACGATGCTGCCATTCAGGTTTCTGAGTGGTTCAGGAAAAAGGGATTCAGAACCTGTATCCTGAAAGGGCAGGGAAATGCATTGATGTATCCGAATCCTTATTCCCGGACTCCTGGTGATATTGATATCTGGGTGGAAGGGGAAGACAAACGAGTCATCTCCTTTGTCCGCTCTATCTCGCCTCATGAAAAGGCGTGCTATCACCACATCGAGTTCCCATCGTATAAGGGTGTGGAGGTTGAAGTGCATTATCGACCTAGCTTTCTGTTGTGCTTCTGGCATAACAGAAAGCTTCAGAAATATTATGAAAGGGTGAAGGAGGAGCAGTTCTCGCATCGGGTAATGTTGGGAGAGCAAGGGGAGATTGCGATTCCGACAGCGGAATTCAATCTCATCTTCCAGTTGACTCATATCTTCTCGCATCTGATGAATGAGGGGATTGGGTTAAGGCAGCTTCTAGATTACTACTATGTATTGATTAGTGATGATTTATCATTGATTAGGGATAGAGTACAGAAAGAATTGAAGGAGTTGGGATTGCGGAAGTTTGCCGGGGGTATCATGTATATCATACAGGAGGTGTTCGGCATGCCTGCCTCTCGCCTTATTGTTCCTCCGAATGAGAAGTATGGTAAGTTTGTGCTGAACGAGGTGCTGGAAGTCGGGAATTTCGGAAAGCATGATGCCCGGAATCGGTTTGGGAGATCAAAGTTCGGGCATAATCTCCAAAGGGTATATAGGGATATGAGACTCGTGAGGTATTTTCCTGCCGAGGCTCTATGCGAACCATTGTTTCGCATTTGGCACTTCTTCTGGAGGATGAAGAACAAGAAATAATAGATATACGGGTGAACGGATCCCTCTCCCATTTTTTGAGCTACTTTTCGGTGACGGAGCTTAGTAGCCCGTTTTTATACAAATCGATTAAAATTGATAAAATGGAAGTAATAAAGACTGATACTGAAGGCGTGCTCATCATTGAGCCTCGCCTGTTTAGAGATACTCGTGGCTATTTCTTCGAGAGCTTTAGCGAGTGAGAGTTTAAAGAGAAAGTAGAGCCATTGGTAAGCTACAAGGTGGAGTTCTGCTAGGACAATGAGAGCATGAGTTCTTATGGTGTGATGCGTGGTTTCCATTTCCAGAGACCTCCGTTTACCCAGAGCAAGTTGGTGAGATGTGTGAAGGGTAGAGTGCTGGATGTTGCCGTGGATATCCGCAAGGGTTCGCCAACATACGGCAAGCATGTGGCGGTGGAACTGACTGAAGATAATCATCGTCAGTTCTTTATTCCTAAGGGCTTTGCTCATGGTTTCGCCGTGTTATCAGAAACTGCGGTATTCCAATATAAGTGTGATAACTTCTATCACCCTGAGGCTGATGGTGGAATCTCTATCTTGGATGAATCACTCGGGATTGATTGGCGCATTCCTACGGAATATGCTAATCTTTCAGAAAAGGATACGAAACATCCTTTGCTAAAAGAATTTGATTCACTATTTACTTTTTGATTATATTTATTTTTAAGGATAATGTTTATATTATGGAACATAATTATAAGGTGAAAGATGTCAGTTTGCAGAATTGATCTTAGAAAGATGGCAATAGTGCTGGATGATTTAAAGAGAGTAAATGGTAAGCTGAATCAGTTGAAGGTTCATTTGATAGAGTTCTTTCATTTGCTGGAGGTAGAGGATGATACCATTCGGAGAAAGTTGTGATGAGTTTTATGTTTAAAAAAGCTTAGTATGAATAAAAGTAACATTAGAAAAATTGCATTTATAATTATTGCATTATGTTTGTTTATACAGGTATTTCTTATAATATCGGGGGTGTAATTTAAACTGTGTCAAGGCTTGTTCTTAACTTTCATTCCCACTCCC
>ENA-OPBO01001109-OPBO01001109.1-human-gut-metagenome-genome-assembly--contig:-NODE-1109-length-20004-cov-3.744198_pt1 | contig 20004 bp, 19 predicted proteins | sample MGYA00241071_ERZ501458 | MGnify/ENA primary metagenome ERZ501458 (study PRJEB25962, sample SAMEA2042509) | human gut metagenome | biome: human gut; feature: human-associated habitat; material: faeces... | reverse complement strand
AATTTAAACAAATTATTAATCAGAATTCTGTTGCATTTGCAAGTTGAATTCAGCAGGGATTGACGATAAAGGTTGGTTGTATGGTAGGAAAATAGAATATTATCAAAATATGTAATTATGAGAAAATATATTTATCTTTTGGTGTTTATTGTGGGTTTATGTTCTTGTGGTAATAAATCAAACGATAACAATAGTCTGATTGATGTCGATAACATAAATCTTGTTGATAGTATTTTTAGTGATTGTACGCAATATAAATCTTTTGCTCGTAAGGCTTATAATGAAAATGAAAATAGCGTTATTGTAGGTGTGACAAACTTTTCGGAAGATGTTGCGGATAAAGCTGTAACTAATGTGGCGATAGGTAGTGTTACGGGACGAATCTTTAAATTGTTATCTTCTAAAGATGGATGGACTGTTGGAGATTCAGGTGAAATATCATTTTCGAATTTCTTTGTTGTTGTCCGTCACTCTGATGTGGTGCATATAGAAGATAAACAATATTTGTTTTTATCAACAGAAGAGAACTGTGGTGGTAGTTCTTGTGCTACATTTGATAATTGTGTATTCTACTTGATTGATACGAATGACTTAGAAGTAACCTCAATTGTCTGCTTTCGTGAAAATGGCATATTGGAAGATAAAGCGTATGAACCATATAACGGAAATGATGCGAGATTAGTTTTTTTGCATAATAAGATTAATGAACTATATCCACGATAATTATTATGAGTAAAGTACATTGGGTTAGCATATATGTGACAATATTCATGCATGTATTCTTGGTTTCATGTAGTTCTGATTATCATGTTGAAAAAGCAGGTACATTGAGGGACTTGCTTAAAGAGGATGCGTATAAGATTGATAATTTAGTTTTGTCAGGTTTTATCAATAGTACGGATTTTTCCACAATGTCGGAAATGTGCTCTTTTGGAATATTAAAGACTGTTGACCTTGCTGAATGTAAGGTTGTTGCTGATAACAAGAATAGTGCAAATGTAATTCCTTTAAACGCATTCAAGGATGCTAAAGAATTAGTTTCGATAAAACTTCCAACCACAATTAAGAAAATATCATCGAACAGCTTTTCCAGCTGTCACAAATTGATTAATATTAATATCCCTAATAGTGTTACAATAATTGATGATGAGGCTTTTTCAGGATGTGAGAAATTGGAACTTTCTAAACTCCATGATGGACTTATAAAGATTGGGAATGGTGCTTTTTCTAAATGTCAGAATGTTACATTTGATTTGCCAAAAACTGTATCAGAAATTGGAGAAGATGCTTTTGTTGATTGTATAAATATAACCTCTATTACTATTCCTGATAATATAACAGAAATCAAAGCAGGCGCATTTGCACTATGTACAAACTTATCATTTGTCAAATTTCCTAAGAAGTTGTATTCCATAGGTAGGCAGGCTTTTAGTGGTTGTAAAAGCTTGAAAGAAGTTAGACTACCTGATAATGTTGCATATATAGGAAATTCGGCTTTTGAAAGCTGTGTGCAATTAGAGAAGGTTTTTCTATCCAATAAATTAAGGGATGTTGGAAGTTCGGCTTTTAGAAGGTGTTCGCAATTAAAAACAGTCATATTTCCTGAATCTATAAAAAATATAGAGACAGGGGCTTTTCGGGATTGTCCCTCTTTACTAAATATTGAAATACCTGATGGTGTAATGGTGGCATACGCTGCGTTTGATGAATCGTCATTCTCTAATGATAGTTCTATTGAAAAACATAATAACTTTGCACATTCTGATAACAATCAAAACTCTTTTAATCTTTTAGGAGCATGGAGTGTGGAGTTTCCTGATTCATATTTAACCATTGCTTTTAAAAATGGTAATGTTGTAGAAGCTAAATCTAAAGGGAAATCGGATTATTATGTAAATACACAACGTGGTACATATTCGATGAATAACAATATTATTGCAGTTAATACCGAAGATGGCGAGAAAATAACGTTGCATATTCAAGAAAATTCTCTTTACGCAGGAAACACGAAGTTAGTTAAAGGTGATTTAGTTGGGAGTGAGTATTTTGCTCCTGCAGGAACTCGTGAAGCGGCTTCGGATGCAGGTGATGATATGACTAATAGATTGCTACGAAGGGAGAAAGAAATAAGGTCGGCTGTTGATGAACTTGTACGTTTGGAAGAGTCTCCGTCACTTTCCGCAAATGAGGTGTTAAAAATCCAATTACTTAAACAAACAATTGTGCGCAATTACGATGATGCTCTTAACATAGCCAAACAATCAGATGACAAAGATTTGGTTCGTGAATATGAAAGGCGAAGAGATAAGACGGTTAAAGCTTTGCAAATGATGAAAAGATAAATTATATTATGAAAAAGAATTATTCAAAATTTACATGTCTAATCATTAGCATGATTATATTGTGCGTGGGGTGTGGTGTAAATAAGCCTTCAAACAGTGACCCGTTGGAAATAAAAAAGGCAACGGAATTTGTATTGCAGGGTTATCAATTTGACGGAACGGGAGTAAAGAGCTTGGATAAGATTGTTTTATACTCTGACAATACATCTCACATTGAAGGGGTTTGGGCTAATGGGCAACACTTTACTTGGAATGGCAAGTGGCGTATTGTTACTGATAGTTATCACGATAAGGCATATCGGGCTATTGGTTTTGAATACGGTGCAGGTCAAGGGTATGCTTATATAATGGAGAATTATAATTTTTATTTCTCAGAATATCGCATCAAGTATAAGGGAGTTCCTGATGGTAGGGTTGTAAAAAGATAAATTAAAGTATTGTAGAAAGGTAGCTGTTTGGAATTGATAGCTACCTTTCTACAATATTGTGCGTTCAAGACCTGATGGGTTTCTAATATTCACTAATCTTGAAAGTGAATATGATTTGTATATGCTATATATTTATTTTTTTTCATGTCTGGTAGAATAAAAAATAAATTCTTTTTTTTAGTGAAAGATAATGTGTATATTAGCAATATTAAAATGATATTGTTTAATATTTAACATCTAATTATGATAACATTTAGCGATTTCCAATCAATAAATAATGAAGTTGAGGTTGCTGTATCGGAAGCCTTTGATACTATGAAGACAAAATCACCAATGGATTATATCCTTTTTCTTGCAAATGGTGATTATAGAAAAGAATATGATAATTCAAATTCAAAAATACTTCCACATGTGATTGATTATCAGGGATATATTCAACAAGATTCCACCCGATTAAAGTTTTTATCTATTTTTCTAAAAAAGTTTTATTCTTTTCCTTCAAGTAAAAGCTTAATGCAAAGGATATTTGCTTTATTGCCTTTAAAATCAAAAACAACTCCACCGAAAGACATACAGGATGATGAATTGAGGATGAGTATTGAACTCATGATTTATTCTCATACTTGGGAATCAGAGCAATTTCTTAAAGACTTATATCGATTAACTAAAATACTTGATAATAAACAATATGAATGGGATGTAAATGTGCCTGAAATGGGTAAACATAATTTTATTCGTAGTGAAATTAGAGACTGCCTAAAAAAAATGCATAATCCAATTGCTGATATTATAACAAATGGATTTCATACATCCATTCGGAATGCTTTTGCTCATTCTCAGTATAATTTAGATATGCATACTAAAATACTATGGTTAGATAATTATGGTGGCACATCTTGGGAACTTCGTAAGTTGAGTTTTGATGAAATGAGTAAACGATTCGTTTACTCTACTCTTTTAACTTATCACTTAATAAATACAAAGTACAATCGTAGGAAAAGCCTTGTGCAAGATTTTGGGAAAAATAGGTTTGCGATTAATTTACCTAATAAACCTAATCAATATTTTATCCTTTATGATAAAAAAAGAGGATATTTTAATTTTGAAGTAAAATAGCAATTATTATTTCAAAGAATGGTGGGTGTTCTTACTTATGATGCAATATTCACTAAGAATATTAGTGAATATTGCATCTTAATGTATCTTATTGATTATTAGTGGCTTATCGTATTTATGGGAAATAGTGCTAAAATTGATATTCACTTTTATACTATAAGCTATCTTTTTGAATATAAGTTGGTGACTACCAAAGGTGATTTCTTGTAGCCATACAATATAATTCATATCTTTACAGCAGTCTAAATGCTGTTAATATGATATTATCACAAGAAGAAAAAGAATACTTTCAATTATTCAATGATATGATTGTGGCTCTATATGCGGATAGTACTATAGAGCCACTTTTAGCCATTTGCCGCCAATGTATAACAAAGGAGGCTGAGATTTTTTCAAGTATGTCAAAACACTTGGAGAAAATGCGTCAAAGGAATAATGATATTCAAAATGCTCAGTATCTAAAAAACTTGGTTAATGGCGTTATATCTATTCTTGGCAATGAAAATATTGTTCTATATGATAATATTGAAGAATTGGATGTACAGCTTAGGAGGCAAATAAAAGTAGGCCTTGCAACCTTTAAAAGTCTTGATAATGAGTTTGTGAAGGACAAATCTGTAGAAGATATTTGTAAGTATATTGTTGAAAATTCATTTCTTAAAGAACTGGACGTTAGATTGATACTTGGATTAAAGAAATTGTATTCGGATATCAATGTAATTGGTGAATACGATAAAGATGTTCTAATTATACTCATAAAATACTTCTTGTATGATATGCAGCATAAGGTTAAGTATAACTATATCAATATGCTAATTATCGAAAATCAAGAGCAGCCAATTATAGAAGACAAAGCAAATACATTGCAATCGTTCCTCTTCTATGCCCAAAGAACAGCAGGTATTCGTTATAAGAAGATTGTTGTTAATGAAGCTGTTTTGCTTAGTGATGATGCTATAATGGAAATTGAAAAAGAAACTTCTGTCAGTAGTACATTATCTAAAGATGTAACTAATGAAAAGAACAGGGCTACTGTAGAGTTAGACAAAGAGAAGATATTAGAAAAGTTATGTCCTTCTTTTAATAATCGTGAGCAAGTTAAGAAAATACTTGAAAAGGTAGATGAAAGGTTTGAAATAACTGTCGGTGAGTGCTCTAAATTGGATATAGCAACTCTTTGCCTTATATTGAAAGAAAAGTGCAGCTTATTTAATAGGAATATTAAGAATTTTTCGGACTTTAAAGAGTATGTCTGTTTATACTATGGTGTTGTTAATCCTTCATATAAGAAAAATGATTGTATTGTTGGAAGTGGCACAAGTCCGTCTCGTTTTGATGAATTATATAATGATAATGGGGCATTTTGGAATCTATGCTTACGTAAAAACAACCAATTCTGATATATAATGTGCGGAAGTGCGGAGGTGCGGAGTGGGTTTATGGTAGTTGCAATCTTAGCTCCGCACTCCGTATATCCGAGGGTAAGGTCTATTATTTGGTAGATATCAAAATAAGTGTATCAACTAGATTTACTATAAGACTTTTTGATACACTTTTTTTGATATGGTTTTAAGCTACGCTTTTAAGTGGCTTTTTGTTGATTTTGAGATGCTTGCCTTCTGAAATGTACTTCAGGGAGGGGTGGTTGTTATAGCCCCTGTGAACAAGTCTACCCAATCCAATGGTTTATTATCCTTTTCAAATCTTATTAGACTGTTTAAAGTAAATCCAAATAGTTTTGCTAGAAAATCCTTATTTACTAAGGAGTAAAAAGATAATTCATGCCTGATGCTCTCTATATAGCCCTTTATCTCTTCATTGTTGAGGTGAACTTCTAAACGATGTAGCTTTGATGGATTGGAATAGTAGTCATCTATATATTTTTTATCTGAACTATTGGCTATTTCTGCTTTTTTGTCATAGGCGATAAGGGTGCTACCTCTACTTTTGTCTTTAATTGCTTTTTTCTGCTTGATACTAACCGTTAAGTATTTATCCTTATCCATGTCTCCACTTGATATATATTTGATTTCAGGACGGTCTTGTCTGCGGTTCACAATTCTTTTTCCATTTAGGATTGTCGTTATTTGTGGATTTCGGATTAGTCTTCGTATTAGTCGAGCTATGTTTGTGGACATATCCAAACATAGGTCTAAGGTCGTTATGTTATGTAATTCTACTCCCAAATTGTTTGTAATAAAGTCCAAGTAGTATATTTCATCTGTATATAAGACACGATTAGAAATACTAATCCACGCTTTATTATATCCATTGGTATGAATATTGCTTGCTTCTTCATCGTCATTGATACCAAGTCTTAATTCTCCAAATAGTTTGTCCTTTCCCATATCGTTATAACGAATTTCGTAAACGAACTTAAAGTGCTTGCCTTCTATCCGTCGTAAGTAGAAATACATAAAGTCAATTTCTTCTCCTACTTCCTTTATTTTGATGATATTAATATTGTTCGGCTCTTTGATTTCATAACATAACCGTAGCATATCTATGTTCAAATCGTATATCTTATTCATGTTTCTCAGTTTTATTTTCATTATTATTGGGCTGATTTGGAACACTAGTCCAGTATTTCTTTAATCCGTCCGAAATAGCCTGTGTGTGAGTGGCTGACTTTGTTCTGCCTTTTAGACTTTGGCTAATCTTTTCTTTAGTGGTATCATCCAGTTGGCGATACTGTCTTTTGTAATTGTTATCCATACTTTATTTATTTAATGTATATATAAATATGTAGTTTGGTAAAAAGTAAAGTCTAATAAGCTGATTTCTCAAAAAAATATCTGGAATTTTTTTAGTATGGCTAACAGCTTGCTCTTTATCACACCTACTGAAATACCGTTATTTCAGTCGTGGGTTACCTCTGCAATCAATTGATTAATAATGTATTAATAAGGATGTTATATACTTTCTTCCTTGATTGTCATATATTACCGTACTTGCTAAAAACTTTCTATAATTTTGTAGATTTGTGGTGTAGGTTGTGGATAATCTGCTGTTTCTAAAAGGTTATTAATTTATATTGTTAAGAATCTAAGTGCTTTTCTTTACATAAGTGTCTTGCTGATGACAATATGTTTAAAATTGTTTGAATTAAAATTTGTAATAGTCAGTCAAATTTACTTCCTTTATGTGCTTAAATATCAAATCTGAATAAAAAAAAGAAATATATTATGTTTGATAAAGAAAGATATAAGATTAAAGCTTTGCAGATATTGTCACCGATAAAACCTGTAGATAAAAACACTATTGCCACTAAAGACTTTTTATTACGTGCGAGAAGAAGTCGTGCAAGTTACGATTTGCCACTATATTATTTAGTCTATTTTTTATTTGCAGAATTATTAGATTTTGAAAATCTTGGTCAATTTGAGAAAGTTGCATGGTCATTTCCGATTGATTATAAAGGGAGGGCTTTTTTAATTGAGTTTCGTAAATTCGGTATAGGTGTTTTTGTACAAGATATTGAGAGAGATGAAGATGATGCAGCTCAAATAGTAAAAAGGATAAATGGGGCAGTTAAGTGCGCAAGACCTTTTTTTGATAATATTGCAGAAGAAGCGGTAAAAGCATCTTTATTGAATGTTACAAATAAAAATAGAGAATTATATCAAAGATATGAATATTTGTTGGGACTGTATGAGGCTGAATATGAGAAGTATTTGAGTTATAAAGAAGAATATTCTACTATAGAATCAGGTTCAGTGACTACATATAAATCTTTGGGCTTTGAATATAGGAAAAGAAGTGATTGGTTGGCAATTTCATGTATTGAAGCTTTTTTTAGTTGGACAGAGCATCTTTTTGTTCATTTAGCAATTGTTGTTCAAGGTCTATCAGACGGAGAAGAACTGTCAAAATTGATAGACTCTGAGTGGAAGGTCAAATACAAAAAAGCTATACCAGATGATACTGTTGAAGCTAATAAGTTTTATGATGAGTTGTTAATTGTAAGACAGCAACTACGTAATTTTGTCGCACATGGTGCATTTGGAAAGGATGGCAATGCTTTTGCATTTCATTCTCACACAGGAGCTGTACCTGTAATGATGAGCTATAAAAGACGGAAAAATAGATTTTCACTTTATGGAAGTTTGTCTTTTAGAGAAAAAGATGTTATTGCTTTTGTACAGGAGTTTATAGATTTTCTATGGAAAAATTTTCCAGCTGCAATGTACTATACGCAAGAGTTATGTTTGCCAACAATATTAACTTTGGCGGCTGATGGGACCTATAATGATGCATCTAAAGATATGGAAAGTATGAAATTGTTTTCTGATAGATTAATGTCTATGATGGATGATTCGGCAAATATGGACTGGTAGTGTTTTCACTTTAATCTTCTATAATGATTCGATTAGTTTAAGTATTTGTGGTGTCGTTTGCAAATAATCCACTATCTTTAGAAAATGATTCCAAAGGTTCAATATTTCATCCGTTAAGGGTACGAGCGTCTAGCCAGAAGCCTTGTAAGTCAAATGCTTACGAGGCTTTTTAAATTTATTATAGACAATATATAGAAAAAGTTCATGTTCTCCGTGCGTATATTAGCGTCTCCTACAAAAATACATTTCGATTTTCCATCTTCTACCTTTTTATACTTACTCCCTTAATAGTCAATGTGATGAATGGGTGGAAGATCGCGTTTTTAGTCCGTTTATCTTCCACCCGTATCTTCCATCTTCCACCTGAATATTAGAGAACCTTATAATCGATAATGTGCTGATTCACAATATTAAGAGGCATATTAATTAACTAAATACGTTATTTAAAGCATCTTGTTTTCTTTTATTGTTTAGTCGAAAATACTCTGTTCTTTATCCTGTCCCTGCTACCTGTGCTCATGAGCCCACGTATCTGTGCCCATAGGTCCGCATACCGGAGACCATGAGCTCGCGTACCAGGGCTGAGATAAAGATATTGAGATTCATTATAATAGACTTGAATACAATGTCTTAAGAGTAGGGACAAATACAGTTGTTTGGTTTATGATTTGTAAAGAAGAAAAGAATCGTTATGCTCTATCGGAATGGTAATTGGGATAAGGTTATATTGGTTAAGATCATTTTCTTTTTAATTCCGATCCATAAATTGAGACTGGGATTACGTATCACACTTCTAATGTGAATTACTTTAGTCGGGTTATTGTATTCTCTTTTGAAAATGCTTCTGAGGATCTTTATGCTTTTAGACTATTGCATGGACTTTCTTGAGATTGTTCTTCTTTTTTATCCCTAAAAAAGTACTACTTTTGTAATAAGCCTTTGTCTTTTTGTAAAAAGGATATTGATACTTTTATATATGTTCTAATTATCAGTGATTTGTATTACTGAGAAGTATAATCGACTGTTAAACACACACGCATTAAATATGAAGTTAAAGTTTCTCTTTCTGTTTCTAAGCTATAGCTTATCGATACATTCGCAAAATAACTTATTGTATGCTGACTCGTCAAAAGATTCGCTTTTTTTTGAACAAAAAAAGGCACTGCTTACGGCAACATGGCATAAACCTTTCAGTTATAGCAGTATTCAGAGCAATCATACTCCTTTAGGCCCCTATATGGGGAATGGAGATGTAGGGGTAGTGGCATTTACATCGGACAATAGTCAGACATTAAAGATATCGAAAGTGGATTTTGTTACGGATGGCTGGACAGACTGGGCAGGCAGTGGTCCGGCTGCTTTGCCCATTGGCGGGGTGAATATCACTGTAAACTCTCCGGTATATTCCGGCTTTGTCACAGTCAACCGGGCGGACCCTTCCGGATTTAGTTATCAGATGGACCAGTTAAATAGTGAGTTACGAATGACTACTGCTACTGCTCAGCAGGTTAAAATGGTCAGTTGGATGGGAGTGAATGAAAATATGATAATAACTGAGTTGACCACCTCTTCAAAAACTCCGGTTCCTATTTCGGTAGATACTTATGCTGATAATCAATCTGCTTCTTATACAACTACAGCACAGGTGAATGGACAAATAGCTCAAGTCACTCGGCAAACGAAGACTGATGCGGTGAGATGGATTTCCTGTGCCGGTATATCCACTAAAATAGTGGGAGTTATGTCTAAACCGGAATGCCTGTCCGAGTCGATGGTCCGATCAAATTTTCAGCTGACAGCTTCCGATACGGTTCTCGTTGTGGTATATGTTTCGGGAGGTGGAAAAGGAAATGATCCGCAACTGCCAACGGCCTATAACAAACTGTTGACTTTAAATAAAGCGGATGTGACTCAATTGAAAATGGCGAAAAAAGCATGGTGGAAAGATATGTGGACCCGTTCGTATGTGGAAACGAATGACGAGTTGTTGAATCGTCACTACTTGTCGTCCATTTATTTACTGGCTTCTGCCTATAACGAACATTCACCGGTATCCGGTGGCATGTATGGAGTCTGGAATATGGATGACAAAATGATGTACCATGGTGATATCCACCTGAACTATAACAGTCAGGCGGGATTCTATAGTGCTTTTTCATCCAATCGTCCGGAAATAGCCTTGCCTTTCTATAAAACGATAGAGTTGCTGATACCCGAAGGAAAACGGCGGGCAAAGGAAGAAATGGGAATTATGCATCCATCATGGGAAGGAAAGTCTTGCAGGGGAATACTATTTCCTGTGGGGGCCTTGGGTATCGGGGTATTTTATAATTATTATTGGCAACAAACCATGAATGCTCCGTTCAATGTTCCTCTGTTCAGTTGGTATTATGAATACACCGGTGATTTGAACTTTTTACGGTATCGGGCGTATCCTTATATTCGTCTTTGTGGCGATTTTTATGAAGACTATATGCAGAAGGAGACATACGGCAAATCATATCGTTATACCATAACGACAGGAGGACACGAGGATTCGTGGGATCTGAACCCTCCTTCCGATTTAGCTTTTGTGAAACAGACGTTCGGTTTGTTAGTGAGGTACAGTAAGTTGTTGGGAGTAGATCAAAAACGACGGAAGAAATGGAACGACATTTTGTCTCATCTTCCGGAGTATAAGGTGATAATGCCGACCAAAACACCTAATCAAGGCTTGCCTGTCTATGCGAAGAACGAGGCCGGATGGGATTTGCCAAGCCATGCCATACAGCTGCATGCTGCCTATCCCTGTGAAATACTGAATTTACATTCGGACTCTACAGCCTTGCAGATAGCCCGAAACACATTGTATTATTATGAGGTTTCTCAAAAGGGATTTACCAATACGATGAACGAATTGGGATTGAGTGCTTTTGTGATGGGGGCCCGTATCAGATTTGATCCCGATCTCTTATTGGAAAATATGAAGACTTTGATAAAAACGGCCGGAACTAATTTTCTGATTATCGACGGGCATCATTGTACTGAGAAAACTGCTGTTATAGAGACGGTAAACTCAATGATGCTCCAAACGGTGGAGGGTGTCATCTATCTTTTTCCATGTTGGACACAAACACCGGCTGCGTTTACGAGGCTTAGAGCAAAAGGAGCCTTTCTCGTTTCTGCCGATTATGACGGAACGTCAGTGGGCGGTCTGAAAATCTTTAGTGAGAAAGGAGGTATATGCAGACTGAGCAATCCTTGGAGGGGAAGAAAACTTCGGGTCACCGAGAATGGAAAACCCGTCTCCGTGAAAGAACAAAACAATGTCTGTTCATTTATTACCCGAAAAGGAAGCACTTATACGATAGTAGGTCTTTAACGGTACGAAGCGTCATTCTTTTGTGAGAACAAAAGTGGTACTAATGGAATATAAGTGCTGTCAATCAAAAAAAAGCCGGAATGCAACACGATACATTCCGGCTTTACTTTCCTAATCAAACCTAATCTAACAAACCATTTATGAAGTTGTCCGGCCGCCGATTACCCGCATCGCTGCCGTGTAATATTCACATGGAACGGAAAGCAATATGCTGCCTATACCTTTGTCTTTCATAGCCACTTCGATAGATGCGGCTTTCAGGAGGCTTTTGACACTTGCTACTTCCCATGGACTGCCCGCGAACACTTCAATCTGAGAAATCTTTCTGCTTACTATCATTTGCTCTTAATTGTTTAATGGTTACGGATGCAAATATAGCAGGTTGTTTGTTCATTTAAGAACAATTTCTGTTCAGATTATAACACTTTTGTTGCAAACGTTTGCTCAATTTCGTATTTGATTGTTTTTTGTTGTTTTTGAGACATGATTATTTCTCGTCATTCTTCCGAATTTCCACTCGTCGGATTTTACCGCTAATGGTCTTAGGCAATTCGTCGACAAATTCGATGACGCGTGGATATTTATAAGGAGCTGTGACTTTTTTCACATGATTCTGGAGCTCTTTTACCAAGTCTTCCCCTTTGCGTTCACGATACTCTTTGGCCAGAACGATGGTAGCTTTCACTACCTGTCCGCGTATTTCGTCGGGAACGCCGGTTATGGCACATTCTACTACGGCGGGATGTGTCATCAATGCACTTTCCACTTCGAACGGACCGATACGGTAACCGGAACTTTTGATTACGTCATCGGCGCGTCCCACGAACCATAGATAACCGTCTTCATCTTTCCAGGCTACGTCGCCAGTGTAGTATATTCCGTCGTGCCATGCTTCGTGTGTACGCGAGGCGTCCCGATAGTATTCTTTGAACAGTCCCAGTGGCTTTCCTTTGTCAGTCCGGATTACGATCTGTCCTTGCTCTCCGGCTTCTACCGACCGTCCTTCGTAATCGATCAGATCAACATTGTATTGTGGATTGGGCACCCCCATACTTCCCGGTTTGGGTTCCATCCATGGGAAAGTGGCTACTGTCAGTGTAGTCTCGGTCTGCCCGAAGCCTTCCATCAGTTTGATGCCTGTTAACTTTTTGAATGTGTCGAAAACAGCCGGATTCAAGGCCTCACCTGCAATGGTGCAATATTCCAATGACGAAAGGTCATATTTCGTCAGGTCTTCGTGGATGAGGAAACGGAAAATGGTGGGAGGGGCACAGAGTGAAGTGACATGGTAATTTTGTATCTTTTCCAATATATCGGCAGGAGTGAACTTTTCATGATCATACACGAATACATTTGCTCCGGCAATCCATTGTCCGTAGAGCTTTCCCCACACTGCTTTTCCCCAGCCGGTGTCGGCAATGGTGAGATGGAGGCTGTTTTCTTTCAGATTGTGCCAGAAACTACCGGTTACGATATGCCCCAATGGATAAGTGAAGTCGTGTGCAACCATCTTAGGCTCTCCGGTTGTTCCGCTGGTGAAGTACATCAGTGAAATGTCATCGTTGGTGTTCGGATGTTCCGGCTTTACGAAAGGCGCCGCATGCTCGATGCCCTGATGGAAGTCATCAAATCCTTCGGGTATTTCGGGCCCTACGCTAACTAAATGCTTTACAGTAGGAGAGTCCGGCATAGCATCTATTATGTGTTTGGTGACTACTTCTTCTCCGGCAGCCACAATCATTTTTATGTCGGCTGCATTGCAACGGTATACAATGTCTTTCTTGGTTAGCAGGTGTGTAGCCGGAATAACGACTGCCCCTAGTTTGTGCAGGGCAATGATGCTGAACCAGAATTCATAGCGTCGTTTCAATATCAGCATGACCATATCACCATGTCCGATACCCAGGCTCTGAAAATAAGAGGCTGTCCGGTCAGTATATTGTTTCATATCCGCAAAAGAGAACTGGTGGTGTTCACCTTTGTCATTAGTCCATAATAAGGCCGGTTTGTCTGGTTGTTCGGCAGCCCAGGCATCCACTATGTCATATCCGAAGTTGAAGTTGTCCGGAACGTGTATCTTTAAGTTTTTCACAAAGTCTTCCTGTGAACTGAAGGAAGTTTGAGATAAAAATCTATCTATCATCTTGTTTATTTAAATAATTACATGATTACTGCCAGGAAACGTACTGTTTTCCCGTCAAGTGCTTTCATTCCATGAGGTAGTTTTGAATTGAAGTACAGGCTGTCCCCTTCATTTAATATCAAGTCTTTTCCATCTATACTGATCATCATGCGGCCTTCAAGTACCAGGTTGAATTCCTGTCCGCTATGACTGTTATAGTGTATCGGCTCGATGTCGGGTTTGGGTTCGACAGTTACAATGAACGGGTCGGCATTCCGGTTCATAAAACCTGCTGCCAGTGACTGGTATTTATAAGCCTTTGTGCGCTCAATACTGGTTCCTTTTCCTGCACGGGTCAGGAAGTAACTACTCATTTTGGGCTCTTCGCCAAACATCAGAGCGTCGAGAGCGATTCCGTATTTACGTGCGATTTTTTGCAGCATACTCACTGAAATGTCGTAATCTCCCGTTTCCGCGAGGCGATATTCTTCCGCTGAAATCTCGCAATCACGGGCGATGTCTTCGGCCGTCAGTTCGAGTACGTCACGTAATCCGCGCAGACGTTCTGCTATTTGTTTAATTTGGTCGTCCATATCAATTTTAGTGTTTAGTGATTATTTGTTTTATATTTTGTGATTACAGTGTCCGGCCACTATCTTGATGCTTTCATTGCTTTAATGATGGCAGAGGTGAATCCATTATGCTCCAGTTCGTTGATGCCTTTAATGGTAATTCCGCCGGGTGCAGTCACTTTGTCGATCTCAACGCTTGGATGGGTGTCATTGTTCAGTATCAGTTCGGCGGCACCTTTTACAGATTGGGCAATCATATCCATGGCATCCGATGGCCGGATTCCCATTTCGATGCCCGCTTGCATGGCAGCCTGAATATATTTCAGCACGTAAGCGATACCGCAGGAAGTCAGGGCGGTAGCCGCTTCCAATTTGTCTTCAGGCAAAATCATTGCCATACCCATCTCGCTGAATAGATTGACCATCAGTGCTTCTAATTCTTGGCCGGCATTTCGCGAAGCAATCAGTGTCATGCTCTGTAATTCACTGATAGCTGTGTTGGGGACAATACGGAACATAGGCATTTCAGGTTCTACTACATCATGAGCCAATTGTTCGAAACTGATACCGGCAGCAACAGAGACCAGAATCTGTTTGCTTCTTAGTTTCATTTCTCGGAGTACACCTCTGATCAGCCAAGGTTTCACAGCTAGAATCACGATATCAGCACCAGTAGCAGCTTCAACATTATTGCGAGTGATAGCAATAGAAGGAAATTCTTTCTTTAGTGCTTCCAGCTTTCCAATGCTGGGGTTGGATACTATTATATCGGAAGCCGGAATCAGCTTACCTTTTGCCAGTCCGCAGGCAATGGAGCCCCCCATATTTCCTGCACCAATGATAGCTACTTTCATATTATATAATTATTTAGTCTGTTTCTGACAAAGGTATAAGTAAAAAGTGAAAATACGAGCAAACGTGGCAGGTATTTTCACTTTTTCACTTTCCTTATAAGGATGCTGATTATTAACCGAGTACTTTTCTTAGCCGGGCGAGGAATTCATCGGCTTCCTCTTTGCTGAGGCAGAGAGGAGGCAACAATCGGATTACGTTCGTACCGCTGGCACCGGTAAATACTTTTTGTTCGTGGATCAGGCGGCTCCGGATTTCCTTTACCGGTTGGTCAAATTCCATTCCGATCATTAATCCGCATCCGCGCACTTCTTTGATTTCCTTGAATTTTTTCAGTTCTTCCAGCAGATAGGAGCCGATGTTGGCTGCATTTTCTACTAAATTCTCCTGTTCGATGACATCCATTACTGCCAATGCAGCCGAGCAAGCCAGATGATTGCCCCCGAAAGTTGTTCCAAGCATGCCATATACGGGTGTAAACATAGGACTGATCAGTACTCCGGCCATCGGGAATCCGTTTCCGATTCCTTTGGCAACTGTAATAATATCCGGTTTGATTCCGGCATATTGGTGAGCGAAGAATTTGCCACTACGTCCGTAACCGCTTTGTATTTCATCCAGAATCAGGATTGTTCCGTGTTCTGTACAGGCTTTGCGGAGCTCTTGCAGGAATTCGGGAGTCGGTATTTTGATACCGCCAACTCCCTGTATGCCTTCAATGATGACAGCACAAATATCTTCTTTTGCCAATTCGGCTTTCGCAGCCTCTATGTCATTTAGCGGAAGGTAGGTGATGTGTCCGTTGGCATTGATCGGAGCTATAATTTTAGGATTATCTGTGGCCTCGACTGCTAGTGAAGTGCGTCCGGGAAAAGCTTTCCCAAAAGAGATCACTTTGGTACGTCCGTTATGGAACGAAGCCAGTTTCAACGCGTTTTCATTTGCTTCGGCACCACTGTTTATCAGGAATAGGGAATAATCTTCATACCCGGATATTTTTCCGAGACGTTCGGCTACCTGTTGTTGCAGCTTGTTGATTACGGAGTTTGAATAGAAGCCCAGGGTTGCCACCTGCTTGCTAATCATGTCAACATAATGGGGATGAGCATGTCCGATAGAGATAACGGCATGGCCTCCATAAAGATCCAGGTATTCGGTTCCATTCTCGTCCCAGACGTGACAACCCTTTCCTTTTATTATGTTTATATCGAAAAGTGGATATACATCAAATAAGTTCATTGTTTCTTCTTAGAATGCAGAGGGCTTGAGGCGCAGGCCTACCGTTTCCTCCAGGTTAAACATCAGGTTCATGTTGTGGACAGCCTGTCCGGATGCACCTTTCAATAAATTGTCGATGCAAGAAATGATCAGTAATTTATCGCCGTGTTTTTCCAGGTGAATCAGACATTTATTGGTATTTACTACCTGTTTGAGGTCTATGTTTTTATCAACGATGTGGACAAACGAATCTTTGGCATAATATTCCTCATACATGCGTACGATCTCTTCCAATGCTACTTTTGTTTTCACTACCAAAGTGGCAAAGATGCCGCGGGGGAAATCGCCGCGATAAGGGATAAAATCAATTTCCGCATCAAAACTGTTCTGGAGTTGTTTCAGCGATTGCTTGATTTCAGGAATGTGCTGGTGTTCGAAAGCTTTGTATACACTCATATTGTTGTTACGCCAACTGAAATGACTGGTTGCACCGGGTTTTACTCCCGCTCCCGTGCTTCCTGTAATGGCGTTTACCATTACGTCCTCATTTAGCATCAGGTGTTTTGCCAGTGGGAGCAGTCCCAGCTGGATGCAAGTTGCGAAACATCCCGGATTAGCCACATGCTTTGCTGTGCAGGTTGCACGACGATTTAGTTCCGGCAGACCGTATATGAAGTCATGATCCGGTGAAGCTATGCGATAATCCATTGAAAGGTCTATAATTTTCAGTTCCTCCGGGATATTATGGCTTTCCATAAATTTCTTCGTATCCCCATGGGCTGTACAGAAGAACAGTACATCGATATCTTCCAACGGAAGTTCGTCTGTAAAAGTCAGGTCACACTCTCCGTAAAGTCCCTCGTGTACATCAGTAATTTTGTTTCCGGCGTTACTGGTACTGTTGATAAATACGATTTCAGTCTCGGGATGATTGATAAGCAGGCGGATAAGTTCGCCTGCTGTATATCCTGCTCCACCAATGATTCCTGCTTTTATCATACCTCTTCGTCCTTATGGTTAGCATAGTAAACACGTAGTGGGGTAGAAGTCACCTTGATGAAGCCTTTTGCATCTTCGGCCGTCCAACCCTTTTGCATTTCTCCATATTCACCAAACTTGGTCTTTACCAAGTCGTCTTGTGATTCTACACCGACAGTAGAGAATGACAACGGACGGAGCTCAAGGATGGCTGTACCGTTCACATTACGTTGTGATTCTTGAAGCATTGCTTCGATATCACGCATCACCGGTTCCAGGTATTGGCTTTCATGAAGGAACATACCATACCAGTTAGCTACCTGATCTTTCCAATATTGTTGCCATTTGCTCAATGTGTATTTCTCAAGGAAACGGTGTGCACCGATGATCAACATTGGAGCGGCGGCTTCGAATCCTACACGTCCTTTGATACCGATGATAGTATCACCTACATGCATATCACGGCCAATACCGTAAGCAGCACCTATCTCTTCCACTTTTTGGATGGCGGCAATTTTATCTTCGAACACTTCTCCATTCACGGCGTGAAGTTCACCATTCTTAAATTCAAGGCGCAGAAGTTCACTTCCCTCTTTCGTTACTTGCTTCAGGTAGGCCGTTTCGGGCAATCCTTGTGCACTGTCCAGAATTTCTCCGCCGCAGATTGAAGTCCCCCATAGTCCGACATTATAAGAGTATTTTAGTTTTGTAAAGTCTGCTTCGAAGCCATTTTTGTTCAAGTAGTCGATTTCTTCCTGACGGCTGAGTGCCATATCGCGGGTCAGCGTAATAATTTCTACGCCCGGAGTCATGACAAGGAATGTCATGTCGAAACGAATCTGGTCGTTACCGGCCCCTGTCGAACCGTGTGCAATGGCTTCCGCACCAATCTCTTTCGCATAGCGTGCGATGGCCAATGCCTGGAAAATACGTTCGGAGCTGACAGAAATAGGATAGGTACCGTTACGTAGTACGTTACCGAATATCATATACTTCAAACTTTTTTCGTAATATTCCTGAGTGACGTCGAGTGTGACATATTTCACAGCACCCAGTTTGTAGGCATTCTCTTCATTCTGTTTCAGTTGTTCTTCGCTGAAGCCACCTGTGTTGGCACACGCTGCATACACTTCATATCCTTTTTCCTTGGCCAGGTACATTACAGTGAAAGAGGTATCGAGACCTCCGCTGAATGCAACCACTACTTTCTTTTTCTGTTCCATAGTGCTGTATATTTTAAATGTTATTTCTTTCTTGTTCTTTTTTTATGTTATGCGGATCTGTCGGATCATATAGCATAGCGGTGCAGATGCAGAATTTACGGTCCTTCGCCATCAGTATTTCATGGTTTATGCACCCTTCACATCCTTTCCAAAAGGCTTCGTCGTCGGTCAGCTCGTTAAAAGTGACCGGTACATATCCCAATTCCGTATTCATTTTCATCACGGCTGCGCCGCTGGTCAGACTGAATATTTTAGCTCTGGGCCATCGTAAACGAGCCAATTGGAAAGAGGCTTGTTTGATACGTTTGGCCAGTCCTAATCCTCGGAAGTCAGGGTGTACGATCAATCCTGAAGTAGCAACGTATTGCTTGTTTCCCCATGATTCAATGTAGGTAAATCCGGCAAATACATCTCCGCAAAGAGCTATGATTGCTTTTCCTTCTTTCATCTTGGTGGCTACGTACTCGTGTGTACGTTCTGCTATTCCGGTTCCGCGTACTTTTGCTGCGTTTCTGATTGTCTCCAAAATAGTGTCAACGTAAACCTCATGCGAGGCGTCGGCTACCATAACATCTATTTGTTGAGTGTCCATTGTTGATTTAGTATAGAGTATAATTGTTGTTAGTTAGTTGATATTCGGAATAATGAGAGACAAGAAATGTCGTACGGCAGTGGGCGTTGCCCCTTCACGTAGTACCAACATAATGGTATCGTCTCCGGCAATTGTTCCCAAAATGGTGTCAGATTCACGGTTGTCGATGTCGTAAGCCATGCTGCTGGCATAGCCGGGGCGAGTTTTGATTACTGCGATATTTCCGGAAAACTGAAGGGAAATGAAGCCATTGTTCATCAACATTTCACTGGCACTCTGGTCGCCGACACGTTTGTACATGATGTCGTTGGGTAATACATATACATATTTTCCGTTCATGCTGGCGGCTTTGGCCACTTTCAGTTGTTTCAGGTCACGTGAAAGAGTAGCTTGTGTCAGTTCAAATCCTTCCTGACCTAATTCTTGCAAGAGTTCTTCCTGTGAACCTACTTCCTTACTGGAGATAATCATTTTGATGGCGTCTAACCGGTTTGCTTTCTTCTTCATCTTGTATAATTATTCTAAGAATGACGCAAAAGTATGCAATATTTTGGAAATAGTATGCATAAAAAGCTGTTTTTTTACTCTTTTTATACATAAAAATAGCATGTGATGTAGAAATATGCAGAATTTGGATTGGAAGTGATATATAATTTAGGGGGGAGTAATTTTTGGGGTGAAAGTAAAAAGAGGAATTTAGATTGATCCGGGAATTCTCTCAAAATTTAGGTATGATCCCAAATTTTCAAACTGAGCTACAATCCGTTAATTCCGATTCTTTTTCTTAAAAACAAACAAGCCACTCAAATAGAGTGGCTTGTTTGTGCGAATGTCGGAATGAGGCGACTCGAACGCCCGACCCC
>ENA-OPBO01001105-OPBO01001105.1-human-gut-metagenome-genome-assembly--contig:-NODE-1105-length-20041-cov-4.988092_pt1 | contig 20041 bp, 20 predicted proteins | sample MGYA00241071_ERZ501458 | MGnify/ENA primary metagenome ERZ501458 (study PRJEB25962, sample SAMEA2042509) | human gut metagenome | biome: human gut; feature: human-associated habitat; material: faeces... | reverse complement strand
TTGCGGCTGCATAAGTCCATTACCGACGCCAGATAAGTCCAACCTTCCTTCTGTACATGGATGTAGGTGATGTCTGTACACCACTTCTGGTTGATCGTATCTGCGCTAAAATCACGCTGGAGTATGTTTTCCTTATTATCCGGCACGGAACCCTGGTTCGCATGATGGTTATATTTCTTTACAACAACAGAACGCAGACCCTGCCTTGCCATATGGCGCTGGACACGCTTCAGGCTGCACGGGATACCGTCCCGGTTCAGGATGCGCCAGATTTTCACCGCCCCATAGCGTTGTTTGGATTCGTCAAATACCTGTTTTACCTGGCTTCTGAATTCCTCATACGTTTTCTGTCGGTTTGAGGGTACACGAACCAGAGCCTTGTAATAGGTGCTCCTTGGGAATTTCAGGGCACTGCAAAGCTGGGATACCGTGTACTGGTTTAAGTTATTCTGGATAAAAGTCACAATCTCGGCTATTGTTCTTTGGCGAATATGGCGGTCGCTTTTTTTAAGATTTCATTTTCGATTTTAAGGCGCTGGTTCTCCTTCTGAAGAGCCTTATACTCTTTTAGGGTAACGGTTTGCTCTTCGGACACTTTGATGGGAGAAAGTTGTTTTACCCAATTGCTGAGAGTACTCCGATTTACGCCATATTCACGTTCCAGTTGTGGATACGAAGTTCCTCCGGCATTATACAGATCCACGATCTGCTGTTTAAATTCCGGAGTGTAAGATTTTTGGTTTTTAGCCATGTTGAACATCTCCTTTGCTCTTTCACTTAATAGTATAGATTGTTCGACTTCTCCTGTCCACACTTATATACTAACACCAGTACGCTCTAAAAAACAAGAAATCATTTTACCGATTCCACAAATAAAATCGGAGGGTATTCACTGGAATACCCTCCGGTTTTGGTGATTATCGTGCGTCTATCCGAATTTTTGACTTTGCGGCCCGTTTCCGTTCCTTTTCGGCATGTTCCTGCTGGTAAGCTGCCTCTAATATTCTGTCCACTTGTTCTGGGCCAAAGGCCCTTTTGACCCGCTCATAGTCAGCGGAGACTTGCCGCATGGCCTTGTTTTCCAACTTGACCTCCTGCAATCGATCAGACAGGCGGATGTTGCTCTCCCTCACCCGGCCATAGTCCCCTTGCAGACGCTCAAATTTCCCCCGCAGCTCCACATAGGCCAGATACAGGGAGCGCAGCACCTTGACGATTTGGGCCAGCAGGGGCTTTGCCTTTTTCTCTCGGTAGGCCCGGCCTGTTTCCAGCGTTCCCGGCTCCGGCAAAATCTCCTCCGGATTGGCGGAGAAATCCGCTGCCAACCGCTCCATATTTTTCACCGCCGGGGCAAGTTCTTTGAGCCGCCGTTCCTGGCTCTCCACCTGGTTTTCTTTCTCCGCCTTGACCGTCTCCAGAACGGCGATCTCCTTTGCCCGCTGCTCTTTCTTGTAGTCCAGCACAGACAAGTGCTTGTCGTGGGTGCCTTTGTCCTCCCACTCAATCCCGTGGCGCTCCATGACCAGGGAAAGCTGCTCCTTTTCCGAGCGCACCCACTGGCTCCACTCTGTGTCCCCTCTGGTGCCGCCCTGGAAACCCTGGGCCGCTAACGCCTGTTTCAAAGATACCCTCGTGTCCAGCCCTCGCTTGCTCCCGGTGGTGAATGGTACAAAGTCAATGTGCAGATGGGGCGTAGCCTCGTCCATGTGGAGGTGGGCAGAGAACACCCGGAGTTGGGGGTTGCGCTCTTGAAAGCCCTTCATGTACTCGTCCAAAACCGCTGCCGCAAGCTGTCCCTCCTCGCTGTCGGCGCTCATATCATCTCGATTGCCCACTTGCAGGATGATTTCATGGAACGGCTTTTCCTGCTTGCCGGAGCGGATCTTCTCATAGTAATCCTCTATCCTTCTGTCGGCCCTGGTTTGTTTAGCGTTGTACCGTTCCAGAGCCTCGTCAAAGAGTTCATGGTACACCGCCTTGATATTCTCCTGGCAGTAGGTTATATTCAAGTGGGAGCGTTCCGGGTCAGTGTTCTTGGCGTGGAATTTTCTACTGTTATGGTTCACCGATCCTTGGCCCACCATGGCGCTGATTGTCCTTTTCAAATCAATCCCTCCTCCCTTTTCCGCCGCGCAAGCGGCGAGCCTTTGTTACTTTCTGCGAAAGTAACGCAAAAGCACTTTTGACAGCCTGACGGCCATCAAAAGCGCATTTGCGCCCTACGGGGTGGTGTGGGGGCTTTGCCCCCGGCAACTGCGGTTGCCTCCCCCAGCAGGGCCGCCCTTTGAAAAGGGCACCCTGCACCCCGCCTAAACTTTGTCACTCGCCGTTGGGCAGGGTGGAAAGGCCAGGGGCCTTTCCACCGCCCGGCAAGTGTTTTCCGTGGGCCGAAAGTCAAGGGGTACGGGTTGTATTGCCTTGCGGCAATCTCCACCCGCAGGTATGCCCCCCTTGACTTTCGCCCCCGCTCCCCGTGACAGCCGTGACGACCGTGACGATGTTTCAGACACCGCCGCCACTCTCAAAAAAGCCGTCACAGCCGTCACGGTCGTCACGCCTGGGACGGTTCCAGCGTCAGGCTGATACTTCTCCCGGCGTGGCTCCTGCTGTTCTCATAGCGGATGTGGTAGTCTGTCAGCAGCTTCCCGGCCCGGACGTTTAGCCGCATCGCCAGGGCGTTGGGCTTCATGTCAGTCTGGAGTGCCGCTACCAGCTCGGTGGCCGTACCACCCCAGGTCGGCTTCTCCACCGTCACAAGGGCGGCTATGGCCTCCAGCACCGGGTCGGGCGGCTCTGTCCATGCCTCCGTTTCCGTACGCTCCAGCGTCCATATCAGCCGTTCCTTGTCCTTGGTAAGATAGAATCGCTGGTCTTGCTGGTCACGCCCGGCCACGTCCAGAACGGCGCTGCCGTCTGTCCGCTTCTCCTTTTGAAGAAGAAAGGCCCCGTCCGCCGCTCCGAGCAGGCCGTTGGTGCCGGAAATCATATCGAACTTATCATCGGCCTGTTGTTTGCGGGTGTGATGTACCAGCAGGAGGCAGACGCCGCAATCATCGGCAAGGCGTTTCAGTTTCCCCACCACTTCGTAATCATTGGCATAGCTGTACTTATCCCCGCCAGCCTCCCGGATTTTCTGGAGAGTGTCAATGATAATCAGCTTGGTGTTCGGGTGTTCCCGGACGAACTTCTTTAGCTGTTCCTCCAGGCCAACGCCAAGCTGTTTGGCGTAGACCGCAAAGAGCAGATTGTCGGTGCCCTCTGTGCCGAACATTCGGTATAGCCGCCCCTGCAAGCGGCGGTGGTCGTCCTCCAACGCCAGGTAGAGGACAGTCCCCTTGTGAACAGGATAGCCCCACAGGGGGAGGCCCATGCTGACATGGTAGGCAAGCTGAGCCATCAGGAACGACTTGCCCACCTTGGGCGCTCCCGCAAAGAGGTATGTCCCAGGGTAGAGCAGACCGTCAATGACGGGCGGTCTGCTCTGGTAGATGTTCTGGTAAAGGTCGTTCATAGAAACCGTGTGGAGGTAGGCCGGGTCGCTCATGCGCCGCATATCTCGGAGCATTTCTTCCAAACTTTCCTCTTGGGGGTTGTTTTCAGCCGTTTCCTCTGCTATACTTTTGGCAGTTGTTTGTGAAATGGGCTGTTCCCCGTCTGTTGGCGCAGACGGAACCGGGACAGTCCTTTTCGTTTCTCTGGAATCCATCAATCTATCAATCCTCCTTCATGCCGCCCATGATAGCGGCGATCATCCGAATGGTGTCCAGCAGCTCGCTGTCCACGTTGGCCCCGTCCCTGATCCGCCACAGCTCGGCCAGCACAGTGGCCAGTTCGTCCCGCAGGGCCTTATACACCCTGGGATTGCCCTGCACTACCACGTCCCGGCACAGGAGCCGCTTGGTGATGTAGTCTTGCTTCGTCAGGCCAGAGAGCCGCACAGCGGCGTCGATCTGCTCGTTTTCCTCCGGGGATACCCGGAAGGCCACGGTCTTGTTCCTCCAGCGGTTGTGAGTGTCCAAATTCTTAGCTGACATTACGCTCCCATCCTTTCAAAGTCCAGTTTGTCCGCCATCTCCGTCTGCTTGGACGGAAACAGGTGGGCGTAGCGGTAGGTGATCTCGATACTCTCATGCCCCACGCGGTCAGCAATCGCCACAGCGGAGAAGCCCATGTCAATCAGAAGTGAGATGTGCGAATGGCGCAGGTCGTGGAAGCGGATGGGCCGAAGCCCGTTGCGCTTGAGCAGTACGGGAAAGGCCGTGCTGATGTAGCTCAGCTTCAGGCGGTTTCCCATTGCATCCACCAGAACGTAACCCAGGTAATCCGTGCAATAGGAGCGGCCGCACAGTATGCGGTTCTTCTCCTGCTGCTCCTTTAACGCGGCCAGCTTCGTTTGAAAAGCCGGCACCAACGGGAGGGTCCGCCGGCTGGAGGCCGTCTTGGTCGTATCGGCCGCCACTTCGATGCGCCTGCCCTTTTCAGTGCAGGCCGTCACCGTGTGCCGGATGGCGATGGTTTTGTTCTCAAAATCAATCGCATCCCATTTGAGCCCCACCACCTCGCTGCGGCGCAGTCCGTAGAATGCCGCCAGCATGACCGGCAGCTCCAGCGGTGTTCCCCGCGCCGCCTGAAAGAGCCGGTTCACCTCGTTGCCGTCATAAAACGAGGCGGTAAACCGGTCCTTCCTGGGCCGCTCCACCTTGTCCGCCGGATTGACGTCAATGAGGTCTGTCTTAACAGCGTATTTGAGCGCCCTGTGGATGATCGCGTGGTAGTGGATGACGGTATTGGCAGATACGCGTTTGAGCTGACTGGTGTAGAACATCTGAATGTCTACCGCCTGCAATCCGCCCAGCGTGATGCCCCGCTGCTGAAAGTACGGTGCAATCGGATTCTGAATCATGCTCGCATATCCGGCAGCCGTGTTGGGTTTTAAGGTGCTCCGCGCGATCTCCATCCATTGGATGAGATAGCTGGAAAACGGCATATCGCGGTCAATAGCGGCTTTTCCCGCCACAAATTCGGCGCGGGCGGCCATCAGCATGTCTTCGGCGCGTTTTTTGTTCCCTTTCACGGGCAATCCCGTCGGCAGCCATTTTGATACCCGTTTCCCGCTTTTGTCCTTGTAGCTCAGGACCATGTAGTACAAGCCCTTTTTTTCTTGCAGGTGTCCTGCGATCATGGTTGTCCCTCCTTTTTGCAGCCTGGATTCCTGCCGTTGACAGACCAAGCATAGCACCGGCGCATGCGGGCGGCAAGGTTACGGAGGGGCTACCATAGCCCGCTTGCTTTTCTAATCTTGAGATACGCCAGGAGATGGGCTTTGGGAATCCGATAGGCCCTGCCGATCTTCAATGATGAAATGTCTCCATTTTTCAGCAACCGATAGCCGGTCTTGGTGCTGATGTCCAGGACACGGCACATCTCCGTGATATCCATAACATCCGGGCAGCGTCGAAGGGTACGGCCGTCTGGCATTCGGGCCATATCCATCCCCCTTTTCTCAAAACAGCATCGTGGCAAATGGATCAGAGGCGGGAATTCGCCGTATTTGCCCTGCGCCCCGGCAGGCTTCCCGCTGGCCCTGGGGATGTTACAGGCTGCGGACGGCTCCATCCGCAACATAGCCCCGCCTGTACCGCCGTCCCCCGGACGGGCGCATACCGCAGGGACTCCCCCTCAAGTCAGTGGGAGGCCGTAGTAGAAGTCTCATTATCCCCGCGCGGCATCGTCGCGCACCTGCCTGCCACGGCAGGGTCAACGGGATGCGTGGATCGCTCCGGCCTGCGCCATCGTCGCGCCGCCCCGTTCGCCGCTCCGCCGCGCGGGGGATTGTACCTGTAACACCGTGTATTCGATTGTCAAGGTGCGTTATGAGGGAAAACTTTTTGAACGGCTTTACGGAGAAAGCATTCCCGGCAAGGGGCGGATAACAAAAAGTCCCTCTCATTAATATAGGTCAATAAAACAATGTTTTGTTATGGTTCAATATCCAGTTTTAGAAATTTTCTTTGCAAAGACAAGTCTCGATCCTATTCAAGCCACGCAAAATGGATGAACGCACAGCACTATAACTCACCCTTTCCGCCATCGCAATTTCCTTAATGCTCGTTCCCAAGACATAATGTGTATAGATGCGTCTGGCCTGCTTATCCGGCAAAGAGGCAAGGGCGGTATACAGCTGCCGTTGCATCACCTTACATTCGAAAATCTCGTCCGGCGCAGGAAGCCTGCATACCACTTTATTTTCAACATCTTTCATGGCGTCTAGAGAATAGTTATCATGATACCGCCTGCGTCTACGCTGAAGGTTGCTTTCTTCCCGTTTCCATTGTAGCAGCTGGTCGCGATATCGTCCGCAATATCAAGCGTCAAATTGCATCCGTAATATGGATAATGATCTTTAAGATTGATGATAGCCATTCAGATTCCTTCTTCCAATGTTTTAGTGTTTATAAAATCTGCATTGAAAGAAGAAGGGCGGGGAACGACAGAGCGGGAATTTGCCATGAAGCCCGTCAACGGTGAAATGTGAGAATCTATGCAATAAAAAAACGCGATGACGCATATGTCCATCGCGTACCTATTTTGATTGCAACATCAACCTTACGCCGAGGCCCTTCATCGTGCCGTGTTTCCCTTGCTTTCTTCAGTAAATGATTCCTGGAAATTTGTGCAAGTAATTATCGAGCACATATCCATGTGCACAGCTCAATGACTCCATAAACGAGCAAACCTTCGTCCTTGAAGCCCCATAAATTGTCAGGCCGAATAAAATGAATCGCCGATTTGTTCAAGGCGTTCTCTCAGCGTTCGTCGTGCACAAAAAAGACAACTTTTTACCGTTCCTTCCGAGAGATGCATTTTCCGAGCCGTTTCCGCAATATTGCAGCCCATCGTGTAGCGATAAAACATGGCGTACCTGCGCTTCTCAGGCAACTCTAATAGCATCGAGTCCAACTGCATTTGTTCCAGATGGCGTGCATGTTCATTTCGCTGACAAGGAATGTATTGCAATTGATCATCAGGCAGAAAATACGGCTGATTTTTACGTTCGCGGAAGATCGCCATGCTTTCGTTGTATACGATTCGATACAGCCAAGAGAGGCAAAGTCGGTCATCATGAAGGGTATCTATTTGAATCCATGCTCTCAGGCAGGCGCTTTGTACAGCGTCCTCCGCATCTTGGCGTTGGCGAAGAAGATGGAGCGCCCTGCGTAAAAGCTGTCGATAATGCTGTTCCAATACTCTTACCAGTTGCTCCCGTTCCATCAAGTTGCTCCTTCTGCTTAAACATCAGAAAGGTACCCACGAACCGCTCCGATCCAGCACCATAAGTCTTCCAGGGTATCGTCATCTATCATTTTGCCATTATAGTAATCTGCCACATAGCTCAGAAAAGAGGAGTATCCAGCCTCTCTGAGCGATTGAGAAAACCTGACTTTCGCATAGGTTTGATACTGAACGAGCACAGTGTAAAAGAGCTCTCCATCTATAACCACTTCTTTCAAATAACCTTTTTAATCAGACGTGGAAGAACAATCTTTACAAAATGAGCAACATCTTGTTTTTCCTTTTTCAAAAGCCAGATCATTTTGTCAACGCTACATGGCGCATTATCTTTTGATCTGCTCCACAAAAGCATCATGAGAAACAAGTCCTCATTAATCAGTTCCTCGATGGATTGGTTGTCAATTAAGCAAAGGGTTTGTTCATTCTCATTTTCTGCCGAATAGAGCTCCTCTTTCTCTGAATCCTGCTCCTCTGATGCAATCATACGAAGTGTCTCATGCATTCGCTTTGATACGACATCGGGCACGTCCGAAAACGATGAGAAGTAAATATTGTTTTCCCTAATCGACATCTTTCATCTGCCCCTTTTAATACTTGACCATGGCTTATTGACCTTCCATATAAACCAAGTAAGTAACCCGATCCAATTCCTTGATAAAGCTATCGATTTCTGATTGTTCAAGTCCGTCTGAACAATATTGTGCAATCACAGAGGCTATAGCACCGTATCCTCCGCTCTCGCCTTCGGACAGATACTCAGAATCACAAGGAACACGAAGCGTTTCCGCGACAGATCGATAAACAGAAATGCTTTCCGGGGAAATTTGCCAGCGGCTTGATGAAAGGCTTTCGATCATTCGCTCTTTTTGTGCGATTTCATCACGAATTGATGCAACCTCAGAATCATCCACCTTTTCCAGTCTGCTTTGGAGGCCCTCTAATTCCTCGTTCAGTGTAGCCAGCCGGCTTTCATAGGTAGGGCTCTGATAGGGCTCATTCAGGTTGGGATAAAGCATATATTTTGTGTTAATATCCAGATTGCGAGCACAGAAAGACACAAACCGTGCGGCTGCCTCCTTCTGTTGGGAAGCGGCATTTACGAACAGCACCTCTACACTGGCATTGAGCATTTGCGTCTTTTCTTCATCAAGTGTCGGCGGTAGAAGCATCCTCATCTGGTCGTCATCGTTGTAAGTGCATCCAAACCCTTGGTAATAGGAAGACAGGAGGGGCATGCCCCATTGCTCGTTTTCCTCGGAGAGCAGGTGCGCGTTCTCGCTCACCATCGTCATCAGCGTGCGGAAGGAAGGCGTATCAAATGTAAGCCGTTCTCCGGTGGTTTCGTTCTGAAAGATGTATTCCCGTACGATCATGTTAACCAATGTATCAAGCGAGGACTGCTGAATATCAGAGAGGGTGTATTCTGGATACTCCTCTGCATACTCCTCCAACCAAAGATCAATGGCTTTAAACAATGCATCATAGGTTGCAGGGTAGTCTCCTAATCCAAGCTCCTGCCAGCGAGTTTCATTTATTGTCCAAGAATGAGGCTGCAATATGAGGGGATAAGCTAGTAAGTCTTCTCCATCAAATACGACATCTTGTAACGTAGGGTAAAGGCCATGCGCCAGTTCCACTAATTCGCTATTACCGTTCAGCGAAGCAGCAAAACCTTTCTGCTTCATCGCGACAAAATCCCCCGGCGCTGAAGCAACAATCAGGTCAACGCTACTATCCGAGGAGATAAACGCTTGATTTAGATACTCTGCAGTTCCCGTATCTGATGTAACAACGGCAACATCAGGATTTTCAACAGAAAAAGCAACGATTATGCTGGGAGATACAGCCCCTATCAGGTTCAAAACAGTTTGTTTCACCTCACCTTCAATACTTATATCGCGCAAAAATACATAGGAAGCATATGGATATGCATAAATACCATCTGCAGAACAGGCTGCGGGTGTCGCAGCGTTTGCGTACAATACGGGAAGATAGCCTTTTATCTCTGGAATGCCCGTAGCATCTGCCGAGCTTATCCGATTCTCGTTATAATAAGCAATAGAGGATTTTTCTTCATACCATGCCAAACCGCTGGGTAGATTTTGTGATTGCAATGTCGATAATTTCTGGTCTATAACGTCCGTCTCAATATCATACTGGCAAATAGCAACCTCATTATCTTGAATCAGCAAGATGAGCTTGCCATTAGGGCCCGTAGATATTCCTCTTATATTATCAGGTGAACAGAGCGTCAACGTTTGATCCGTCAAGTCGAAGCTAAAAAGTTCAGTTTTTGTATAATCATCATAATCATCTGTTCCCAGCAGCAAAAATAACTTTCCTGTTGAGTATGTTACACCCTTGATCTCACGAAAGAAGGAATTTTCCTCTTCACCCGCTTGCAGCAATTCACCAGGTAACTTTGCAATGGGAAGCAGTTCCTGCGGTGTTACTTCATAGATCTGTCCACTATATGGATGCAAGCCATAGAGAGATTTATCACTGACAAACAGGTAACGGATTGCTTTTGACCATGCATTAGCCCCTTGTTCATCTTTGGGGGAGCTAAAAATATATTGATAAGCAGCAGCTTCGGATAGATCATAAAACACCTCTGGTGCTGCCATACCCATCGTCCAGTGATAAACAGCACGAGAACCAAGAATATATAAACTATCGTCTATCCAGCAGAGAGAATTTGCGCTATCATATGTCTGGCTATCCGTTAGAACAAGCGTGCCTGGGAAAATTTCTACAGGTTCTGATAACGCGCACAGATTACTCTGTAGGAGCTGTAGGACAATCAAAATGATGAATAGTCTTTTTTTCATGTGATACCCTCCTAATTCTATATCGCGGACTCCATTGAACATAGAAACTGTCGCTTTGAAACGATGCCTATTCTTTTTTGCCTACCTCAAGCCCATTTTGGAGATGTGGACATTCTCGTTTTGCCCATACTTCTTGCCAATCGCGTTCAATGCGTTCTCTTTCTATAATCCTATTGCATGTTTTTTTCATAGCCTCCGTAAAACATGCAGGAATCTCTTTAGGTAGTATAAAGAAGCGCATGATCCTTTTTATATTCATTTCAAAATCTCCTTATATCACTATAGAACAGCCGATTTTTGAGTTGTTTCTATGCAGAAATCAAAATATAGTGTTCAAAACATATTGGCACAGGATTCAACTGGTATGCTCCAAACCTGTAGCATTATAAAAAAAGCGATAACACACCTCTATTACTGCACCTCTTTTTGCCCAACCGCAGGAACCATCTTCTGGCGATCATTTTCTCCGACAACATTGACCAGCCTGCCATTTTGTATTCTGTAAACAATATCACATGCCTTTTCAATATCCGCAGCACTGTGGCTTGCCAAAAGAATACACTTTCCTTGAGCTTTCAATTTTTGAAAAAGTATATGAATATCTGCTACGCCCTGTTCATCAAGTCCATTAAAAGGCTCATCTAAAATTAGAATTTTAGGATCATCTAGGATTGCCTGAGCAATACCCAAACGCTGATACATACCAAGAGAAAACTTACCCACAGGCTTTTTGTCCTCAGGGTCAAGACCAACCATTCGAATAGCCTGATCAATGCGGGCCCTATCCGCACTTCTGCTGACACTCGCAAGAATGGAGAGGTTGCGTCTAGCGCTATGATGAGCCAAGAAACCAGGCATTTCGATAATAATTCCAGTGGAGGGGGCAAAGTCACAATCCTTGCCAACCACCTTACCGAGCACAGTAATTTTGCCACTTGATGGGTGTGAAAAGCCACATATACAGCGCATCAATGTAGTTTTTCCGCAACCATTGGTTCCAACCAAGCCATAGATTACTCCTTCGTCCATATTGACATCTATATTATCTAAGACTATATTTGTGCCATATTGTTTAGATAGTTTCTCCACTTGAATAACCATGGTTTTATCTCCTTTGTTCTAATAGACTTTTTGTGAATTGAAATGCAAGTCCATGCGTTTTACTTTGTAGTACATAGCGACATAGAATAGGGTGTTTAATACGATATATACTATCATCATCCTGATAAAGACCTCAGTAAAATTACCGCTTGCATCAATCGGCGAAAGGGTAGCGTACTGCATGGGTGAAACTGATAGGCTGCTTTGAATGCTGATATAATCTATGATAAGTGCAAAGGCCGAAATCATTAGCCCAAGCCTTCCCGCACCAAACAGGCTCATCATGAGAATAAACATTGACAATGTAAACCACATCCCAGCCACCGGAAGAAGTGCCATGGCTAGTGCCCCTAAGGGAGAAAAGGAATGTACCAGAAAGTCTGAAAGAAAAGTATAAACACCGGGAACTGCATTGGTCATTAAAGGACTCCACCCAGTTTCCCATGTGGCTTTTCCCAAACAAAATGCAAACGAACACGCAGTCAGCAACAGTAAAAACATAACCACCATGCTCAAGCAATAGAGAACTTGGCTATTAATCCATTTCCTGCGTGTAACGCGCACGAGAGAATAGTATTGGAAGGAGATCTGCATTGGTAATTCACTTATTGTTACAAGGAACATCATACTACTCATAAGAATATTGAATCCAGTATATGCCAAAAGGAAAACGCTTTCTACCAAGTGAAGGGAATAGCCGTCGATTGTATAGAGGCGGAATAGTTTTTGCGTTTCAACCATGCACAGGAGAACCGCTGCTATGAGCATAACGATTGTCCTCGGCGTATGCAGCCAGCTATCTACATTGCTAGTTGCAAGAATCCATATATTGGGGCGAGGCTTTTTTCTTGCGTCAGGCATGGCAAATCCTCCTTTTCAGAGTTGCTCTGTAGTGCCAAACAACCACAGCTAGGAGCAAAACATGAAAGCCAAGAGCTAGACCATACTGTTGCCACGTTACGCCATCATTATAGAAAGCCGTAAAATCAGGCAGTTCAAAGTCAAAGAGAAAGCCAGTGAAATTCGACTTCCAGAGATAATACAGCACCACCGGAACAGTAATCACCAGCTGCGTATCAGGCATTAGAGAGGCAACCCATAAAGCAATGACAGACCAGAACGCACCGGTAAGCGCAAAGCCAAAAGACGAATGGATATATGCCGGCCAAGCGTATGGGAATTTGATGAGTTGATCGTAGATGGTGTTCTCAGAAAAAAATACTTCGACATCCGGACGAGCCAGAACATCATACGAACCGGCAAGAAGATGCCAGAAGCTGGCATGCAGCAGACATGCAGCCCCCAACGCAAAGAAACCTGTAATAGCTGCGGTGCAAACTTTAGTAAATACATATTGGTTCAGGCTTCCGCGAATAGCGCGCGGCAAAATGAATCCGGTACAGATCTCATCTGCCTGCGTGGATGCATACACGATCGCTGCGCAAAAAGGAACGAGAAGGATGCTCCCTCCAAAAAAGACAGGGGTAAAAGAAAGGTTCATGGCAGACAAATACTGCCTGTCTCCTTGGGCTACTCGTGTCAGCCAGATCGGCAGCGAGGAGCTGAACAAGCAAACTAACAATCCTAGTAAGCCAATATACAACTGCGGTCGTCTGAATGCATACCTGATCTCTTTCGCCACCCTATTTCACCTCGTCCCATGTGATGATGTGGGGAACATAGCGCCGGTCTGGACGCTTGTCGTTATAGAAATCATAGACTTGTCCAGTTTGGGCGTTGACAGCAATGACTGTACTGCTGGTGTATCCTATGCGATCTAATACCTCTTGATCCGTTTTCAGGTCAAAGGGCAGAGAAAGAACAGCCCTTGTTCTGCCTTTTGCTGCCCAAACGGGCAGAAGCACAAATTCCTCGCCCTTATTGTCTGGGTCGATAAAAACCATATACCCGAAGCGCACTTCGTCGAGTGAGTATGCATAGCCGGCTTTCACCTGACGTTCAAAAGCTTTCAGGATCTCATCAAAGGGCAACAGAGGGAGGTCCTCCACGTCCAATCCAACCTCTTTGGCTGTATAAAGATTTGCGACAAACTGGTCGGGACGTTTGATGCGAATGACGATTGTAGTTGAAGGAACAGCTGCAAAAATTTCATTTTCATCTGAAAAAAAGCTGCGTTCACTTTTGAGCTCATGAGAAAAGCTATCCACTATCAGGTGCGGTATGCCATGGTAGGTTGTATAAAAGCATAAGCGCTGCCAACCGTTATCTTGAGAACTGCCATAAGAATGTTGAGCATAGCAGGTGAGTTCTTTATCTTGCATAAAGGGAATCCATTTTTTGAGTGACTTCTCAGCGATTATCGGAGCATCCTGCCAAGGTAGATCAGGGTCAAAGGTATGATTAGCATCTAGAACCGGAAAAGTTAATTCATCCTGAGGGAAATTGCGATTGACCGTCTTGTAGCTCCATGTGTTCCCATACCATTCCAGCGTTTTATCCAGGTCCTCAGCGGGTGGATCCCACGTGATGCGTACCACAGGCACCGCATCCACCTCCGGTACTACGATGGGCACGTCTACAGATACCGTATCGCCTTTTTCCAGTTGCTTGTAAGCCCCGTTTTGCACGACATACTCGCCCACCCACCGTTCGGGGAGGCTTTCCCGAAGTTCTGCGATTGTTACATAGTCGCTTTCACACAGGGCATGCGTTGCAGCGGAAACAGCAACAAGCAAAGACATACAGAAAGTGACGATACGCAATGGCTTTCGCATAGGTTCGAGCCCCCTTTTTAGACGCAACCAATACAGTTGGCCGCAGAAGAAATGCCTGTAAGGTGGACGGAAAATCGTTGGCGACGCTAATTTACCTCGTCCCATGTGATGATGTGGGGAACATGGAGCCTGTCCGGGCGTTTATCGTTGAGCAAATCATAGGGTTGACCAGTTTGAGCGTTGATGATGATATCGCTCGAAAAATATCCTCCTCGATCCTTCACCGCCTGATCGGTTTTCAGGTCAAAGGGCAGAGAAAGGTCCTCCCGTGTCCTGCCCTTTGCAGCCCAGACAGGCAGAAGCACAAACTCCTCCCCCTTTTTCTCAGGATCAATAAAACACATGTAACCGAAGGAGACTTCATTCAGCGAATAAACATATCCGTCTGTCACCCATTGTTCCAGGACCTCCATGATGCGATCAAATGACAGCAGCGGAATGTCATCTATATCGACTCCCACCTCTTTGGAAGTGGAGATATTCGTCCAGAATTCACCCGGGCGTTTGATTCGCATGGCTACCATTGAGTGTGGAGCGACCGCGCCGTCCTCTACTTCGCCCAGTTCACTTTCCAATTCGTGGCGAAAAGGATGGTTGCCGATGAAATGCGGTATGCCATGATAGGTCGTATAAAAGTAAATACCCTGAAAGCCGTTTCCATTTGAATCGCCATAAGAGCCCTGGTAATACGGAGTAAGTTCTTTGTCTTTCATAAAGGGCATCCATTTTTGAAATTCCGCCATGGCAATGGCCGGAGCCTCTTCCCAGGGAAGTTCCGGGGTAAACGTCATATGGTCTTCCAGCACAGGAAAAGCCAACTCGTCCATTGGAAAATTTCTGTTGATCCCTTTCGCGTTCCAGTCATCCCTGACCACCTCCAGCGATCCATCCAATCCCTCGGCAGGCGGTTCCCACGTAATGCGTACCACAGGCACCGCATCCACCTCTGGCACCACGATGGGCACATCTACAGCCACCGTATCGCCTTTTTCCAGTTGCTTGTAAGCCCCGTTTTCGACAACGTATTGCCCCGTCCAGCGCTGTGGCAACGTTTCCCGCAGCTCTTTGATCGAGACGTAGTCGGCTGCGGCCAGCGAACCCGGACACAAGGCCGTCATCGCCATCATCAGCAGGGCTGCAATAAGGATGTACATGCGCTTTTTCATATGGTAAAACCTCCTTGGCAATCGGGGTGGACAGCATCATTGCTTGTTCTGTCTATTATGACAAAGCCGGGAGGCAATTGGTTCATGGCATATAAAATTTTTCTTTTTCCATACGGAAACGCCCGGCAGTCCGATCCGGCTGCCGGGCGTTTTGGTTTCCCAAAGGGAAGATTTACTTCTTGGTCAGGTACTTGCGCATGTCGATGGCGCAGGCAATCAGGATGACCAGGCCCTTGATGATGTAGGTGGTGTTGCCGCTGATGCCGAGGAAGGTCATGCCGCTCATGATGAGCTGCATCAGCACCACGCCCAGCACCACGCCGCTGATTTTACCGATGCCGCCTACGAACGATACGCCGCCGATAACGCAGGCCGCGATGGCGTCCAGCTCGTAGTTCAGGCCGATGGTGCCGGTGGAGGCGCCCATGCGGGCCGCTTCGATGAAGCCGGTGTAGCCGTAGGTGACGCCCGCCAGCGCGAACACGCCGATGATGACCATCGTCACGTTGACGCCGGACACGCGGGCCGCTTCCTCATTGGAGCCGACGGCGAACATGTTCTTGCCGAAGGTGGTCTTGTTCCAGATGAACCACATGATGGCCGTTACGATGATCGCAAAGGCCACATAGCTCATCACCGGGGTGTTGCCCAGGCGGAACATGGGCTTGATAACCAGGTCAGAGGTATAGCTCGCATCCAGATTGGAGATCTGCGCCGCGTTGCTCAGCGTCAGGTAGAGGCCATAGGTGATCAGCTGCGTGGACAGCGTAACAATGAAGGGATGCAGCTTGAACTTGGCCACGCAGAAGCCGTTGACCAGGCCCACGATGCCGCCGACCGCCATAACCACCACCAGCACGATCACGACCGGCCAGGGGCCCATACCCGCCAGGAAGCGGTTGGCCAGATCCGACTTTTGCAGCAGGATGGCCGAAACGAATGCGCCCAGTCCCACCACGCGGCCAGCCGAAAGGTCGGTGCCGGTGAGGATGATGGCGCCCGCAATGCCCAGTGCAATGGGCAGACGCGTCGCCGTGAGCTGGATGATGTTGACGATAGACGCCGTGGCCAGGAAGGCGGGACGCTGAATCTGAATGTAAATCACCATCAGCAGGATGATGATGATCATCGCATGGTCCAGCAGCCAGTTGCCAATGAGGCGCCAGCGGTCGCGCGCATCCATTTCGCGCAGTTGGTTTACCTTTTTGTTTACGTCGGGCTTGATTTCAGACATGCTATTCGGCCTCCCTTAGACGTATTTCGCAGCCAGCGTCATAATCTCTTCCTGAGTGGTGGCGTCGGCCTGTACCTCGCCGGCAAGCCGCCCGCCGGACATCACCAGTATGCGGTCGCACACGCCCAGCAATTCCGGCATTTCGGAGGAAACCATGATGACGGATTTGCCCGCGCGGGCCATATCCATGATGAGCTGGTAAATCTCATACTTGGCGCCCACGTCGATGCCGCGCGTGGGCTCATCCAGCAGGAAGATTTCGGGCTCGGTAAGCATCCAGCGGCCAAAGATTACCTTCTGCTGATTGCCGCCGCTCAGCGAGCGAATCTGCGTCTGCTGGGTCGGCGTTTTGATGTGCATGGCATTGATGGACCAGTTGGTGCGCTCCTGCATGGTTTTGTTGCTGAGGTACAGGTGATTTTTCAGGTATTTTTTCAGGCTGGAGATCACCGTGTTGTCGCGCACGGACATGATTGCGAAAATACCGGTGGCGCGCCGTTCCTCGGTCACCATGGCGAAGCCGTTTCGGATGGATTCCTTGGGGCTGTGGTTGTGAATGGGCTTTCCGTTCATCCACAGCTTGCCGCTTTTTCGCGTGGCGCTGCCAAAGATGTTTTCCAAAAGCTCGGTGCGTCCGGAGCCATCCAGACCGGCTACGCCCAGAATCTCGCCTTTCCTGAGTTCGAAAGACACGTCCTTGAGGCCGGAGTACATGGCCGTGAGGCCCTCCACCTTGAGCACCACGTCGCTGCCTACCTGATAATCCTTCGCAGGGAAGCGGTTGGTCAGCTCGCGGCCCACCATGAGGCGGATAATCTCGTTCATGGTGAGATCCTTTGCGGGACGGGTGGCGATCCACTGGCCGTCACGCATGATGGTGACCTCGTCGGAGATGCGCAGAATCTCTTCCATCTTGTGGGAGATGTAGATGATACCGCAGCCGCGGTCGCGCAGCATGTTGATGATTCGGAAAAGATGCTCCACCTCCTGCTCGGTCAAAGAAGAAGTGGGTTCGTCAAACACGATGACCTTGGCATTGAAGGAAACCGCCTTGGCGATTTCCACCATCTGCCGCTGGGATACGGGCATCGTACTCATGATGGTCTTGGGGTTGACGTTGATGCCCAGCTCCTCAAAGACCTTCATGGTGTCATCGTACATCTGCTTTTCCGAAATGACCGGGGTTCCCTTGATTTTGGGATAGCGGCCCAGCCAGATGTTGTCCATTACGTTGCGGCGCAGGGCCTGGTTCAGCTCCTGGTGCACCATCGCGACGCCGTTGTCCAGCGCCTCGCGCGAGGAGCGGAAGTTGACCTCCTTGCCGTCCAGAAAGATTTTGCCGTCGTCTTTATTATAGATTCCGAAGAGGCACTTCATCAGGGTGGATTTTCCGGCGCCGTTTTCGCCCATCAGCGCATGCACCGTGCCCGCCTTGACCGTGAGGGACACATCGTCCAGCGCCTTAACGCCAGGAAAGCTCTTGCTGATATGCTCCATCTGCAAAAGCTCGCGCCTGGGGGCGCCGTCAGTGGTGCGAGTGGCCTGTTGTTCCATCTCCGCCCTCTCCTTCCTTGCTGAGTTTCCCCGCGCGCACCGCTGACGGCACGCACACGCGCCGCCCCGGAGCGCGCGGGGATTGGTGATACCGAAGCGGAGGGGCTTTCGCCCCTCCGTCAATGGTTCGGCCTATGGTGTTCTCAGTTGCCGGTGTACACAGCATAGGGGATAACGACCTTCCAGTCGTTCTCAACGGTGAAGTTCTCGTTGAGGCCCTCGTACATGTCCTTTCCGGCGATCATGTTGGCGGCGATGGTGGCGATGGCTTCGGCCATGCCCTCGGCATCCTGCTTGATGGTGCCGGCCATGGTGCCCGCATCGATGGCGGCCACGGCGTCAGCGGTGGCATCCACGCCGAAAACGGGGATGGTGGTGGTGCCTTCGCCGTTGTTGTAGCCGGCCTGCTGCAGCGCCTGCATGGCGCCCAGGGCCATCTCGTCGTTGTTGGCGATAACCAGCTCAACCATGTTGCCCGCGTCCATGTTGTACTGGGCCAGGATGGTGGTCATGTAGTCCTGCGCAACCTGACGGCTCCAGGTGCCGGCCTGGTCCACGAGGTACTTCTGGGCATTGCTCTCGTCGTAGAACTTGAGGGCGGGCTTGCCGGCGGCAACCAGCTTGGCATCGGCGTTCTCCTGGCCATACTTGGTGCGCGCGATGGCTTCCTGGTTGTCCTCCTGACCCTTGAACATCACGTAGCTGATCACGCCGTCGCCGTTGAGGTCGTAGGCGTCGTAGTTGGCCAGCAGGTAGTCGCCGATCATGTCGCCCTGCATGATGCCAGCCTGCTCGTAGTTGGTGCCCACGAAGCAGCACTTGTCATAGCTCTTGACCACGTCCTCGGAAACGGAACGGTTGAAGAACAGCAGCGGGATGCCCGCAGCCTTGGCCTGGTCTACCACGTTCTGGGCGATGCCGTCCGCGCCGGTCTCAACGATGTTCACGGCCAGCAGGTCGGTGCCGGTGGCGATAGCGGTGGTGATCTGGTCGGTCTGAGTGGTCTGGGTGGCGTTGCCGTCCTGGTCCACATAGGTGATGCCGGCCTCGTCCAGCTTGGCGTTCAGCGCGGTGCGCACGCTGGCGAGGTAGGTGTCGCTCATCGTGTACCAGAAGACCTGCGCATTACCTTCGGCCAGCGCGACGCTGCCCATGCCCAGGACCATGGTCAGAGCCAGAACCAGAGCAAGAACCTTTTTCATGGGAATCAGACTCCTTTGCTGTATTGAATTTATTTTCTCGCGGCACGCCGCGATCAAATCGCTTATGTCCTACATTTATTATATCGGATGAGGCTCATAAAAGCAAGATGATATGGAAAATCTTCAAAAAAAGAACGGAATATACCGCCTTCCCGCATCTGTCCGGATCAAGCCGGGGAAGGCATACGGGAGAAGCATTTGGAGCATTTCCTGTATAAACAGGAAAAGGACGCCTGAAACAGCTCTGCAAAAAAAAACCGGCGGCCAGAGAACATGACATTCTCGGACCATCCGGAAAAACTGTACCACGTGGACTACAGGCGCATGGCCGGGGGCGTTACGCGCCGCAGCAGCGGAATGAGCATCGCGCCCAGCACTACGCCGCTGAAGCCCTGCACCAGATTGGGAACCACGGCGCCCGCGGCGGCGGCCAGCCCGTAGCCCAGCAGCAGCCATTCGGTCACGAAGTACCCGGCTACCATGACCAGTTCAGCCAGCACCAGCAGCGCCACGGTCAGCCAATAGGGATGCCTTGCGCGCAGGGCGCATACGGCCACGGCGGCGACCAGCCCCTTGATTACAAAGGTGGGCAGGATATAGAGCGTATAGCCGCCCAGCAGATCCGCCAGGGCGCTGCCGATGGCTGCGGCGGGCACGCTGGCCCATCCCAGCAGCGACGCGCCCAGCAGGATAAAACCGTCACCCAGGTGGATGTACCCCTGAGTGATGGAAACGGGCAGCTTAAAAAAATAGGTAGCCACAAAGACCAATGCGGCCATCATGCCGCTCAAGGCCAGCGTCAGCGTTTGATTGCCGGATTTTTTGCGCATGCAATCAGCCCCTTTCTCTGCAAGAAACCATCAAACCGCCTGAAAATCAGATTTCACCCGGAACGGCAGGTCAATCGACGCCAGAGATACGCCGT
>ENA-OPBO01001093-OPBO01001093.1-human-gut-metagenome-genome-assembly--contig:-NODE-1093-length-20145-cov-4.446590_pt1 | contig 20145 bp, 24 predicted proteins | sample MGYA00241071_ERZ501458 | MGnify/ENA primary metagenome ERZ501458 (study PRJEB25962, sample SAMEA2042509) | human gut metagenome | biome: human gut; feature: human-associated habitat; material: faeces... | reverse complement strand
CGGTCTTCCGCCAGCGCTTCCCGGGCCTTGGCCAGGCTGGGCCGGCAAACGACAGACACCTCCGGCCCCGTCAGGGCCATGGCGATCCCCCGCCCCAGGGTCTCATCGTCCTCCAAAAGAAAAATGTGTTTCATGTTCGGTCCTCATCGTTTATTGTTTCCATTCAAAGCGCAAGGGTTTGTGATTTTTTATTATACCACAAGTTCCGGCTTCGGAACACGGGAATCAGTTGCCGACCATGAGGCGCTATGATAAAATCTACCTACCGCCGCCAACCGAACCGGATTTGACGAACAGAACGGAGAACAACATGAAAGAAGTAGATCCAAAGAGCACCTCCCGGGCGCGGGCCTTTGAGCTCTGGATGAAGGCCCCCATGCCCATGGTGACCCTGATGAAAACGCTGGATGTGACGGCGCTGGTGCGGCTGAGCCGGAAACAAGGCTACAAGTTCAATGTGCTCTTTGCTGGTGCATCGGAAAGGCGGCATCGCTACCTGCGACATTCCCGTTTCCACTGATTTGGAGAAATTTAATCGGGATTACCCGAAGCTCACCGGACAGGTTCATGAGAGCGGAGAGATCTTTGAATTGGGCGAGGACTATATGGTGATCGGCACCTCCGCCCTAGTGGGGTATGAGATCGACGGCGCAGTGAATATCTACGCCGGATGTTACAACAATCCTTTCCTCATCTGGGGCAAGTGCCGGAAAAAGTGGCTGCGCACCACCCTGCCGGTGTCCTTCCAGTTCCACCACACCCAAATGGACGGAATCCCCGCCGCGGAATTCTTAGAGCGGCTGCAGCAGGAGATCCATTAGATATCGGGATCAATCTGACCCGGAACTATTTGACTGTTTGGCCCACATTGTAAAGGACGTACGCTCTATCACAAGCATGGAAAACACCGGTATTCTCAAAGCGCAGCTCTTTGAAGCCCCCTGACCGGCATCCCCCGGCACAAGTGGCACGAAAACGCACTTACTGCAACCGCCGATGCGGATGTTGTTTTCCTCGATCCGGACAACGGTTTGGAAACCGCAAAGATGCGCCAGCGTGGACGCACAAAGGATAAACACGCCAAATGGCAGGAAGTGAAGGATTCCTAGGATCGGGGACAGAGCGTGATCTTATATCAGCAACGTCCGCAGGTGACGAAAAAAGGAACCTGTATCCAGGGCGTCCTTGATTTCCAGAACTTCTTTTTAAAAGCCGACAGCACCTTGCTGTTGGAATATCCCGGTATACAAATTGCTATTACCTTATATTTGCACATGACGCACATCGTACTATCTTGGAAAATGTGTATTACTCGATAGCACAAAACTGGAATGGTCTGTGCAATCCAGTTGTTCTTTGCCCGACGGGCAGTCAATAAAAACAAAATCCTCCTATGCTGTGTTTTGTCAGGAGAAACAACACAGTATGGGAGGATTTATTTTTACAGTAGACAGGTAGGAATGTTTGCCTGCCTCAGTCCCTTTTGCAGCATACGTATGGCAATGGTTCCGCTCACCAGAAAATAATCATTTCACCATGCGCAGAGGAGCTATTCGCCCTGCCGCTATTTCTCATAGCTGCCATCCTTGGGCCGCGCGCAGGATTCGATGATGTCAGTAATCATCTCCACCTCATCCCCGCAGTCCTGCCGCAGCCACTCCTTGATGATGGCAGCGATGCCCTCCACATAGTAGGCGATGTAATAGGGCCTGTGGGCAGCTGGGATCTCAAACCGCTCCAGAATGGGACCGAGGATGTGCTGCTTCAGCTCTCCATACCGGGCATAGGCCTGCATGCTGCCGGGATTTCGGAAGGCCGCCCGATAGACCTTTTTGTTGTCCCGGATGAAGTGGAGATATGGAAGAAGATATTCCCGGGTGACCAGAACCAGCTCTTTCCGCTCCCGGCTGCCCATATTGCCCAGGACCTCTTCTTCCTGCTGGGGAAAATAGGAGAGAAAGCGCTGGTTGATCATCTCCAAGGTCTCGTTCACCAGGTCGGCAATGGTCTCATAGTGCAGGTAGAAGGTAGACCGGTTCACACCGGCCTGGTGACAGATCTCCTTCACCGTGATATATTCCAGATCCTTCTCCTCCAACAGTGCGATGAGCGCCTCGTCCATTCGCAGGGCGGTATTGAAATATTTGCTTTCGGACTTGTTCATCTGCCGCCCTTCTCTCGTATTTATTCTGCCGATTCGCTGATCTCCCGGGCCAATTGCATGATCGTAAAGGCATACTTTTCCTTACCGGACCGCAGGAGCTTCTTGTAGACGGGATAGTTCAGGCCTATACCGATGATACCCAGAATTCCCAGAAGGATTCCGCCCCCTGTCATCAGGATGCCGCCTCCTCCGATCACCTGCATGGAAAGGCACATTCCCAAGCCGAGGACCAGGGCCATCCCGATACCGAAGCCATAGGCGAAGAGAGTCGCCGAGCGCTTTGCTTTCCAATCCAGCTTTCTCAAAGCGACGACCTTGGAGGTATCCTTGGGGGCGTACTCATTGGCAATAGCTTCCGCAAAAATTTTATCCGTGTTCATGGTGATAGTCTCCTCTTATAATCGATTGCTTTTCTGCAGCTGCTGAGATGATCATAGAGGATATAGGGCCAAAAGAGAACGACACCTTCGCCCCTTTGTGCTGATTTCAGCCAAAGATGGAGTTTAATCTGAGGGAGAGAACTCTGTAATCGACGGGACTGCCCTTTTGGAAAAACGCCTTATGCTTTTTTTCCCGTCAGATAAATGCCAACGATGACCGCGATCAGGACAATGGGGACCGACCTGACAAACAGCCACTCAAATGCGTGAAAAACCGTGCCTGCAACGGCAATTTCCGGGTCACTAAAATCCCAGCTCAAGTAAGGACTATTGCCGACTACTAAGGCCGCGGAAACTGCCACGATCACCACACATAATGCGATCAGCGACCAATGAAGGACTTTTCTTCTGCGTGTCTTTCTCCGTGCGAACTGCAAATTGATAATCTCCAGCTTTTCGGAGAGCGCTTTGACCGTATCCACCTCCGATTCCATCACAGTCTCTCCAAGTAACGTGCTCACGGGGGTCTCAAGCACTTCCGACAGGGAGATCAGCATATCGGAATCTGGGACTGACAATCCTTGCTCCCATTTCGAGATGGTTTGCCGCACTACATTCAGCTTCACAGCAAGATCTTGTTGGGAAAGCCCCTTCGATTTCCGGATTGCCTTGATATTTTCGTTTAACATGTGGATAACTCCTTTCACTCAGGTGTTACCGCCATTGTATGGAGAATGGCCCGTTGCCGCAAGCAACGCAGATTAACACGGCTTATTTCTGCAATTCCTTCCGCAAATCGTCCAGATACAGCTTCTGCTGTCGCTTCAGATAGCCGGGGACGAAGGGGCGCATCCACCAGTGCTTACCTGCCACGGCCTCGGTGCAGGTCAGCCGGGTACCGCCCTCCGCCGCCTCGAAGATGCCCTCCCAGGAGCCGGACATATTGCCGTTCTCCATGGTGAAGGCCCAGAAGCGAGGCGGCTCACAGGCTGTGACAGTAAAATTAGTGGCATAACCGCTTTTGGCATACTCCACAAAGTGAGCCTCGTCCAAGATTTCCACCCGGGCCAAATCACTGCGCCAGACCGGATGGGCAAGGTCAGTCACTGTCTGCCACACCTGCTCCACCGGGCAGAGGAAATGGACTGTCACCTTGGAAGTCGCCATGCGCTCACCCCTTCTCCGGTTTTTTGTTGAACTTCAGGCTGATTCCCCGGCGGTCTGCCGCCTCCTGAAGCAGCCCCACGGCGGCGAGGGCACGATTCTGGATAGGGCCTTCCCTGCTCGTCCAGCTCCGACCGACTGTCCAGCGAAGCCTTCACGGAGCGCAAATCCTCCAAGGGCAGGAGATAGACCGCCATGTTGAAAAAAGTCTTGCGGCGGCCGTCGTTGTAATGGGACAGAAGTCCTTCTAAAATAGCCCGCTTTTCCTCCAACTGGGCAAGGTAAACGCCCAGTCCCAGCTCCCGGGCCTGAACAATCTTCTGCTGCCGGTTCCGGTGCGGGACAAAGGAATCACCGTCGTCAAATCCTTCGTAGCGGGAACAGGGATACTCCGGGCACTCCCAGCAAAATTGGACACTGCCATGCTCCAGAGAGCACTTGGCCAGGGCGCAGCTCTGATTTCCTGCTCCGCCGCCGCAGCCGGGACAATAGTCGCCCAGGCGCATGGAGCACAGGGCGCAGTCCAAGCCGCACAAGGAGAAGCGGGTTTCCGTGCGGGTAAAGCCTTTCATGCCGTTCCCTCCTTTAAAACCACAGTACCTGCTCTTCCCGGAATATCGGAGTTTTCCCATGGCCATAGGGATCGTAGCGGTTTTTGTTGCAGCCGAATTCCTGCAAAAAGCAGATCTGCTCCACCTCATTCCAGCGAATGAGGGAAATGCCATCAAAGCTCTGGACTGTGCCGTCCGTCATGTCACACCGGAAGGACCACTCCACCACGGTCTGATCCTCTTTGTGGAAATACTGCCGGATGTCCCAGCGCTGTACCGTTCCCCGGGTGTTCCACTCATCAAACCAAAGCTTGATCTTCCCGCTGCCGTGATACTCCGGTCCCCAGCTCTCGATGTAGACGGCATCAGGCGCAAAGAGGTTCTCAATACCTGTGTCCTGCTTGTTCAGCCACATGGAAAACCAGCGGCGAACCTGCGCTTCCCTTTGCTCTTGTATCTTCATGGCAGCCTCCTGATCCATTGTTCACATGTCCGCTTTTTTCACCGGCTGTCGGATCACCGTTTTCAGCCGCTCCGGTTTGCACCGCCGCACATCGCTTAAATAAATCTCGTGGTGGAACCGGCCTTCTCCAAAGTCCTCCTCATAGCCCTGGGCCTTGGCGTATTCCTCCATGGCGGCCACGGTGGCGGGCTCGTCGTCATAAGGGCCGATGTGCATGCACTGGACGCACAGCCCCTCCTCCCAGGGAAAGAACTCCACCCGGGAGAAGTCCTGCCGTTTCTTTTCCGCGGCCTCCCGAATGGCCCAGTCCAAAACCTCTTTTGTCACAAACTCCGGCAGGCGGATGAGGGAGATCCACTGAAAATCCTTTTTACAGGCGTAGTTTACCCCTTGGACGCCCTCCTGCCACCAAAGCCCTTCCAGAGGCGGCATCACATAGTCGAAGTAGCTCCCCAGCTTGTACCTGCCCAGCTTGCTCATTTTGATGGTAAACGCCACGGCGTAGAGCATACCCAGTGCCTGCTTGTAGGCGCCGTCTTTCTCATTGGGGTCGCCCTGACCCCGTACTGCCAGAAAGTTCATGGCGGGTACAGTGACGATGCCGGGCGTCCTGGGCGGCAGATAGAACTCCTTGTACGCTTTCTTGTAGTCAAAGGCCATGGTCATTTCCTCCGCTTTTGAGACTTCTCCTGAAGCGCCAGACAGGTAAGGCGGGTAAGCGCAGTCATGGAGTCCCGATCGTCCACATTCTCCACCCAGATGTAATCCTTGGCTCCCTGGTAAGGCGGAGCCTTTGGCAGGTTGGGGAACGCTGCTTCACCCTGTGGAGTGACCTTTACAAAAAACTGGTCGTTGCAGATGACGGAAAAGAACAAATCGTCGCAATAAAGGCCGTATTCACCGAACATCTTCCGGCTGCGGATGGCTCCGGCATCCCGCAGCTGCTCGGCCACATAGTTCACAAAATCCGGATGAGACGCCATGCTAATCCCTCCTTCGGTAACGGGCAGTCAATGTTTTGGCCAAATTTCCAATCTGCTTGCGCAGTTCTTCCGGTTCCAGCAGTTCCGCCTTGTCTCCGAAGGTCAAAATCCAGCTGAGCACGCTGTCCGCATCGGGAAAGCCTCCGGTAAAGCGCAGTTTACCGTCTGGCTCCACGGTGAAGCAATCAGCGCCGTACTCCTCCACCAACCGCCAGCGGCAGGCCGGATCAAAGAGAACGATCACCTGATACTTGGCCGGAAAGATGCGCTCCGGCTCCAGGTTGGGCAGGGGTGCGGAACGAGGGGCAAAGGGTTCCCCAGAGGCGAGTTCCGTCATGCGGTTCAGCTTAAAGAGGCGAAAATCCTTCCGCACTTGGCACCAGCCCCATACATACCAAGCGGACCAGTGGAACACCAGGTAATAGGGCTCAACGGTACGCACCGATTCTTCCTTGGGCGAGAAATAGGTAAAACGAATGGTGCGGTGCTGCTCGATGGCTCCCTGAATGAGCTCGATCTTTGGCGGCAGGCTGGTCTTGTACCAGGAGGAGAGGTCAATGAGCATGTGGGCGCCGCCGGGCACCAGGCCGCCTGTCCCGGCGGACAGTTTTTCCATCAGCTGCGCATAGCGTCGGGTGCCGCTGACGCTGTCCAAGCTCCGCAGCCCTGCCAGAATGGCCTGCATCTCCGGATCAGTGAGCACCGTTCGGCCCACCCGGTAGCCCTCCATGATGGAGATGCCGCCGCCCGCACCCTGGGCGGTGGAAACGGGAATGCCCGCCTGGCACAGGGACTCAATGTCCCGCTGGATGGTCCGGCGGGACACCTCGAACTGCTCCGCCAGCTCCGGGGCGGTGACCTTCTCCCGCTGGAGCAGGATGGACAGGATGCCGATGAGCCGCTCCATTTTCATGGGATGCACCGCCTTTCCTGTTTTGCCCATTATAGCATAGGAACACGACAACTGTCTGTCATGTTTTCCTTGGAACGGCAATCTTTTCTTCCGCAAGCTGGATGACAAGGAAAAATCCGGCGTATGTATGCTGGGCGCAGGAAAATAAAAGGCCTGGCTCTCAGGCCAGGCCTTCACAGAGAAGTATGGGGTTGAAACGGTGGATACCACTCCGGATGGCTACCGGCTGCTGGCTCTCTCCTTTGACGGAACGAAGCCCCGGTTTGCGAAGAACGCCAAATGGCGTACCTGTAAAGAAAGATGGGAATCTGAATTTGAAATTGCGTTTGGCAGTTGTCCCAGTATAAAGCGGATTTGCCGGTAACATCAGGTACGCAGCCGGAAGGTTTGAGGGGCGAATTTGTAGACCAGAATGCAGGCCACGATGGAGTATGCCACGCAGAAGACAATGCAGGCCGCCCCGAAGGCTAGGGTAGGCAGGCGGAGGTTCATCATGGCGTAGCAGGCCACATAGGTGAGGATCATCACGATGCGGTAGGTGCCGCTTTTCATCTCCGTCCCTGCTGTGTAGGGCTGCAGCAGATAGTAGACGGTCAGATAGTGGATGGAGAAAAACAGGCTCATGGCCAGAATAGACACCAGAAGCACTACATAGTTCATGGGATTCTTGGTTCCGCCGGAGGCATAGAGGGTCAAGCACAGGCCCGCGCCGATGACCAGGGCTGGGACAGCATTGATTTTCATGATCTCCCGCAGGCGAATCTGGAACAACTTCAATACAAAGTCCGGTCTCTTGAAAAAAGAGTAGGTCAGCAGGCTATGGTCGCAGTTCATGAACAGCGCCTTGGTAAAGCCGGTGCCCCGGTTGATGAGGTACATGATGAAGGTGAAATAAGGAAGCCAAGTCATCACCATCTCGTTGACATCCGCTTTGGTGCCGGGCTGTACGGTCATGAGCAGTAGGACGCCGCAGCAGAGAAAGGCGCAGATAGCGACAATGCGGAGAGTGGAGCGCCACAGGATCTTCCTGTGCCGCTTGATGAAGAGCTCATTGAGGTACTCAAAACCCTGCTTCCGACTGGTGATGGAGTCGTCCGTGGAGATGATTTTCTCGCTGGTAGTTTTGTCCGTCTTTTTCACGGTGTCCATCTGATTGGTCACCTGGGACAGCAGCTCCTTATTAATCTCCCGGTAATAGGGGAATCGCGCCATCTGCCGAAGCCCCCAAATCCCCGCCGGGAGGCAGAGCAGGAACAAAGCGGCGGAAAGTTTCAGGGGCAGAACGATTCCCATGGTGGGCGGGAAATAGGCCAGAGCCAGCAGCACAAATGTCAGGATCCAGGTGCTTTTCTGGAGCTTTGTGTTATTGCGGACATACCCGTGCTTCTCATAGTCCTGCAGCGAGTAAGCAGACACCGCCAGTTTGACTCCAGCCACGCAGAAGGGGATCAGCAGGCACAGCCACAGGGGCACCCCCTGCATCAGGCCCCACAGGAGCATACAGGGCAGGAAGCCCACCACGGTCTTTGTCAGATCATAGCCGAAGTGCACCAGGGTATAGGAACGGGCATTCATCCGCAGAAGAATGATGGCATAGTACTTGTCCCGGGAGGGGTCAAAGAGGTTGGTATTCATGTACGAGCCCACCAGGGTCAAAAACAGCAGGATGTGCAAAAAGGACTCCCGGGCCGGTACCATGGAATGAAGCTCCCCCGGTGCAAGGACCATGAGGAAGAAGTAGAGAAGCTTGAAAAGAAAGATGGTGACAAGTTCCCAGAGTACCGACAGCACATTGGCAAAGATCTTGAACCCTCTGACCTGATAAATGGTGGCAGGCAGCAGATGCTTCAGCAGCGGGATTTGCCTGATAGAGTAGAGGATGCTGTTGACCCGGTAAGTGTTTTTCAGGGAAAAGGATATCCGCAGTGTGTTAAGCATAGGCTTCCTCTTTCAGCGCCGCGATGATTTTCTCTTTAAACTCCTGGCTGTCCAGGTTGGACTTCTCCACCGCTTCCAGTTCCCCGTGGCTGAGCAGCACGATCTCATCGCACAGGTCCAGGGCCAGATCCAAGATGTGGGTGGAGAAAATGGTGATCCGGCCCTCCTTCAAAGAGCGGAGGAGCCCCTTCATCTCCTCGGCAACCACCACATCCAGGGATGTCAGAGGCTCGTCCAGCAGCAAAACCTTAGGCTGGGCAATGATGTTGATGAGCATCTGCATCTTGTTCTTCATGCCGTGGGAGTAGTCCTTCAAAAGCTTGTCCCGGTCCTCCGGGGCGATGCTCATCATGTTAAAGTATTCATCCAGGGACTGGGGGTTCTGGATGGAGCCTCGGTTGATGTCCACAAAGAATTTCAAAAACTCCCGCCCGGTGAGAAATTCGGGCACTGTGGGGGTGGAGAGCACATAGCCCATATCCTCCGGCGCTACCTCCCGGCGCACGCCGCTCTCTTCCAGATAGAAGCTGCCGCCATCCACCTTGAGATCCCGGTTCAGGCAGTTGAAGAGAGTGGTCTTGCCGGCGCCGTTGCGGCCCAGCAGACCGTAGATCTTGCCATCGGAAAAGGTAAAGTCGATGTCCCGCAATACCTCTTTCTGCTCAAATCGCTTGGAGAGGTGTTCGATGATCAAATTCATAGGGTTCTCCTTTTCATCTGGATCGGTGGGCAGCGTTCAGCTTGCCCTGCTGTAATCTTGTGGCCATTATACGGGGTTCGGGCTGGAAAGGCAACTCCTATTTCCTGACCTCCCATCTCAAAAAGATACGCAAAGCCCTGCCGGGCACCGATTCCGCTGATACCACATTCTATTTCGACCACTATCTGGTGAAGACTGCGGCGGCGGAATCCAAGTGGCACTATGACAAAATCCTCGCGCTGGCGGAGACGCAGGATTATCTTCTTCTGGTGATGGGAATGAATCATGCCATGGCTATTGAGAAATCTAATCTGGAGGGCGGCAATATTCCGGAATTTCGCCACTTTTTAGAGGAGAAGTCTGCCTGGCAGTCGTAGTCGGCTCCGTCGTCTGCTGGCTCTGGATGATCCGGATGCCCCTCAAGGAGTTCGCTCGATATGCCCTCTATATGGCGGTCATGGACGTTGAGATCTGCCGGAACGAGCTGAAGGGCAATCAGATTGGGGACACGGTTATTGCGTTTCCACCCAGAGAGGAATCCCTGCAGGAGCAATACCACCTCTCCTCTTTTTGGAGATGAATCGAACCAAGAGCCGCCAGCAGCTCCAGGTGGAAATTGCGGACATGGAGCAACACCCCCAGGAATCCCGACAGTACATGGGCCTGCCCAAAGAACAGTCGGAGGTCGGGATTCCTGGGGAAAACGATTTGTGACAGACCAATTTCTGTCCATCAGGCATAGTGGTTTTTAATGCGTAATAGACAAAGAATAAAGCCCGCTGAAACCCATAGATTTCAGCGAGCTCTATTATGGTTTTCACGAACTGAATCGTAGGATTGCTTTTTTCGCAGAATCTGTAGAGTATGACAATAAATCCGGATATGTTACCATGGAACCGGTAAATGGTGATATACGCGGCAATATTGATGGTGAACATACACTTAGAGCAATTTTCAAGGCTCAAGAAGATGGATCGCTTTCAGAAGACCGATGTGTCTTTATAGAGATATTTTCAATAGAAATGATAAATCCGAACACATTACCTACTCTGATAATGTAGTTCGGATTATCATTGTTTGGTCCGAGTGGTGGGACTCAAACCCACGACATCCAGCTCCCAAAGCTGGCGCGCTATCAACTGCGCTACACCCGGTTATAAAACTATTTTAACTGTGGCCTAACATGTGGTCAAGGTCGTTTTTTGACCAAGTGCTTTGCTGAAACGGTTCCCGCTGCCGGCAGTATCCCCGTGGATTGAGGGGGTGCGGCTTTTCCCTCGTGAATGGGGCGGACAGTGCTCCCAAAGCAAGCACGCTACCAACTGCGCTACACCCGGTCATGAAGTTGTGGGGGTAACCTTGGATATGTTCTCACAAAAACGCATGAGATCCTGGTTGCTCCACCCTGTCGGGTTCATGAAAGAGGAGCCAGTTGTTTCTACAACCAGCCCCTTTTATTTTACTGGATTTCCATGTAAAGTCAAGTAGATTTTACTTTGCAGAGCTTCGCTCCCGCAATCGCCATTGCAAAAACGAACCAGAAAATGCACATCACACGGGGATAATTCCACAGATAATCTGCCAAGCCGCAGACCATGGCGCCGCAAAGTGCAGAAGCTGCTGCACAGGTAATCGTGCGGGCAGCAGAATCATCACAGTGGCGGACAGCATGCGCCGCCCGTTTGATATTCCAAAGCATCCCGCCCACAAATCCGATGATTCCAAGCAGGCCTGCCTCAATCCAGACTTGCAGGTAAAAATTATGCGCGTGGACAAACGGTGCCTCACCATGGTACAGGTTGAAATCCGAGATATACGCCTGTGTGGCAGCTGTTCCCAATCCTGCACCTGTCACCGGGGATTTCTTGATAACCTCCAGTGCTGCTTCATACAGCGGGATTCGGCTGGCAGTGGAGGAATCATTGAAGTTTGTAATGGTGAGGATTCGGTTCCAGATCGTATCCGGCAAAAACGGGATGCACAGCACACACAGTACCGCAAACCCCGGGATCAGCTTCGGTTTCCACAGGAACACAAACACCACCATGGCACAGGCAATCCCCACCCAGCTTGCCCGGGAATAGGTCATGCCCAGCGCAGCAACACCTACAGCCGCCACGCCGCACGCTATCAGCCGGCTGTACCACCGGCGGGAGCACAGCACCAACGCCAAGACCAACGGAAGCAGCAAAATCAAAACTTCTGCAAACGTATTGGGATTATCAAAATAGGACTCCACACGGCCAGGCATCCCGGCGTTTACCGTCATATCCACATAGGACTCGTTGACCTCAACACCCTGGATTCTCTGATACACGCCGTACAAAGAGGATACCAGCACGCAAACGCTGCCGCCTGCCGCCAAACGCTTCAGATCCTCTGTGCTGCGGACCGCACTGACGGTCACCAGTACGCAAAGTGCCGCAGAAATATGGTAGAACAAAAAGCGGAGAGACTCAGACGGCACATAGGAAAACGCCACCGCCAAGAACATGGCGCCAAAGAGCAGCATCGGATAAAAGCCGATATGCACAATGTCCATCCGGAATCGCTCCTGATGCATGGCCCCCACGTAAAACAGCGCCAGCAGCAGCACAAAGCCCATCAGGCTGTATGCATTGTTCCAGTGGGAAAACGGGATCACCCACAGCAGCATAATCATCCAAGACTGTGCAATGGCAGTCTCGTCCCCCATGGAAAATGCCAGACGGGCAAAAAAACTGTCCTCAAACGTCAGCCGGAGTGCCAGATACAGCTTATGCAGCACCCAGGCAGGCAGGTTGATCAAAAACGTCAGGACCCGGCACAGCAGGCTGTCCGGCCAGGAGCGAGCTACAGCTCCCTGGCGGCACAAAACTCCCAGAATCCGGCTTTCATCGATTTGGGCATTGCACCAGCCGCCCAATCGAACCAGGCAACGATGCAGGGCGCTCTGGTCGTACACAGCCAACAGCACCATCCACATGTGGTAACAAAAACTTTCGCGCAGGTATGTCATGAACCGTATTTCTCCATTTCCTCAATTCCGATTTTTCAGCCGATACAGTTGGGTCAGCAGGAAGAAATGCCTGCCCCGCACCAAGCTGGCCACCAGCTGCTTGTTGCGGGTCATCCCCTCCGGCACCACTTCCGCAATCGCCTTGGCCATCTCCGGACTGGCACACAGCGCCTCTACCATCTGCTGCTTCTGCCGGAATGGCTTGTCATTTCCCTTGGCATATTCATTTCCGATGGCAATCAGAAGCCCTGCCCAGTTGGAATACTCCCGCCACTGGGGCCGGGCCTGTTCCAGATGATATCGGGCCGCCAGTGCTTCCTTCCGCTCCATGAAGCGGCGAAACACCTGAAGGAAATCCCGCATGTACTTATGGGTGGCAGACGCTGGATTGATGAGATACCGGTATAGGGGCCGCTCCGTCACCGCCAGTTTATGGGCGTTGCAGAAATACTCCATCAAAAACAGCTCATCCTCCAGATAAGCCCCCTCAAAGGAGATCCCCACCGTCTGGATGATCTCCCGGGAGAAAAGATACCGCCAGATGAAGCCGTTGAATACAGGCATCCGCAGCCGGTCCCCCAGCAGCGGGTAGACGATTCCCTTCCGGATTCCGTCCTCATCATAGACACCATCGGGCAAAACCAGCTCAACGGAGGACTCCCCTCCGACGCAGAGGTTCAGATGTGCACAGGCAGCTGAGTCCGCGCCAGACTGCTGGCAAAGGCTCCACAGTGTCTCCAGGCAGTCCGCCTCGTATCGGTCATCCACATCCAAAAACGCAATATATCTCCCCTGTGCCTCCCGCAGGCCAGTGTTCCGCGCTTCGCTGACCCCGGCATTCTTCTCTTTGTGGAAAACCCGGATGCGGCTGTCCTCCGCCGCGCATGCATCACAGATGGCGGGAGACTGATCCGTACAGCCGTCATCAATCAGCAGCAGCTCCCAATCCGAGTAGCTCTGCCGGACAACACTCTCTACGCAATCCTTCAAAAACTTCTCCGCCTGATAGACAGGGACGATGACGGAAATGCCGGGCATGCTGCCACGCTCCTCTCTGGTGTTATGTCACATCGGTATTGTACCCCATTCCCCTGCTGCGGTCAACCGGGCTTTTCCGGTCCGCTCGAGGTTTCCTCGACACTCATGGAAAAGCACCTTTCCCTCGTCACACAGTTGCGTCTCCAGGGCGAGGCCTCTGGCTCACCATTCTGATTTTGCTGAGGCCAGCCAAAATGCAAAAAGCAGCCTGCTGACCTGCAACAGGCTGCCCGCATGGGATACGTTTTTCAGCATCAATCTTCATAATGCCGCCAGCAATCCCTGGCAGCCCTGCAGCACATCCTCCCAGGTTTTTGAAAAATCACCGGTGTACCAGGGGTCGGCCACTTCCTGTCCGGGCCGATTGGCATAGTCCAGCAGAAGGTGTATTTTCTTTTCCGGATCGCCGCCGCAGATCCGGCGCATATTCCGAAGGTTGGCGCTGTCCATTCCGATCAGGACATCAAATGTCTCATAATCCTGCCGGGTGAGCTGTCGGGCCGCATGGCCGGAACAACCAATTCCATGCTCCGCTAGTTTTTGTCTCGCGGGCGGATAAACCGGATTTCCGATCTCCTCCGTGCTGGTCGCCGCAGACGCAATCTCAAATTGGGCTTCCAGCCCTGCCTGCCGCACCAGATCCTTCATCACATATTCAGCCATGGGGCTTCTGCAGATATTGCCGTGGCAAATAAATAGTATTTTGGTCATCTCTTATATATCCCTTCATAAGCCTGCAAGCCATTGATATGACTGGCTTTTCGGCGCTTTTTCTTTTCATCGTAGTTGCCATTCTTCCCACGCAAATCTGCGCAATTCTACGCAATTTCATGGGCAAATGGTGTAGTAATTGGTGTAGTAATTGGTGTAGTACCAACTGCGGATTTGACCTGATTTTTCAAGCTGTCACAGCGGGGAACGCAAGGATTTTTGCCATCTGTTCGGCTGCCCGGTCAAAGCTGGCGTGGGTGTAAACATTCAGCGTGACCCCCACATCGGAGTGGCCCATCACATACTGCAAATTCTTGATATCCATACCCGCATTGGCCATGTTAGTGCAAAAGGTATGGCGGAACACATGGGGCGTAATGTGCGGCAACGGCTTGTCCGGATGCAGCTTGCGATACTTCTTCATGGCCCAGCGCATCTCATTCTCGATGTGCAGCGCCACTTTGGGCTTGTCGTCCTTGTCCAGCAGCAAAAATCCGGTGTATCCGTCTACGATCATCTCTGTTTTGAGTGTCTTGCGACGAGCCAGGATATTTTTAAGGCTCTGGTACACCGTATCCGTCATGGGAATAAACCGGCAACCAGATTCGGTTTTTGTTTTCTCCACATAGTATTTGCCGCCCCGCTCCCGGACGAGCTGGTGATCCACCCGGATACGCCGGTTCTCAAAATCCAGATCACTTTTGGTCAGGCCGCAGAACTCGCTCACTCGCATCCCGGTTTCCAGCAGGATTACAAACTCGTCGTAATACTTGCGGTAGGTCTTGTCACCCCGGATAAAGCCCATCCAGACTTCCTGCTGCTCCTGGGTCATGGCGATTCGCTTTTGCGAGTCATTGGGAACGACCTCCACCAACTTGAAGTCGAAGGGATTCTTTCGGATGATATCCTCGTTGCAGGCCATCTGAAATGCCGGTTTGACAACGCCCCGTACGCTGGTGATGGTACTGTATCCCTTTCCGTCGCCGTGCAGCTTCATGATCCACTGCTGGGCATCGGATACTTTGATATCCCGGATCGGGCGGCATCCAAAATCTTCTTGCCGGATCAGATTCCGCACAAAATTGTACCCAACCTTCGTGTTATAGCGGACGCCCTGCTTTAGACTGATATACCGCTCCACCAGTTCTATGACGGTGATTTTTCCGGCGGCATAGTCGATTCCTGCATCAAGCTGCTTCTGGATTTCTTTCTCTTTTTCCCGCAGTTCCCTTAAATCAGAGGAATAAACCGTCTGGCGCTTTCCCCGGATATCCGTATAGCGGTATTGATAAATCAGGTCTTTTCTCTGGCTCTCTCCTGTCCGCAGGATTCTTCCCTTATGGTCTTTGCGCTTTTCGGACATTGTCAAACTCCTTTCCGTAATGGAAAGAGCCTTGATATGACACTTTGATTGTACCATATTCAGGCAGTCTTTCACACCACAAATTTCAGATGGAATACATCTGCTCGATAAATTGGTCAAACAGGCGTCGCTTTATCAGGCGCTTATTCCCCACCCACAGCACAAACCGACAGTCCTTTTCATTGGTGAGATCGCGCAGCTTGTTAATCCCTATGCCGGAGTAGGCGGCAGCTTCCTCCAAACTCAAATTGCTCTTTTCCCAGATGGGAACTTCTTTCATCGTACCGCCTCCTTATGGCGTCCCTGTACGAAAAAACTTACAGCCAGGTCTTTTACACCATCAAGTCCATGATCAAGGACGAGGATGCGGTTTTTGATATCCTGCAGGATACATATATCAAGGCCTTTACCCACTTGGGCACTTTTGATGGAGATTCCAAATTTCCCTCCTGGGTGCGGCAGATCGCGGCAAACACGGCGCGGGACTATCTGAAGCGGAAGCGGCCGGCGCTGTTTACCGAGCTTACCCCAGAAGATGATGTCGATGTACCTGTAGAAGAACGCTTTGTGGACAGCAGCAGCGAGAACCGACCGGATATGGTCCTTGACCAGGCCGAGACGGCGCGGCTGATCCGCGAGATCATGGACAGTCTCCCGGAGGATCAGCGGGCCGTCATCGGTATGTACTACTATCAGGAGATGCCGGTCAGGGACATTGCGGAGGCCCTGGGCACATCGGAGAGCGCGGTCAAGAGCCGGCTGCTGTACGGCCGCAGGAAGATTGAGGCAAAGGTACGGGACCTGGAGAAGCGGGACACCAAGCTATACGGTCTCTCTCCCCTTCCCTTTCTTCTCTGGCTCCTGCGGGGCCAGGAGGCGCAGGCCTTCCATCTGCCCAACCAGCGGGTCCTGCAGCATATACTGGCACAGACTGCCCAGACTGCTGCGGCTGCGACATCCGGATCCGCTTCCGCGGCCGGAGCGTCAAGCACGGCTGCAGCCGGAGGTACCGCAGCAGCCGGTACGGGCGCAGCCGCCGGCGGACTGGGCATCGTGAAGTTGGGACTCATCGGTTTGGCCTCTGTGGCAGTGATCGGCGCTGGTGCATGGGGAATCCATCACCTGCAAGAACAGCCAGCCGCGAATACGACCGCCATAGAAGATGGGGCTGGTACGGCGGAGAATGAAACAGAGCCCGGTCAAGACCCACAGGCTTCCGATTCTTATGATGCGGCCATCGCCCTCTACGGTGAGATCATCAGCAGTGCCCCCGACTACACCTACACCACCTCCGACTCGGCGCCTACAGGCCATTACCGGTATTCTATCTTTGATTTGCAGGATGGCGATCCTGTGCCAACACTGCTTCTGGCCCAAGAAACAGACTCAGGGAACTGGTATGTGCGATTCTTCCAATACGACCCGGAGGCAGATTCTGTGATCCAGCCGGAGGAGAGTCTGGAAGAAGGCTCCAGCGGAGGCGGGTATCATGCCGGTCTGGCCCGGGAGGCAGACGGAAACGGCGTTCGCCTCACAGAGACCTACGGTGGGAGCGGTGATACCGAGATCACCCGCATTACCCTCACGGACGGGACTCTGGTTCGGGAAACCCAGTGGTCCGGGAAATTCACTGAAGTGCCGGAGGCACTGGGCCTGATCGAGATCAACTGGACAGAGGTCTCCTTCCATGGTTCCGGCCAGAACGAGACTGCGGAGATCGGCGGCAATGCGGAGATCGAGGCGGAAGCTGTTCCCTCGTCCGGCTCCAAAAGTCAGGGAAACGGCGCAGAAGACGGCCGCATCGTCTTCACCGGCACCGTTGGCACCTACACCTATGAAGAAGTCATTGCCCTGCAGGGCTGTCCCGACCCCAACGCCCCCTGGACGGACTCCAGCCAGACCTTCCGCCTGATCGTGCTGGATACGCCGCAGGAGATGGAACTGCAATCGGGCGACCCGGTGGGTTCTCCAAGAAGCGGCATGGTGCGGCTGATTTCGGTTGCCTATGCAGAGGGCCTGGAGCAATATGACGGGCAGCATCTGACCTTCAGCATTGACCCCAGCAATACATACTGGCCCAGCGATTCTTCCATGCCGGTGGGCCAGCCCGCCACAAGAGATGTCCATGTGGTCGGATAAGCGCGCAGTGACGCTGATGAAAAGCTGCTTTGTCAAAAGAAACATGGATAGCGTGGAACATACAAAGCGAGGCAAACACCCGCTTTGCCCCCAAGTCGGTTGGCGGCAGCCAGCCATGTTTCTGTCCGCCTGAGGCGTAAACAGTGTGCCCCAGGAGGAATCCAGACGCCCTGAAGGAGGATTGCAAAGCGCTGCATAGCCACCTGGAGGAACAGGCAGATGTCACAGAGAAAGCCGAACAGTCTGCCCCCACCTCGTCCCGTCAACGGGGAGGAGACCTTCTGGATCGATCTGGCCGATCCGCTGCACGTAGAAACCCCGACCTTCTTTCCCCCGCCGGATGGGCACTATTTGAGACTGGAAATCTGCATGCGGAAGAAAGCAAGATCGTCTCAAGATCACAAAGAGGTTCCATGAATTAGGAAAGGAAGATGATTTTCATGATCAGAAAACTGACCCTATTTTTATTGACCGCCTGTATGCTGCTCGCCCTGGCCGCCTGCGGCGGGAACGCAGAGGACGGAGGGGACTCCCAGAGCGACAGTGAGGGGCTCCAGTCAGCGCAATCGCATGGCACCAGCGGCCAGGGGGACGATGACGCCTCCGACGGGGGCCTGCAGCCCATCGCACTCCAGGGAGGGATCGATCTGGAGAGTGCGGAAGCTGTGCCGCTGGACGCCAGGCTGGCGGGCAAAACCGCCCAGAATGAAAGCCAGTGGTACTCATTTACCACGGATACAACAGAGAACGCCACATACAAGATCACGGCGGTCAATCAGACACCGGAGACCAGCGACCTGTGCGTGCGGGTCTATGACGAGTCTGGCGAGACGATCCATGACCCCTATGGCTCCCCGTTAAAGGCAGGGCAGCGCGGAAAAGCGGCCACACTCAGCCTGAACCTGCCGCCCGAAACCACCTATTACATCAAAATCTGGGCTGACAAGGGTGACGTCATTGACTACGTCCTTACTGTCCGAAGTCCGGAGGGGCAGCTTCCGGAGAACAACACGGCGCAGCCCGGACCGGAACCGGCAAACGGCCTGGAAATTCCGGCTGCTACCAATCAGGACGACGCCCAGCTCATCCCCTTGAATGCCAAGCTGGAGGGCAAAGTGAGCCGGGACAAGGCGCAGTGGTATGCCTTCTCCACCAATTCCGCAGAGAATGCCACCTACAATTTGACTACGGTCAATATGACCAGGGGCACAGGTGACCTCGATCTGCGAGTCTATGATATATACGGGGACACGCTCCACGATCCCTACGGCGCTCCGCTGCAGGCGGCGCAGAAGGGACAGGCGTCCACGCTCAGTCTGGACCTGCCGCCTGAAACCACCTATTACATTTGTATCTGGGCCGACAAGGGAGATACGATCGAATACACCCTGAACATCCAGGCGCCGGATGATCCGGCGGCCCAGGGATGAGCGGGAAGGGGGAAATGATGATGAAACAGACAGCTGCATGGATTCTTGCATTGATACTTGTCTTTACGCTGACCGGCTGCGGCGGGAATGATGCATCGGACGAACCGTCCCAGGAAGAGGCCGTTCAGACCGAGGAAGCCGACTCTGCCAAGCAGCCGGACAACGGCTCACTGACCGTGGTGTCAGACGGCCTGGAAGAAACGGCGGAACAGGGCGAAACGCTCCGGGGCGGGACCAACCAAAACGACGCAGTCCTGCTGCCTCTGAACACCCGGCTGACCGGAAAAGCCACACAGGAAGGCGGCCTGTGGTACGCTTTCACCACCGGTTCGGCAGAAAATGCGACGTATAAGATCACGGCGGTCAATAAGACCCTGGGCACTGGAAACCTTGACCTGCGGGTCTATGACGCATGTGGGAAAACGATCCATGACCCCTATGGTTCTCCGCTGCAGGCGACGCAGGTGGGGCGGGCGTCCACCCTCAGCCTGGAGCTGCCCCCCGATACGACCTATTACATCTATATCTGGTCGGAGAAGGAAGACAGCATCGAATACTCCTTGATTATTCGGGACCCGGAAGAGCAGAAAACCGGATATTCCACCGCCGGAAGTGTATCCGAAGCTGTGGGAGCCGTGGCCGGGCAGGAGATCTCCGCCGGCACCAACCAGGATGACGGCGGCATGATCCCCCTGGAGACCCAACTTTCCGGCAAAGTGAGCAACAACCTGGGCCAGTGGTTCGCCTTTACCACCAACTCGGTGGAAAACGCCACCTATGAGATCACCACCGTCAACATGACGCCCGGGACGGGGAACCTCGATCTGCGGGTCTATGATGCATACGGAAGTACCATGCACAACCCCTATGGCGCTCCGCTTCAGGCAGCGCAGGACGGAAAGTCGGCCACGCTCAGCTTGGAACTGCCGCCCAACACCACCTATTACATTTATATTTGGGCAGACAAGGGAGACAGCATTCAGTATACGCTCAAGATCCACGGTCCGGAGGAGCCGGCTGCCGAATCTGGAGCGGCCACCGTGGAACAGGAGCCCCTGGTTTTTGAGACGCCTTTTGAGCTCAACTCCACCCAGGTAATGTTCAAGGCGGAGAGCGACGCCTTCATCAACGAAGAAGCCGCCAAGGAGGCTCTGAAACCAGTGGCTGAGGTGATTCTAGCCCATCCCGATCACAAAATCCTGCTGGCGGG
>ENA-OPBO01001090-OPBO01001090.1-human-gut-metagenome-genome-assembly--contig:-NODE-1090-length-20185-cov-4.287928_pt1 | contig 20185 bp, 17 predicted proteins | sample MGYA00241071_ERZ501458 | MGnify/ENA primary metagenome ERZ501458 (study PRJEB25962, sample SAMEA2042509) | human gut metagenome | biome: human gut; feature: human-associated habitat; material: faeces... | reverse complement strand
GCCGTAGAGCTTGGGGCGGACGCCGTCGACGATGTTCGTGATCTGCCTGGGGATGAACTTCTCCACGTGCTGGTAGGGGCCGTAGTTGTTGGAGCAGTTGGAGATCGTGGTGCGCAGGCCGTAGGTGCGCGTCCAGGCGCGGACGAGCATGTCCGAGGCGGCCTTGGTGGAGGAGTACGGGGAGCTGGGGTGGTACGGCGTCTCCTCGGTGAAGCGGGCCGGGTCGTCGAGCGCGAGGTCGCCGTAGACCTCGTCCGTGCTCACGTGGTGGTAGCGCACGTCGAACTTCCGGCAGGCCTCGAGCAGGCGGTAGGTGCCCTCCACGTTGGTGCGCAGGAACGGCTCCGGGTCCGCGATGGAGTTGTCGTTGTGGGACTCGGCGGCGTAGTGGACGATGGCGTCGTGCCCGGGGACCAGGCGGTCCAGGAGCTCGGCGTCGCAGATGTCGCCCACCACGAGCTCGACGCGGTCGGCCGGCAGGCCTGCGATGTTCTGGGGGTTGCCGGCGTAGGTGAGCTTGTCGAGCACGGTCACGTGCACGCCCGGGCAGTTGTTGACGACGTAGTGCACGAAGTTGCTGCCGATGAAGCCGCAGCCGCCCGTGACGATGATGTTGGTGGGCTCGAAGACCTCAGACATGGGAACTCCCTCGGATAGACGGGGCCAAATGACGTTGTTGGACACACCCAGTATACCTGCCAACGAAGGAAGGGGCATCGCGCCCTACGCGCCGATGCCCCCCGTGAGACGAGGGACGATGTAGTTCACGAGCACGTAGACGAAGAGCAGGGCGTATCCGATGGGGATGGCGAGGGAGGCCTTCGAGAGGGCCGTCGCCAGACGACTCCCCTCTCGGTAGAGGCTCGACGCAAGGGCATCAAGCCCTCCCGCCGCCAAAAGCATGAGCGGCACCAGCGCACCCATGAGGTAGCGTCCCTGTGGCTGGTAGTCCACCGCCCACGAGTAGTAGACGTCGAGCCCGACGACGATGAGCGCACAGACGAGCAGGGAGGCGATGACGAGGGGCTTTCCCTCGAACCTCTCACCCCTCGCCAGATAGAGCGGGGAGAGCAGCAGGCAGAAGAGCAGGATGAGCCCGTAGGCCACGTAGAGCTTGTTGGACAGGTACTCGTTCATGTAGGCGAAGACGCCGATGAAGCTCTTCGCCGTGGTGACGAGCCAGTCCCCGAGGACCATCTCGATGACACCCGTCCCTCCGACCTGCGGCGTCCAGTGCTCGCTCGGCTTGAACCCGGGCTGCGCGTACTGCTCGGCAAGGGCCGAAGAGGCCGTGCGACCGAAGAGGTCGCCGTCGTAGATGATGAAGTTGCGGACGAAGAACCACCCGCCGACCACCATGGCCACGGCAAAGACGAGAAGCGCATGCAGGCCGAGCGCACGCGCCCCCACACGCCCCGTACGCGCCATTCGCACCCCGGAGACAACGTAGACGACAATGGAGAGCAGTATGTAGCCGTAGGCAAAGTAGTAGCTGAGCGCACAGATGCCGAGCGCCGCCCCAAGAAAGGCGGAGCTTGCAAGGTCCCAGCATCGCTCAATGCCCAGGAGCCAGCAGTAGAGGACGAGCGCCGTCGCAAATATCGTCATCGAGTCCTGGTTGAGGTAGGACCCAAGAAACGTCACCTGGGGCAGAAACCCGACAAACAGCGCAAAGCCATAGGAGGCCACGGTGGACGAGAAGACCTTGCGCCCGATCTTCTCGCACACCAGCACGGCGGCAGCCACAAAGAGGCAGCTGGGAATGCGGAAGGCGAAGATCATCCCCTCCTGTCCCGCGCCGAGCAGACGCGCCACCCATCCAAAGGCGATCGAGAGCAGCGAGGTGCCATAGGGGGTGTAGCCATACGAGGACCCCCAGATCTCGTTCCTGATCTCGGGCGCCGAGCCAAGCGGAAGGCTCCCATGGTCAAGCACGTAGAACGGGATGGGAGTGCGCATCGCCTCGTCGGGGGCCTGGCCCACAGGAAGGCATGACGCCCACCAGAGGCAGACGATGAGACAGACGGCGGGAAGGATGAGGTCTGCCCAGAAGAGGGCCCTCGGGGAGAGCCGGGAGAAGGCCGCCCGCTGAATCGTGCCCATATGCCTACCTGCCCACCAGCTCGTCAACGATGTCGCAGATGCGGTCGACGTCCTCGAGCGGAAGGTCGGCCGCCATGGGGAGCGTGAGGACGCGATCCGCCACATGCTGTGCGACGGGGGTCTTGGAGGAATCGAACCTCCCCCGATAGCACGCGTAGTCGCTCACGAGCGGGTAGAAGTACTTGCGCGAGAAGATGCTGCGCTCGCGCAACGCCAGGAAGACCTCGTCGCGCGTGGTCCCGCACCCGTCCTCAAAGAGAACCGGCATGTAGGCGTAGTTCGGCGTGATGCCCGGCGCGGGGCGGGACAGCCTGACGCCAGGGATGCCCTCGAGGCGCTCCCAGTAGCGCTCGGCGACGAGGCGGCGCTTGGCGATCTCCTCGTCGACGTGACGCAGGTTGCAGATGCCCATGGCGGCGCAGAACTCGTTCATCTTGGCGTTGCCGCCCACGTACTCGACGTCCTCCGGCCCCATGATGCCGAAGTTCTTCCACTGCTCGAGGAGCTTTTTGAGGTTGGCGTCCCTGAAGCAGACGGCGCCACCCTCGATGGTGTTGAACACCTTCGTGGCATGGAACGAGAACATGGACGCGTCGCCGAAGGAGGCGGCGGAGTCGCCTCCCCTCCTCACCCCGAAGGCATGCGCGGCGTCGTAGATCACCTTGAGATAGTGCCTCTTCGCAATGTCCCAGATGCCATCGACGTCGCAGAGGTTGCCGTAGACGTGAACGGGGACGATCGCGCAAGTCTCCTCGTCGATCAAGTCCTCGATCTTATCGGGATCGAGGGTGTAGTCGTCCTCGCGCACGTCGGCAAAGACCGGCTCAAGCCCCTTGCGGACGATCGCGTGCGTGGTGGACGCAAAGGTGAAGGGCGTCGTTATGACCTTGCCCTTGAGGCCCATGGCCTCGAGCACGCACTCGAGGGCGTTATGCCCGTTGGTGAAGAGCGCTATCTCGTCCACACCGAGGTAGCGCTTGAGGTTGGCCTCGAGCTGCTGGTGCTTCACGCCCATGTTGGTGAGCCAGTGGCTCTCCCACAGGGGGGCGATTTCCGCGACATACTCCTCGAGCGGTGGCATGGAGGAGCGGGTAACGAGGATTCTCTTGTCAGCCATGGGTGCCTCCGATATTGGGTGCGCGGCTCGCTAGAGCCGATAGACAAGCTTGAACAGCAGACGGTGGAGCGGGCGGGCGTAGGTGAAGAGGAAGATGTCCGCACGCGCGGGCAGGCTCTCCTTGGCGAGCAGGCGCGGCCAGCGCGTCCTGAGCGTCTTCCAGTCGCGGATGTCCTTGTAGTAGGCGTAGTCCATGACGTCGATGCCCCGGGCCACGTCATCGTGGAGGGCGCCTCCCGTGTATGCGTCCACGGCCTCGAGGAGCTCGACCCTGCGGGCCCGATTCTGCCCGGCGATCTCGAGGCGCTTCTCGCTCAGGAAGTTCGCCTGGTTGGTCGACCCGCGCGCGAGCACGCGGTAGGCGCTCATGACCTCGTCGATGTAGTGGATTCCCTCGCCCGTGATGCCGAGGTACACCGTGAGGCGCTGGTCGCCGTCCGCCTCGAGGCCGTCGAAGACGGAGTTGCGGAACTCCACGAAGGTCTGGCGGCGGAAGAAGAGCGAGTTGGTGGCAAAGCACTGGACGTGCGTGAGCACGTCGGAAGGGCCGACCCGCCCGTCATGGTCCTGGAACCTCGTGACGGAGAGGCGCTGCCTGCTCTCCGCCCGGACGTTCTCGCTCGCGTGGGCGCACGCGGAGAGGCCGGGGTTGGCCCTCATGACGTCATACTGGCGCTGGAGCTTGTGCTCGTCCGTCCAGTAGTCGTCCCCCTCGCACAGGGCGATGAACTCGCCGCGCGCACGCGGAAGGAGGAAGTCCCCCCAGGGCTTGCCCCCGCGCTGGTACTGGTTCTCCGCGTGGCTTACGACGCGGATGGTCTCGGGAAAGCGCCGCTGATACGAGAGCAGGACGTCGAGGGTGCCGTCGGGCGAGCAGTCCTCGTTGACGAGAATCTCAAAGGGGAAGTCCGCCTTCTGCGCGAGGAAGCTGTCGAGCGCGTCGGAGACGTAGTCCTCCTGGTTGTACGTCATGAGCAGGATGCTCACGACGGGGTTGGCGACGAGCCTGTCCTCGTCGCTTATCTCGACGCCGCCGATATGCTCCCCCGCCATCACTCGCCCACCCGGCTCTCGAGGTACTCGGAGAACGAGGGGTGACGGCGGTCCTTATCGGAGAGGATGACGTCGCAGCCCTCAAGGAGCGGCCACTCGACGCCGATCCGCTCGTCGTCCCAGCGGATGCCCCCCTCGTCGTTGGGATGGTAGACGTCGTCGCACTTGTAGGCAAAGACCGCCGACTCGCTCAGGACGTAGAAGCCGTGCGCGAAGCCGCGGGGGATAAAGAACTGACGGCGGTTCTCGGCCGAGAGGACGACGCCCTCCCACTGCCCGAACGTCGGGCTCCCCGCGCGGAGGTCAACGCACACGTCGAAGACCTCCCCCTCGACGACGCGGACGAGCTTGGCCTGGGGGTGGTTGATCTGGAAGTGGAGGCCTCGCAGGACCCCCCGCACGCTCGAGGACTGGTTGTCCTGCACGAAGTCGACGTCGATGCCACCCGCCACGAAGTCGGGGCGCTTGTAGGTCTCCATGAAGGAGCCCCGCTCGTCGCCGTACGACTTGGTTTCGATAACAACGACCCCGTCGATTGACGTGGGCGAAAAGGTGAAGTTCCCAGAAACGACCGGCTCTGCCATGTATCCTCCCCACGCGCGGCACCGTCCGCGCGACGACTACCTCTCCTCGACCCTCGTGACGTACTCCTCGTACTTCCTCGCAATATAGCAGCTCCTGTACGGCGCGAGCGCATCGAGCCGCTCGCCCAGGAACGCGCGGAGGTGGTTCCCCACGCAGTCATACGCCGCGATGCACGAGAACTCTACCCCGCCGGAGAAGCGCGGGTTGCACTCGAGGAAGTGGTACTCCCCGTCCTCGGAGCGGATGAACTCGAAGTTCACGCAGCCCACGACGCCCAGCTCGGATGCGAGGGCGCGGCACCTCGCCGACAGCCCCTCGTCGACGAGCACGTGGACCGAGGTGCCGGCGCCGTTGAGCGTCCGCAGGAGCTCCTCCCTCGGGACGGCGACGCACTGCGAGCCGTCTGGCGCGCGCACCACGTCAACGGTCACGACCGGGCCCTCCACGAGAGGCTGCACGATGTAGCGCCCCGGGTCGTCGACGGCACGGGCGGCGTCCCAGTCCGCCGCGCAGCGGACCCGCATGAGACCGCTGCTGCTGCGGCCGTCCACGGGCTTGCAGACGACCGGGGACGAGAAGGGCTCGTCGAGCGCCTCCGCGAGCGGTCGCGTGGGAATGCCCCGCACCCCACTTTGCGACGCGGCGAGAAACGCGGACATCCTCCCCTTGTCGCGACAGACCGAGATGGCGTCGCGCGGGGAGATGCAGACCGTAACCCCCTCCGGAAGGGAGTCGGCAGGGCACGCGGCAAAGAAGTCCACCTCGACATCGGTGAGCGGGAAGATGAGGTCAACCCCCTCGCGCGCGCATACGTCGCGGACGAACGAGGCGTAGCGCTCCGCGTCGCTCGCGTACGGGGCCTGGTGAAAGGCGGAGACGCTCATGGAGTCGGCGACCCACTCGGCGGGGTAGATGTCGCATCCGACCACGCGGACGCCGAGCTCCCGCAGGCGGCGTATGACGACGTCTGCGGAGAAGGACCCTATCGCAGTTACGAGGACAGTGTGCATGCGGCCACCTTTCAGCGCGTCAGGCACCGACGGGGCGGGGGAAGTCCGGGCGCCCCTCGCGGGAATAGTAGATGAAGTAGTTGGTGTTGTAGCCGTCGTTGTGCGTGAGCGGCCTGAGGTCGGGCGTTGCCTCGAACTTCTCGTAGCACCACGGCTCGTCCTGGCAGGTGTCAAACACGGGCTTGAGGTAGCTCGACTGCTCGGTCACGAACTCGATGCCTGCGAAGTGGTGCTTGAGCTGACCCGGCGCGACGCCCTTGAAGTCATCAAAGGCGATCTCTATGACGCCCGTCATGTAGGGGTACCCCGTCGAGAGCTCCGTCAGCGTGCAGGCGATGTGGTCGCCGCCCGGGCGGGCGTTGAACTCGATGAGGTAGATTTCGCCATCGATGATCTTGATCTCGGTGTGGCAGGCCCCGTTCTTGATGCCAACCGCCGTGAGCGCGCGATCCATGACCTGCTCGACCTTTGCGCGCATGGCGTCCGAGAGGTTGGCGGGCTGATGGTGCCCGAGCTCGACGCAGTGGGGCGCCCCCGAGCTTTCCTTCTCGGTGACCTGGACGATGTAGTTCTTCCCGTGAAAGCTCAGGCTCTCGACGGAGTACTCGCGCCCGCCCTCCAGGAACTCCTCCACGATGAAGGCCGAGCTCCTGTTGGGCTCCCCCTCGGAGTAGCTGACGGCCGCGCTCAGCTCCTCGGCATCCCGGGCGACGCAGATGCCGCGCTTGCCGCCCTCCGAGGTGGGCTTCACGATGATGGGGTAGGTCACGTCAAGCGCGGCGATCTCGGAGGGGTCGGTCACGCGCCAGTAGCGGGGGTGGTTGAGACCGGGCACCCCGCTCGTTGCCTCACGGTTGCGATACTTGTTCGTTATTCTCGCCGCGACCTCCACGGGGTTGCCGTTGAGGCCGCACGCCTCCGCTATCTGGGCGGTGGGCAGAATGGTGAACTCCGAGGTGGAGACCACGCCACCAACGCCAAGCTCCCGGCACAGGCGAGAGATCTTTTCGACCTCGGTCACCGAGACGTCGTGGAACACGTCGACGACGTCTTTGGCCATCGCCCCCGCCTCCCACGCAAAGCAGTGGGTCTCTATGCCGAGCTCCCGCGCGCGATTGGCGAGGATGCAGGCGTTCCTCCCCGCCCCGACGATGCCGAGCCTCCTCATTGGGCGCCTCCCCCGGTCCTCATTTCCCCCAGAGTCTTGAGGATATACGAGAGCTCCTCTATCCGGAAGAGCCTCGCGAGCAGCAGATAGGCCACGCCCAGGACCACGGCCTGGAGAAGGACAGTCACGATTCCGGGGAGCGCGAGCAGCGAGACGGGCCAGGCCACGGCGGCGGCGGCGAGCGAGAGGACGAACGCCGGGCAGATGTCCCGTATCTGCTCGAGGTAGCCGTAGCCGATCTCCCGCTTGTTGGGGAACGCGTTGATCACCGAGCTGAGCACCGCGGAGAGCACGTAGCCCGCGAGGATAGCCTGGATGCTCCTGAACGCGAACGCGGCGACGCAGAGGACGACGAGCCCCACCACGCTCTTCGCTATCTCGAGCTTGAGGAAGAGGTCGCTTCTCCCCATGCCGTTGAGCACCTGGAGGTTGGTCGTGTGAATGGGGAGCAGGGCGTAGATGAAGCAGTAGATCTGGAGGATCCAGACGGACGGAAGCCACTTCTCGCCGAGGAGCATGAGCACAATGGGCTCCGCCGTGAGCGCAAAGAGCGTCATGGCCGGGAAGATGAGGAAGGTACTCGTCTTGAGCCCCCTGCGGGCGAGGCGCTTGACCAGGGAGATGTCATCCTGGACGCGTGAGGCGGCGGAGAGCATGACCGGCTGGATGGCGCCGTCAAGCAGGAGGCCGAGGGCGTTGGGGTACTTCTTGCCCTGGGAGACGTAGCCGAGGTCCGTCTTGTTGAACTGCTTGCCGATGATGAGGTCAGCCAGGCTCTGATAGCCCTGGTCGAGGATGCCGGAGACGAGGAGCTTCCAGCCAAAGCGGAAGAGCTGCGAGGCGCGCGGTGCGTCGAACACGAGCTGCGGCCTCCAGCTCAGCTCGAAGGAGAGGACCACGCACTTCGCCACCTGGAAGAGGAGCTGCTGGACGACGAGCGCCCAGACGCCTCCCCCGAGCAGGGCCACGGCAACGCCCAGAACGCCGGAGGCGAGACCGGCGACGACGGTGGCGCGCGCCGTCTTCCTGAACTCCATCTCGCGCGACACGATGGCCACCTGGACCGAGCCGTAAGCATTGACCACGAGAATCAGGACGAGGACGCGCAGCGGAGCCACGAGGGCCGGAGAGTCATAGAACGCCGCGACGGCGGGCGCCGCCGCAAATGACACGGCGTAGAGCACGACGGAGATGGCAAGGCTCATCCAGAAGACGGTGGAGTAGTCCCTCTCGCTCGCATCCGGCACCTGGATGATGGCCGTGTTGAGTCCGGACTGGACGATCACGTTGCCTATGTTCACAAACACGAGCATGATCGCGAGCATGCCGAACTCGTCCGGCGCGAGGAGGCGGGCCATGACGACCTGGACCAGAAGGGTGATGACCGACGAACCCCCCTGCTCGAAGAGCTTCCAGAAGAGGGAGCTGACCGTAGCCCTCTTTATGTCCTTCGTCCCCATTGGCCTCCATCCGCACCGCCGTCAGACTCCCAGCCCCACGATGGTAGCAAACCGGAAAGCGGCTTCGCCCACGCGGGGAAAAGCCCTCCCAAGCTCCCCAATTCCACTCGTCTAAATGCCTGGCGGGTAGCGGGCGGCGGAGAGTATGATTGGTCGTATCAGACACGCGCCAGACATCAGGAGAGCACATGATTGAGAACACGTTGGAGAGCCTGCTTGCCGATGGCTTCCCCCGCAGAATGGCCGTCGAGTACCTGGAGCAGCTCGAGAAGGAGCGTGAGAGCGGCCTCTACGACCCGGACTACCTGGCCTGGGCGCACGGGCTCGGCTTCTACGCTCAGTCCGCCTGCACCTACGGGCTCACCGAGGAGAACGCGGGCGACTACCTCTCCGACTACGACATCGACCGCATCTGGCCGCTCAACGACTGGCAGCGCATCTGGATCAACGACAAGCTCACCCTAGGCTACATCCTCGCGGGCACCGAGTTCGAGGGGCTCCTGCCCGAGTACTACTTCTATACGGCGCACAATCGTCTGCTCCCCCTCTACTCGAGCGGCGGCCGAGCCGGCATGGAGGGGCTGCTCGAGGTCCTGCGCGAGAAGGGCGAGTTTGCGTGCAAGCCCTGCAACGGGGCGATGGCGGCGGGCTTCCACATGCTCGCCTTCCGCAACGGCGCGTATTTCGTCGACGGCGCCCCCAGCGACGCCTCGGGGGTCGAGGCGTTCGTGCGCGCGCATCCCAACTACGTCTTCACGGAGTTCATCCGCCCCAACGCGCAGATGGCCGCGATCGACCCCCTCATCCACACCCTGCGCCTCGTCATGGTCAACCCCGCGGGCACCAACCCCACGCTCATCAGCTCCTACCTGAGGTTTGGCATGGGGGCGGACAAGTCGGGCGCCACGGCCAACTACGCCCCTCCCACCGACGGGAGCATCGGCGCCTACAACGTCCGGTTTGACATCGAGACCGGCCACTTCGACGACGGCGTCATCGTCTACGCCAACAGGAACGTCCCCTCCCCGCGCCACCCGGACAGCGGCGTTCTCGCCGAGGGGGACATCGAGGGCTGGCCGCAGATCGTGGAGACGCTCAAGCGGCTCTCCCTCCACCTCGTCCCGCTCTCCTATCTCGGCTTCGACCTTGGCATCACCGACAAGGGGCCCAAGCTCATGGAGATCAACTCCCACCCCGGCGTCGAGTACGTCCAGCTCCACAAGCCCCTCATGGCAGACCCCGTGGCCGGACCGTACTACCGCAGCTGCATCGAGAGGATCGACGCGCTCTCGCCGGAGGAGAAGCGTGCGCGCAACGGCATCGCACGGTAGGAACTTGGGAGCGGGGGGCATCATGTACTGCAGGAGCTGCGGGGCACAGAACGAGGATGGGGCGAAGTTCTGCACGAGCTGTGGCATGCCCCTCGACGAGGCCGTGCCCGCCCAGTCCGCCACGTCCGCAGGCGTCCCGGCGAACGCGCCTGTGGGCGCCTCGATGGAGCCGGACGAGAAGCCGATTGAGCTCCCTCCTGACGAGACGCCCACAGGCGGCGACTCCGGAGGCGCCCGGCGATACGGCTTTCTCCTGAGCCTCGTCGAGGCGCTCTCGGCATCCCGGGCGTCCGGGGCGATTAGGCTTGTTGCCACCATCGCCGCCGCGGCGATTATCGTATGCGTTGGTGCCTCCGTCGTGTGCGCGGTCAACGGCAGCTCGGATGACGGCCAGCAGGAGGCCGAGGAGACCACACAGACGGCAGGCGACGAGGGAGAGGACGAGGGGCGCAACGTGGACGAGGCCCCGAGCAACGAGGCAACGGGCCAGGGCGAGCCCGCCGCGGATTCGACGAAGGACGCCGCCGAGGCTCCCGAGGCGCCGGACGACGCTGAGGGCCCCGCCGGCGTCACCGTCCGAGCCGGACTGAATAACTACGCCTGGGACGAGCTCAAGGCCATCTCCCAGAGCATGGCAGCCTCGGGCAGCAAGCAGGCCGCCATCGGCATCGCCTCCTCATACAACCTCTGCGGCCCCTCGGGCGACCTCACCGCCATGGGCTCGAAGGAGGCTGTGCTTGCCGACGGATCGGTCCATCATGTCAGAGTCGTGGGCATTCTTCAGGACCAGACGGCCGATGGCGGCTTGGCGGGGCTGTCCTTCCTCTTCGACGAGGCAGTCTCCTTCCACTCCTGGAACAGCTCGGACTTCAACGACAGCGGGTGGGAGTCCTCCAACCTGCGAACCTTTGTGCTCAACGACCTTGCCGCGACACTCCCGCAAGACATCTCATCGCAGATTGTCCCCGTCGTGAAGCTGACGAACAACTTTGGCGGAACGGACTCGGGCACGTTGCCCACCTCCGTGGTCACGAGCACCGTGGACCGGCTTTGGGTGCCGTCGTATGTGGAGCTTGCCGGCAGCTCGGAAGAGAACGCGCTGTGGGGACCCGCATACGGAACCGGGGCATTTACGTGGTGCAACCCCATCGTCGCCTCGGAGGGCACCCAGTACGACCTGTTCTCCCAGCTCGGCATAACTGCCTATCAGCCCAACCAGTCCCTCGTGCGCCGCTTTGACGGCTCCTCGACCTCCTGGTGGCTGCGCTCCGCCAACCCCCATCTCGTGAACGATGCGCTCTGCGTCGGACCGGATGGCAACCCGAGCGACGACGCGACCCCCATGAACCGGTTCGGCGTCGTCCCGGGATTCTGCATTTAGTTGTAGTTGTAGCTGCTGCGAGCGAGGAGGTCATATGAGGTCATCTGGCGGCAGGGCTCCCTCCCTTACCCGACGCGGCCTCCTGCGAGCCTCTGCGCTTCTCGCTGGCGCAACGCTGGCCTCGGACATCACGGCATGCGACACGCCCGAGGAGAAGGATGCCCGGCCATCCGAGGACGATCGGAGGCAGGAAGCGGAGAGCGCCTCCGCCGATGAGGCCGTCGAGCCCGACGTCCCCGCTGAGTTTCCGCCTACAGACCGAATCGCCATCTTCGACCTTCACTGCGACACGAGCGGGCGACACGAGATGGCGGACGACGAGGTCTGGCGCTCCATCATCGCCGAGGACCTCGCCCGCGGGCTCGACATCCAGGGAGACCTCCGCTCCAACAACGGCGCGCTCGACCTGGAGCGCATGCACGAGTACGCCTACTGCCAGTGCTTCGCCACCTGGATGCCCCGCGACGAGCCTTCAGAGGCGCTGAGCTACTACAGGAGCGCCATGGCGCTCCTCAAGAACGAGGCGGCGAAGAGCACCGACCTGCTTGAGATGGCGCTCCCCTCCGCCAACGAGACGGCCATGGAGGCCGTCAGGCGCATCATCCTGTCCGGAAGGACGGCGGGGCTGCTCACCGTGGAGAACTCGAGCATGGTGGGCGCCGGGCTTGATGTCATCGACGAGATGGCGGGCGATGGCGTCATCATGGCGTCGCTCACCTGGAACGGGCCAAACGCCCTTGCCAGCGGCAAGTTTTCCGAGCAGGGGCTCACTGACCTCGGGCGGGAGGCCGTCGCCCGGTTCGAGGAGGTTGGCATCGTGGTGGATGCCTCCCACCTCAATGACACGAGCCTCTCCGACCTCCTGGCGGTTGCGCACCGTCCGATCGTCGCCTCGCACTCCAACGCTCGCAGCATCTGCAACGCTTCGCGCAACCTCACCGACGAGCAGTTCCTGGCCATCAGGGACATGGGCGGTCTCGTGGGGCTCAACCTCTTCCGCGACTACCTCGTGGAGCGGGACTCGCCCGCCCAGGGCGAGGTCACCATCGACGAGGTCTGCGCGCATCTCGAGCACTTCCTCTCGCTTGGCGGCGAGGACGTCATTGCCATCGGAACGGACTACGACAGCGTGGACACGCCCGACTGGATCATGCGCTGCGAGCAGATGCCCAACTTCAACGCTCAGCTCAAACAGCGACTTGGAGAAGAGGTCGTCAACAAGATGTTCTTTCGGAACGCCTTCGACTTCTTCACCAGATACGAGGCAGGCGCCTAGGAGGCTGGCGTGCGACGCGGCGCCCCGGCTAGAGCCCCGTCGAATAGATGACGATTCCGCCGACGATGAGCACGAGCGCCACGAGCTTCTTGGTGCTCATCTTCTCGTGGAAAATCGCGACGCCGAAGGCGGTCACGTAGAGATAGCCCGTGGCCTCGAGGATGGGGCCCATCGAGAGCGGGATGCCGCGATAGGCCACCACGGAAAGCAGCGTGGACCCCACGAAGAGCGCATAGGCGAATATCACGTAGGGATTGAGGTACTCCCGAATGGCCGAGTCGTGGCTCTTCATGGCGGACTTTTTGAGGAGTACCTGAGAGACGGAAGAGATGAGCACCCCGAGGAGGTTTATCCCCGCATAGAGCATCACCGTGGCATCCATGTCATCCCTCCTCGCCGTCCGCGATGGAGAAGAGCACCACGCCCGCGAGCACCACGGCGGCGCCCATGAGCTTGGCGGGCGTCACGGCCTCGTGGAACAGCAGCACGCCCCAGACGATGCCCCAGACGATGGTCACCGCCTTGTTGGCGTAGGCGCTCGTGAGCGGCATACGCTTGATGACCTGCTGCCACCCGATGGCGTAGAGCCCCAGCACCAAGATCATGCTCCCATAGCACAGGATGAATCCGGGGCTCATGAACTCGAATCCTGCGGCCAGCTTGCCGCAGATGCTGCACAGCGAGTAGAGTGCGAGGAGCGCGTGCAGCCCGAGCAGGGTCCTTCCCCTCGTGGCGGCCACCTAGAGGTTCACCTTCTTGCGCACGATGTACTGCGGCGTGCCGTTGACGGCAAGGACGAGGTCACCCACGTACTCGCCGATGATGCCAAGCACCATGAGCACCAAACCGAAGAAGAACACCATGAGCGAGATAGTAGAGGCCCAGCCCACGAGCATCGTGGGGTCGAGCAGCTTGCGAATCACCGTGACGAGTGCCATCACAAAACCCACGACGGCCGAGACGACGCCGATGACAGAGGCGATGCGCAGCGGGATGACGGAGAAGTTGAAGTACGCCATCCACTGCTTGATGAGCTTCTTGAGCGTGTAGCCGGACTGGCCGTACTCGCGCTCGTGGTGCTCAATCGTGACGTTGCCGATGTTGTGCGTCACCCGATAGAAGATGCCGTCCACGTAGGGGCTGTAGTTCTTGTACTTGATGACCTCGTCGCACACCTGGCGCGTGATGCACCAGAAGTTGGAGGACTGGATGTCCTTGGGACGGCCGAGCAGAACGCGGCTCGTCTTCTTGTTGAGCCAGCTCGTGAGGTTCTTGACCGACCCGTTGGTGCTCTTGCGATAGACGCCGTAGACGAGGTCGTAGCCCTCCCCCATCTTGGCGAGGATTGGGGCAATCTGCGAGGGGTGGGTCTGCATGTCGTCGTCCATGCCCAGAACGTAGTCGCCGCTCACGTGGTTCATGGCGCACATGAGTCCGTTGTGCTGTCCGAAGTTGCGCATGAGGCTGAGGCCGTGCACGTTGGGGTAGCGCTCGCACAGGCGCGTGATCTCGGCGAAGGTGCCGTCGGAGGAGTTGTCGTCCACGAGCACGAACTCGCAGTCAAAGCTGTCGAGCTTGGCGAACTCCGCCATGGTGAGCTCTACCACCTCGGCGATGCTGCGCTCGGAGTTGTAGCAGGGTATGACGACGGACACGAGCTTGGGCATAGTTTGTCTTCCTCAAGTTTCGAACAAGTTCTGGACAGGCAACGGCTAGGCGCGCGTCGCCAGAAGGTAATCATAGAAGAGCGGCGTACCGCCTGTGTGCAGGAACAAGACGTTCTTACCCCTCATCCCACGGTCGTCAAGATAGTCGAGCATTCCCCTAAACGCCTTTCCCGTGTATGTGGGATCAAGCGGCAGGCCCTCCCCAAGGAGCATCCGCTCGATGAGCTCGTCGACGCGTTGATTCCTAACGCCGTACCCTCCGCAGGTATAGGCTGTCTGGAGGTTGAGGTGGCGCTGGTAATCCCCGGGGAGCTCCCTCCCCTCCCTCTCGAACCACGAGCGGACGGTATCGTCCAAGACGGAGAGTGCGCGCTCGCGTGGGCGGGACGAGATGGAAATGCCCACGATCTCTCGATTGTCGTTCGCGCAGAGGCTCCCGCAGACGAGTCCCCCCTGCGTGCATCCCGTGCCATATGGGGTGACGATAAGGTCGAACCGCTCGCCCGGCTCGTCCTCCTGGGCGCAAATCTCGCCGTATGCCCTCGCATAGGCGTTTGCCGCCGTCCCCTCGTTGCCCGATCCCGTACGATCACCGTAGATGTAGTAGGGCTTCAGGCCACGGGACGTCAGGCGCCCAAAGGCGAGGTCGACCGTGGCGGCGATGTCGGACTTGGCGCACTCGAGGACCTCGACGCCAAGGCGACCGATGACGTCCTGGTTGAAGGACCGCCCCGCGACGTCACCCTCCGAGGTGGCGATCATGAGGCATGGCACCTGGTCACGATGGCATAGGATGGCAAGGACCCGGCAGAGGTTCGAGCGCAGGTCGCCATACATGACGAGGGCGTCACAGCCCCTGGCCCGCATGTCGCTCAAGAACTCGCGGGCAATTCTCACTTTGTTCCCGCCCAGCGCGCACGGGATGAGGTCATCGCGCTTGACGAAGATGCGGTTTCCCGAGCTTGCCGCCTCGGGGCATAGCACCTCCTGGATGGGCGTGGGCCAGAGGCTCGGCAGCGCCATACTACTCGACCCTCTCGAAGAAAAAGCTCTGGGCAGCCGTGGAGTTCTGCTCATAAACCTGCACGTTAGACTCGTTGGCGGCGACGCCTCCGCTCACGTCAAGCACGAGGGACGGTGCCAGGACGGACCTGAGGGTAATGCTTCCATCCGAGTTCTTAATCGCGCGCCAGCGCTGCGCCTGAGTACCGTTGTCTGCGTACTGCCAGACGTTGGTACCGCTGGTCGTGCCGCCCCACATAAGGTCAAGAGACTTGCCGGAAGCGACGTTGATAATCTTGAGCGTGCCATCCTCCTGGGACACGTGCCACCTCTGGGCATCCGAGCCGTTGTCCTCATAGAGCCATACGTTTGCGCCATCTTCCGCAGAGCCCCACTGCACGTCGAGGGTCACGCGACGGTTGAGGGCACTTTCGATTGTATAAACTCCGTCTTCAACGATTGGAGGGGCAGGGTCAAAGTTGAACTTTTGGGCATCGGAGTTATTCGTTTGATAAAGCTGCACGTTTGTCATGTCGGAAGTGGCGCCGCTGTCGAGATCGAGCGCATATCCCTCAGCAAGGGCAGATAACAATGTAATGCTGCCATCACCATTCTTGACCGGAATCCACTTTTGTGACCAGGTTCCGTTGGGCTCCCACTGCTGGACGTTTGCGTAGTTTGCAATGCAGGCGTTTGCGACATCGAGAGCCTTGCCGGTAAGCTCGTTCGTCAGCGTCACATAGCCCACGTCATCAATTGAAGCGGTCCAACGTTGGGCGCTCGTCGAATTGGCACCGTAAAGCCAGACATTGGCCCCGCTGGCCAAAGAGCCCCACTGGACGTCAAGCACCTGAGAAGTGTCCTTAGTGCTCTGGATGACATAGCTCTCCCCATCCACAAGGATGCCCCTGCTCTGGCCCGCCAGTGCATCAAGACGCTCTCGCGAAATCGTAGTGTCCTCAGTCCGCCAAAGCTGAGCGGAGCTTCCGTTGGGAGTGTAAATCTGAAGTTTATTCCCGCTCTGCATATTTGCGGAAGGAACGTCGATAGCCTTACCGCTCTTGGCGTTGAGCAGGGCGAAGGCACCAGAACCATAGTCACGAATCACCCAGCTCTGAGATATCGTCCCGTTGGCATCATACTGCGCCACTGCAGAACCGTCACCGGTGAGACCGGACGAGACCTCGATCAATCTGCCGGAAACGGAAGACGTGATTGTATAAAGACCGTTCCCAACCTCATCGAAGCTGAACGACTGCGCATCGGAGCCGTTTTCCGCATAAATCTGCAAACGGGCAAGATTCCCAATCGCCCCATTCTCAATGTCGAAGACAAGGCTGGGGTTTGCTGCAGAGGCGATCTTTACCGTATCTCCCGTCGGTACGAGGCCCGTGTTGGCCGATGCGAGCATGAACTTCTGCGCGTCGGAGCCGTTGGGCGTATAGAGCGTGATGACAGCACCGTCGGCCGTGGACGCTCCGTTAATGTCAAGAACCCAGTTACCCAATGCAGACTGAATGTAGTAGCCGCTACCCGAGTCACGGATAAGCCACCTCTGGGCATCGCTCCCATTAGTTGCATACTGCTGGACCACAGCACCGTTTCCAGCGACCGCATTCTGTACGTCGAGAACAAGCCCCGAGTTCACGTTCCGGATTACGTAAGAGCCGTCCCCCTGCCCCACAAACTCAAACTGCTGCGCAGAGCTCTTGTTGTAGGAGTAAAGCTGGGTTCGCGCCCCGCTTTCCGTACTGCCCCATGTAATGTCAATGCTTGAAGATGGCTTGAGCAAGGAATCAATGTAGTACGTCCCGTTAGTAATCTGAGGGGCCAGCGGAAGGCGGGCAACATCGAGCGAGCTGTCCGAAAAGAGACCGGAGAATGCGCTCATGTCAACAGGGCCTTCGATGCCACTGACATCGTCGGTCGAAGTGTACTGCCAGCCATACTGGCCCGAGTAGTCTGAGTTGGTGATGTTGAGCCGGGCACCATATTCGGCAATCCAAGAGGTGCGCTGACGAATATAGGTAGAGTTGAGCTCGTTCTGAAGGTACGAGCGATAGGTATACACGTGAACGTTGGTATACCCGCGGGATGCCATGGTATCGATATAGGCACGGATGATCTGTTCGTACGTCCCCGGATCGGACGGCGCGGAATGCCCGGACCATGTGTCAAATCGCTCGATATCATAGTAGATGGGAAGCGAGAGGTCCTTGCAGTTGTATTTGTCGAGCAGGTCTGCGGTGGAGTTTGCCTCGCCACGTGCAAAGTCGGCGTCATAGGCATAGCTGTACAGATAGACGCCATACGGCATTCCGATGCGACGGACCTCGGATAGGTTGCGGGCAAAGTGCTTGTCCTCCGCACCATCTCCCCAGCCTATGCGAAGGATGGCGGCGTCCACTCCGTCACCAGCGACAGCATCCCAATTGATGTTTGAGCCCTGCCATTCCGATACATCGATGACGCGCAGCGCCGGCGAGGCATACAGGCTGCCATATCCGTCATAAAACGCCTTCTGGCCATTCTGCGTCGCCCAATACGGTGCCACTGAGGAGAAAAGCATGATTGTGTAGTCCTGAGGAACATTCTCGAGGTTCCACATATGAGTTGGGTTTGGAGGTTCCTCAGCTGAGGGCTCCGACGCAGAGACGGCTTTGTCATCAGCCTCCGACTTGTAAATGGTTCCTGGAGCCATGCCGTCGGATTCGTCAGCAATGCTCTCCGGAGCATCGACATCTGCTGACGAGACGACCTCCTCATCCAGGGAAGCGTCTGCTCCCTCAGTTGCCTCCAACTGTTCCTCCGGCTCTTCGGCATATGCAGCGCTCGCAAAGAGGGTCGTGGGCACAAAGAGGATGGTTGCCAGCATCAGGCCAAGCAACGCCTTCATGGGAAGAGGAAAGGGACGGAAGCGACGCATGAGCACCACCTAAATCAGAACGGAAAGGTCGGTTTGGAAGGGCAGGGGGTCTACCAGTCCGGATATGGACGGGGTAACCTCAAGCAGGCGGATGGAGTCGGTTGAGTAGAACGACCCGAAGTTCGGACCAATCTGAATCGAGTCCGCAATCTCGCCGGAGACGGACGCGTACTCGATGTCATAGACGGTCGTGCCGGACGGCTCCTCCTCACCAGAACGACGGTAGCTCACCTCAAGACGCGAGAGGTTGCCTCTGCCATCATACCCATAGGACGCCTCATATGAGTCTCCCTCACGAGCCTGAACGCGAGCAGCAATCACGCGACCGTCCGCGTCATACTCATATGTTGCTGGGACCATGGCCTCAGAGCCGGCGCCCTCGTAGGTCCGGGAAATCAGGTTTCCAGCGTCATCATACCCGAAAATCGCTCGGACGCCGTCGGTCACCGTGCCCGAAGCGTCAACAGAGGACTCCTGGGTAGATGCCAGACGACCCGAATCATCGTACGAATACGAGGTGAGGTAAGTGCTCAGAGGGCCGTTGGAGAGCGAGGAGGAGAGCAGGTTCCCTTTGCCATCATACTCGTAGCTCCGAGAATATGGGACGTACCGGCTATCGGAAACCTTCGACACAAGCCTGCCTTCGCCATCATAGGAGTAAACCACCGAGTAGGACGAGTGATGCTCCAGCGTGACCCTCCCACTGGCGTCACGCTCATAACGGACCGAGTCGGGGTCTCCCCCCTCCACCGTTAGGTCGTATCCCGAGAGCACGCCACCATCAACGTGACAATCGTATTGGGACGCGGGACCTCCCGCCCAACCAGAAATCGTGACTCTGGTGATGTTGCCCGAGTCGTCACGGACGAAGTCGTAGACGGGACCCCTCGTCTCGCCGTCGGCAGTGCCATAGGCGACGGAAATCCTAGAGACGAGCTGGGTCATCGCCTCCTGCTCGACGGAGCCCGAGCTGTCAGGCGGCGCCGGTTCGCCGGAGCACGCGGCGAGGCCAATCGAAAGCGATGCTGCCGTTATGCCAACAGCGACTTTTCGGGCAAAGTGCTTTGGCCGATAGGGCTCGGGAACGTCCTTTCTCGGGAAGTGCTTCGGGGTATATGAGGATCGGTCTCGCATCTACACCGCCTCTCTCAGCGTCCGCTAGTCAACGTATCCGGCCTTGTTGCTCGGCGCGATCTTGCCCTCGGCCACAGTCCTCAGGTGCACGCCGTAGTTGGATTTGCCGTAGCGCTCCGCGCACTCGAGCAGGCGCTCGCGGGAGACCCAGCCGTTCTCGTAGGCGATCTCCTCGGGGACGGAGACCGGCAGGTCCTGCGCCGTCTCCACCGTGCGGACGAACTGGGACGCCTCGAAGAGGCTCTCCATGGTGCCGGTGTCGAGCCAGGCGTAGCCGCGCCCGAGCGTCACCACGTCGAGGGTGCCGTCCTCGAGGTACATCCGGTTGAGGTCCGTGATCTCGTACTCGCCCCGCGCCGAGGGCTCCACGCGGGCGGCGTAGTCGCACACGCGCCCGTCGTAGAAGTAGAGCCCCGTCACGGCGTAGCTTGACTTGGGGTTGGCGGGCTTCTCCTCGATGGAGACGGCGTTGTAGTCCTCGTCGAACTCCACGACGCCGAAGCGCTCCGGGTCGATCTTTCCCATGATCTCGCTGTCATTCACCGCCTGCGTTGCCGCCGCGATGGCAAACTGAGAGAACGGGTCGTTCTTGCGCACTTCGCCCTTATCCATGTACAGCAGCGGGTCAAAATCCTTGACCTCCGCCGCCACATGCGCTTTAAAGTCCGTGGAGTCAAACTTCGTGATTTTCGTGATGCCGCACTTGCCGGCTTTCAGGTTTTCCCAGAACGTATCCACATCGTTGCCGATCGGGGTAACTGCGCCGAGACCCGTGATAACTACTCTTCTTTCCATATTTTTCAGGCTTCCGAAACGGAAGCACTCCTTTCTCTTGAAAGTTTTGAACCGATTTATCTTTTTACGTTGAAAACTTAATCAATAAGAACTTTTTCAAGCCCGTAAAATCTCAAAATTCACAGGTTTTAAATAGCCAAACCGCCGTCTACCTTCAGCACTTCGCCCGTAATGTAC
>ENA-OPBO01001089-OPBO01001089.1-human-gut-metagenome-genome-assembly--contig:-NODE-1089-length-20186-cov-7.449555_pt1 | contig 20186 bp, 20 predicted proteins | sample MGYA00241071_ERZ501458 | MGnify/ENA primary metagenome ERZ501458 (study PRJEB25962, sample SAMEA2042509) | human gut metagenome | biome: human gut; feature: human-associated habitat; material: faeces... | reverse complement strand
GTCGTGTAGAGGTTTACATGTATGCTAGCCAGGCTATGGTTAACGCAGCCAACAACGGTACATTGAAGTAATAACTTTCATGCTCCCGGAAGGGAAAAAATAAATAGATGATTTTGAAGAAAATCAAGAATATAGTAAAATGGGTGGTGGTGCTGTTTTTCAGTACCACCATTCTTGCTGTAGTGGCATATAGGTTCATTCCTGTGTATGTCACTCCTCTGATGTTTATCCGATGCTTCCAGCAAGTAGCTGATGGAGAGAGTATTACCCTGCATCATCATTGGGTTTCGATGGATAAGATTTCGCCTCACATGCCGGTAGCGGTAATGGCGAGCGAAGATGCGAGATTCCTGAAGCATCACGGTTTCGACTTCAATGCCATCGAGAGTGCGGCGAAGAATAATGCACGTGGTGGAAAGGTGCATGGAGCCAGTACCATCAGTCAGCAGACTGCTAAGAATGTCTTCCTGTGGCCTGGCCGTTCATGGACCCGCAAGGGATTTGAAGTCTACTTTACCTTCCTCATCGAAATGATGTGGAGCAAGCAGCGCATCATGGAGGTTTATCTCAACAGCATTGAGATGGGACCGGGTATCTATGGTGTGGATGCGGTTGCAGAATATCATTTCGACAAGAAAGCGAAAGATCTGTTTCGTGGCGAGTGTGCGCTGATAGCAGCTACACTTCCTAATCCGCGCAAATTCAGTTCGCTGCATCCTAGCGCTTATATGAAGAAGCGCCAGCGACAGATAGAACATCAGATGAGATTTATCCCTACCTTCCCTCGTGAGGGCGAAGATTTCGACCCGGGCACGGCTGTGGGAGGATATAGGGGGAAGTGATTCTGAGTTAATAGTTGATAGTTTATAGATTTTCCGGCTAAATATTGATTAATGGATTTACTGAACGACTTGAACGAAGCGCAGCGTGCTGCGGTAGAATATATTGACGGACCTTCGCTGGTAATAGCCGGTGCAGGTTCGGGTAAAACGCGTGTGCTTACTTATAAGATAGCTTATCTCCTGAGCCAGGGCAAAGATCTTTATTCCTTATTAGTGCTTACTTTTACTAATAAGGCTGCAAGAGAAATGGTTGAACGTATTCGTAAAATGTTTGGTGAAACATTTTATATCAGACAGAAATATATGGGTACTTTTCATAGTGTCTTTGCTAGAATATTGCGTGTTGAGTCTGATAAAATAGGCTTTACTTCAGATTTTACAATTTATGATGAAGCAGACTCTCGTTCTTTATTGAAATCTATTGTTAAGGAGATGGGCTTGAGTGAAAAAACTTACAAGCCTGCAGTTGTTCATGCAAGGATTTCTATGGCAAAAAATCAGCTGATTGGAGTTGATTCATATGGAAGCGATTCTGATATCTTTAGTCAAAATAAACGAGCTGGTATGCCCGAAATAGCTAAAATATATCGAGAATATGTACAACGCTGTAAGTTGGCAAATGCAATGGATTTTGACGATTTGTTAGTTCATACTTATCGACTTTTTGTAGAAAGAAATGATGTATTGAAAAAGTATGGTAAAATTTTTAAGTACATAATGGTAGATGAGTATCAAGATACAAATTATGTTCAGAAAAAAATACTTACTTTGCTCTATAATGTAATGGAAGAGAAAGCCATATGTGCTGTAGGAGATGATTCTCAAAGTATTTATAGTTTTAGAGGAGCTAATATCGATAATATATTGTCTTTCACTAGAGATTTTCCTGCTGAAAATGGTAACTATGCGCGTCTCTTCAAACTGGAACAGAATTACCGCTCTACCCAGACCATCGTTGAGGCGGCTAACAGTCTGATCAAGCATAACCGCAACCAGATTCCTAAGGATGTGTTCAGCGAGAATGCGAAGGGTGAGAAGATTCAGTATAAACCTGCTTACAGCGACAAGGAAGAGGCGGCGATTGTGGCGAAGGACGTGAAGCGTATCCGGCGCGAGGATGGCTGCCAGTATAGTGATTTTGCCATTCTCTACCGTACCAATGCCCAGAGCCGCAGCTTCGAGGAGGAGTTCAGAAAGCAGGGTATTCCTTATCGCATTTATGGCGGACTGAGTTTCTACCAGCGCAAGGAAATTAAGGATATTATTGCTTATTTCCGTCTGGTGGCGAATCCGGATGATGAAGAGGCTATAAAGCGTATCATCAACTATCCGGCACGAGGAATAGGGGCTACTACGGTGCTGAAGATTGCTGACTGTGCCCATCAGAACCAGGTGAGTTTCTGGGAGGTAATCGGTGCCCCTGAGCGGTATGGACTGGCGGTTAACAAGGGTACGATGAACAAGCTGGAAACCTTCAGATTGCTGATTTCTTCGTTTATCGAACGGGCTCAAACTACGGATGTCTATGAATTGGGTGATGCCATTATCAAGGAGAGTGGTATCAGTCAGGATATCATGTCGGGCAAGGATGCCGATGATTTGGCACGTCAGGAGAACCTGGAGGAATTCTTGAGCGGTATGTCGGCTTTTGTGGAGGAACGCCGTGAAGAGGGTAGGTTTGATGAACTCTTCCTGCAGGATTATCTGCAGGATGTGGCACTGCTTACCGATGCTGACAGCGATGGTGATAAGGATGAACCTCGTGTTTCTCTGATGACGGTTCATGCTGCCAAGGGTCTGGAGTTTCCTACGGTTTTCGTGGTTGGTTTGGAAGAGAATATCTTCCCAAGTCCGCTTTCTGCTGCTTCGCTCCGAGAACTGGAGGAGGAACGGAGATTGCTTTACGTTGCCATTACGCGAGCTGAGAAACATTGTATCCTGACGAACGCCAAGAACCGCTGGCGATATGGCAAGATGGAGTTTGATAATCCGAGTCGGTTTATCGATGAGATTGACGGCAAGTTGATTGATAGCCAGGATGAGGCTGGTGGAAGCTTGTTTGGCTCTATGTCTGACCAGCCGGAGTGGGCGAGAGCGCAACGTCCTCGCAGACCGTGGGAGGATGCTGAGCAGCCTAGATACAGTAGCAGGTATCAGAATTCCAAACCGGTAGCATCGCAGTTTGTGGCAGATCCTAAGCCTTCTCTCTTTGATGATGAACCGGAGACTTCACGTACTTCTGGACGCTCGTCTGTTTCCGGACGCTCATCTCTCTCTGAAGGCAATTTCAAGTCTGTTAGAGCGCTGAATGCAGCTAAGCGTTATATGGAGACGCATTCTTCTCATCCTGCTTCTCGCAGTACTGGATCTTCTGCATCATCAGTTTCTTCTACTACAGCTTCATCTGCTGGCAGTTCTTCTTGCGGTTTGCAGGAGGGAATGAAGATAGAACATCAGCGTTTTGGACGGGGAACGGTATTGAAGATTGAAGGTACTGGTGAGAATACGAAGGCTACGGTGGAGTTCGTTCATTCTGGCACCAAACAGCTTCTGCTGAAATATGCCAAGTTTACGGTAGTAGATTAAGTTCAGTAGTCTGATTTTGCGTTTTTAATAATATATTAGGGCTCTTTAGTATGCTAAAGTACTAAAGAGTCTTAATTTTTTGTGTAATTATTTGTTCTTCTTGTAACTTTTGTTTATATTTGTAGCATATTTACGAACGATATGCAAAAAACGTTTAATATTTAACTTATAAACAGAACGATTATGAAGAAATTAATGATGATGGCAGTAATTCTGCTTGCTGGTGTAGGAAGTGTAATGGCACAGAGCGATTACAAGCGCGGTATCTTTAACCATGTAGGTCTTAACGTGGGTGCAGGTACCGAGGGTATTAGTGTTGGTGTGGCTGCTCCTGTTACTAACTTCCTTGAGGTAGAAGCAGGTGTGAACATCATGCCATCTTTCAAACTGTCTGGTGATTTGGATGTAGATATCAATATGCCTCAAGAATCTGATATTCAGTACCCAACCAGTGGAACCATTCATGCAGAAGGCTCATTCGACCGTACTACCTTTAATGTAAAGGCTAATCTGTATCCATTCGGTGGTGGCAGCAAGTTCTTTATCGCTGCTGGTTTGTCTATTGGTGGTGAGAAGATTGCTGAGGTTACCGGTTCTTGTGATGAACTTCGTCAGTTCTCTGAGAACAACTTGCATACTCCTGAATTGAAGGATCAGTTCCGTAAGGCTATATCAGCCAACTTGGGTGGTTACAACTTGAAGCTCGATGAGAACTATAATGTTCAGGGTGATATCCGTTGCAAGAATGTTCGTCCATACCTCGGTTTAGGTTTCGGTCGTTTGGTTCCTAAGAACCGTATCGGTTGCCGCTTTGAGTTGGGTTGTCAGTTCATGGGCAAGCTCAAGGTTTACCAGAATGGTAACGAGATAGATATCAATAAGGCATTGGAAGATGCTGGCGAGGATGATCTCTCTAAGTTCGTAAAAGACTTGAAGGTTTATCCTGTTTTGAAGTTCTCTCTTACAGGTAGAATCTTATAATATAGATAAAGAGTTATAAAAATAGATTGGGCAAGACCATCTCTGGTCTTGCCCTTTTTGTTTCTATATACTATAAATTGAAAAAGCGTCCCCGCAGTAGCCTCACGGTCACTACGGGGACTTATATTACTAACATCTAACTTTAGCATTTTTGTTTAAACTTAAAAACAAATTCTTTATGAGAGTAATTTCTCCATTATCTATAAACATAAACCAAGTATCTCATATATTGCAAGTAACTTGTATCCTGCAAATATCTTGTATCCTTAAATGCAAGTTCTTAGAAAAGTTAAACCCATAGACCAGTATCTCTACTAATATCTTGATTATTTTTATTTTATTGCTTTTTGTCTGTTTAATATTAAATACTTTTAAGTTCACAATGCAAAGATATAAAAAAAATGGGTAAACTCCAAATTAATTTTGCTTTATTTTGTGTTAAGTGGCTTTTATTGTACTTATGCGGCGGTTTTTAAGGATTAACCGGCAAAGTTAAGAGGGTGTATCATAAACATTCAAATGCTTTATGATACACCCTCTTTCTCAGGATTCTGAATATTTTTTCGTGTTTATAACGCTTCGTCTTCAGGACGTGGCATCTGTGTCTGGGGCTTCTGTTTCTTGCCTGACTTCATGAATAGTTTCTTCTTCTTGAGCCATGCAGCCTTGCGTATTTCGTATTCTTCGCGATGACGCTCCAAAAAATTATCAGCCATGTTTCGTTTCCTTTTTTACTTTGCGTTATGAATGCTTATTCTTCTTTAAACTTACTGTAAATCACCTTTATCTGTATAGGACTTGTCTTCTTGCCGTTGCTGTCGGTGGTTATTACACCTCTTTTCAGTCGGGTGGAAGCGAGTGACATATCGTGATTGATCTTGGAGATGACGGTAGTATATCCCTGTGTGGTTGTGATGACGTTTACAGGAACCAGTACTACTTTATTCCAGTTTTCCCCCTTGCCCTTGTTCTTATACATGGCAGAAACCAGGTTGGCGATATTCTGGAATGTATAGGCATTCTTGTAGGTGCCGGTACTGCTGTAGCTTGCCGTATAAGAAGTACGGTTATCTGCCAACTTGCTCTTTTCGAAGAACGACTGCAAACTGTCTTTCTGAACCATCAGGATGGTGCTTGGTGTAGCAAAGTTGTATGGGTTGTCTTCGTCTGCATTGTTGAGTCGTGGGAAGGAGATGGTAGCTGTGTTGAGCGTATCCTTCTCATGACCCTTCATGATGTCATCGATAGGAAGAGTAACCTCGGTGAAGATACCGGCAGGCGACTTGAGGTAAGTCCATTTCTCCTGACTTGCCAACTTCTCCATGCTCTTCTTATCGTTCTCAATCTTGTTGAGCTGCAAAACCTCTTCTGTACCATCGAAACGGTTGTATCCGATGCTTACAGCTGTACTGTCTTTAACGCCGTCCTTTGCCTTGATGGTCTTCTGGCGTTTCCAGTAGAAGATAAGCTCTGTATTCCAGATCTTAGCCATGTTACCCGTACCACCTACATTCTTGATGTAGAAGCCAGGGCAGACGTTGTGCAGGAACTTGTAGTTGGTCTTGAAATACTCAGGATGTTCAGCGTATGTCTGCATGATGTAAGAACCATAGTTCTTGTATGTCTTACCACCTTTCTTATACTCCTTATTCAAGTAAATCTTGAAGTTCTTGACATCTGATGTATTGCTCAAGTTGTAATTACTGCTCCAATGCTGGTTGTTTTCGCTTACCCAGCCTTCCTTGAAGGCATCATAATTAGAGTAATACTCCTTATCTTCTGCCATCGGCTTTGTCATCTCATAGGCTGTCACCTTCATTGGGGCGATGGTATCACCATAGCTGGCATTGTATGAAACCAGGAGGTAGCATGAGTCTGCTTCGATAGAACCGCCGTTTGCCTGCTTGATGTAATCGAGTGTATCTACAGAGAAAGTTGGCAATACGCTCAACTGGGTCATGTAGTCGCCCTTTACATAGTTGCCGGTTTCCGGGTCTTTCATCTTTCCGATGAGCCCCGTGTTGTTGCGGCTCAATACGGAATCTGCTACTATAGACTTTGTGGTAACATTGAACGCTGAGTTAGAAATGTTAATGTTGTCTATCTTATTAGTGATGCTACCACCGATTCCCTCGGTGGTATCATCACATGCAGCGAAAGTAAGCGCTGCTATTACTAATACTGTTAAGAGTCTTAAAATTTTCATTATCCTTGTATGTATGTGTCTCTGTTGTCGGAATTTTATTCTGCGTCAGGACAAAGCTTGTTGATGAAGTCTGCGTATGGCTCCTGGATATCTTCTCCCGGATAAGCCAGTACAGGCTTGTTCTTCTCCTTCGCATAATCAAAGAGAATCTGGTTAGCTTCTTCTTCACCTTCTACCACACCGTCGCTATAGTCGATGGCGAGTTTGCCGAGCTCAATGAAGTTAAAGTCGTCCTGATAGCCGTCGAGCAGTTCAGACTTGGCATCGCGGAAGGCAACGCAACGTTTGAAGTTGGTACCCAGTTCACCCTTGAGTTCGTTGGTATAGAGAGCGGTAATCACCTTTGATTCTGCAAATGAAGGCTCTTCGCTGTAGGCTGTCTTTACATAGAATGGCACTACTGCGCTAGCCCAACCCTGGCAGACGATTACATCAGGCTGCCAGCGGAGCTTCTTGACGGTTTCCAATACGCCACGTGCAAAGAAGATAGCTCTTTCTCCGTTGTCGGCATATTCCTTTCCGTTTTCATCGGTGCCCATCTGGCGGCTCTTGAAATAGTCGTCATTATCGATGAAATAAATCTGCTGTCGTGTTGTTGGTATAGATGCAACCTTGATGATCAGCGGATGGTCTGTATCATCTATGATAAGGTTCATACCAGACAGGCGAATGACCTCGTGCAATTGTCCGCGACGCTCGTTGATGGTGCCCCACTTAGGCATGAAGGTGCGGATCTCAAAACCTGCTTCCTGCATCTTCTGAGGCAGTTCGCGTCCCATGATTGACATGTGAGACTCGGCTACGTATGGGTCGATCTCCTGATTGATAAATAATACTTTTTTTGCCATAAAATTTAAATTTTATTCTTACGAATTACGTGCAAAGGTACAAAAAAAACTTCAAATAGGGGCATTTTTTCTCCGAAATTCATTATTTTCGGCAATAATTCGCATATTTTTAGGTTTTTTCTTTCTCATTTGAGAAAAAAGTTGTTATTTTGCACCCGAAAACAGATTATGACGATGAAAGTATTCAATAAGATTGTTGACCTCCAGAACGAACTCTTCATGTGTCGTAAGGAGGGAAAGGAAATCGGCCTTGTGCCAACTATGGGTGCGCTGCATGAGGGTCACGCCTCTCTTGTTAAGCGCAGTGTAAAGGAAAATGGCGTGACTGTAGTTTCTGTGTTCCTGAATCCTACACAGTTTAATGATCAGGGTGACTTGGATCGCTATCCTCGTACCCTCGATGCTGACTGCAAGCTCTTGGAGGCTTGTGGTGCTGACTATGTGTTTGCACCATCGGTGAAGGAGATGTATCCTACACCAGATACACGCCACTTTGAGTTTCCACCTGTTTCTACCGTGATGGAGGGTGCCAAGCGCCCGGGTCATTTCAATGGTGTATGTCAGGTAGTGAGCCGTCTTTTCTATATCGTTCGACCAACTCGTGCTTATTTCGGTGAGAAGGATTGGCAGCAGATTGCTGTCATCAAGCAGCTCGTGAAGTACATCAACAGCGATGTGCAGATTGTAGAGTGCCCTATTGTCCGTGATGAGGATGGTTTGGCTAAGAGCAGCCGTAATACTTTGCTGGCTCCTGATGAGCGTGCCATTGCGCCAAACATCTATAAGGCCCTGAAGGAGAGTGTAGAGTATGCCAAGACTCATACCGTACAGGAAACTCACGATAAGGTGGTTGCCGACATCAATGCTGTAGAGGGTCTGGAGGTAGAGTATTTCCAGATTGTGGATGGCGACAGCCTGCAGGATGTTTCTTCATGGGAGGATAGTGCATACGTGGTAGGTTGCATCACCGTTTATTGCGGTAAGACTCCTATCCGTCTCATCGACCATATCAAGTATAAGGGATAATTCCTCGATAGATTTCTTTATTAAGTTTAATCCGTAACAGATCAAGTAATAACAGAACAATGCAGATAGAAGTATTGAAGAGTAAGCTCCATTGTGTAACCGTAACTGAGGCTAACCTGAATTATATGGGTAGCATCACCATCGATGAGGACTTGATGGACGCTGCTAATCTGATAGCAGGCGAGAAGGTTCAGATTGTAGACAACAACAATGGTGAGCGCTTGGAGACCTATATTATCAAGGGTGAGCGTGGCAGTGGTTGTATCTGCCTGAACGGTGCTGCAGCCCGCAAGGTGCAGGTGGGAGATACCGTTATCATCATCGCTTATGCCCTGATGGACTTTGAGGAGGCTAAGACCTTCAAGCCAACCGTGGTTTTCCCAAAAGAGGGAAATAAGGTTTAAATATCGTATGATGATATAGAATTGTATAAAGAATGATAATCTCGTATGATAATCATAAAGAATATGCGTTCCTGTGGATAGATGAATCCGTAGGAACGCATATTTGTTTTGTGACGATAAACTTGCGTTTCGGTGTGGCGAAATAGCGGTAAGCCACATAGATGGTGATGCCCTGTTCACGGATGGATAATGTATGTGTACCCTATATATAATGGTGTAATTACTATTTTATGAAGGTATAATTACGATGGGTTAAGGATAGATCTCGATATGGCTGCTGCCGGAGTTGCCATTCTTGATAATCCTTATCTGGGTGGTGATGCGCTCGCTCATCGTGTCGGTATGACTGATGACGCCCACCTTCTTGCCTTGCGAACTTTGCAGCATGGCGAGGGAGTCGATGACGGTGGCTAGGGTGTCAGGGTCGAGGGTTCCGAAGCCTTCGTCAATGAACAGGTTCTCGAAGGAGATGTTGCGGGAGGACAATGCCGACAAGCCCAAGGCGAGACCGAGACTCACGATGAAGGTTTCGCCACCAGATAGGGAGGTGGTGTCTCGGATATCGTCGGCACGGTCGTGGTCGATGACTCGGATGCCCAGCGAATGCTTTACCTGCTGCAGTTCGTAACGGCTGTTGAACTTTCTGATTTCCTGGTTGGCATGAGCAATCAGGAAACTGAGCGTATAGCATTGGGCTATCTTGCGCAGCGTCTTGCCGTCTGCTCCGATAGCATCCGTAATGGCTGTCCAGTCATCCTTTTCCTGTGTTACGAGTTGCAGAGCCTCAGCCTTGTCGCCCAACAGCTTCACGGCTTCCTGATGGTTCTGCATCCTGGCGTTGGCAGCAATCAGTTCGTTGCGCTGACTTCTCTCCTGATACTCCTGCTGAATGGCTAAGAGAGCATCACGGGTTTGGGCAGGCTGATGTTCCAAATGCTGCTGATGCGCCTTTTCTGCGCTCTGATAAAGGGCGGTAGTTGAAGCCACGGCTTTCTCTTTTTCGTCCTTTTCCCGACGGATAGCGTTCCAGTCTTCGGCAGAGTGAAGCATCTCCCGGATGGTATTTCGGTCGATAAGGCTTGGTTCGATACTTCTTTCCTCGATGCCTTCCTCCTCGGAGTCTTTTCCTTTGATACTCTTTTCTTCAAGCTGCTTGTTGTATTCCTCAATCCAAAGGTCGAGTTCCTTTTCCTTCGTTTGCAGATTCTCTTTCATCGTCTTGTTCTGAGACAGCATGGTTTGATGCGAACCTTTACTGTTGGCGAGTTCCGCCTTCAGTTTGTTGATATTCTCGTTCTGAGTATCTGCAGCTTTCGTTGCCTCATCCTTTGCTGCTGTCAGTCTTTGTTCAGCCGCATCTGGTTCTTCTCCATTCAGAATCTGCTTGTATTTCTCCTGCCATTCCTCCATTTCCTTCTTGGTACTATTCCATGCCTGAAGGGCTTTCTCGTAAGCCTCCTCCTTGCTCTTTTTCTGTGAGATGATGTTGATGGTAAGTGCTTTCTGCTCAGCTAGTTTTGTGGCGCAGGTTGAAGTGTTTTCTTGGGCTTTGTTCTGTATTGTTGAAGCCTTGCTTTCATACGCAGCTTCATCCTTCACAGCCTTATCCTTGAGTTGGGTCAGCCGTTCTATCTCTTTCTGAATCTTGTTAAACAGGCTCAGTTTGTTGCTCGCATCTTTCGCCTTGTTTTCATAGATAGGCAAGAGCGATTTCAGTTTTGCCTCTGCCTTTGGAATCTTTGGATACTGGGCGATGAGCGCCTTCCAATCCTCTTCGTAAGTTGCGATTTCTCCCGACAGCTTTTCCTGTTGTTTCTGGAGCGTCTGTACTTCGCCATCGTTCTGTTTTCTCTCGCCGGAAAGATCCTTCTCCTCTTTCTGCTGCAGTTTCAGCAGATTCTCCTTGGCTTTCAGAAGTTGAGAGAGTTCCGTGGTGGCTTCCTCAAACTGTCTGTTGTTGGTATGATAAGGATGGGTCGTGCTGCCGCAGAGCGGACAAGGTTTGCCTTCGGTCAGGTTGGCACGATGAATCTCCCATTTCTCACTCACCATGAGGGTATAGGCATTTCTCAGCGTCAGGGTCTCTTGGGTCAAAGCCTCGATGGTCAACTTGCCCAGCGCTTCATCTATCTCCGCATTTCTTTTGCCCAAGACCTGGATGCGCTCCTCATTCTTCTGCTTTTCTGCTGTGGCGGCATTGAGATGAGCCACAACCTTGATGGCTTGCTGGACATCCTGCAGTTTCCTGTCAGCTACAGTTTTGCTGTTCTGCAGTTCCTCTATGTTCTGTCCGGCAGTCTTATTTCTTTCCGTCTCCCAAGCCTGTTCAGCGGCTTGCGTCGCTTCGTGCAGAACCTGTTTCTGCTTGGCAATCTCTTCCTTTGTCGTTTTGAGGGCAAGGTTCGCTTTCTCCGTTTCAGCTTCCCATTTTTGGATGTTTCGGGCGTTTTCCTCCACGTCTTTCAGGGCAGTTAGATTCTCTTTCTGAGCCAACTCTAATGCCTCTTTCTTTTCTTTCAGATTCGGCATTGCCGCTTCCATTTTTGTTTTCAGCGCTCTTGCTTCAGCGATGACCGGCAGCGCCTTTTCTAGCTGTTCCTGTGCTTTGCTTACTGCTTCCTTCAGACTGGCGAGAGTTTTCTCGCTTTCGCTGATGGCAGACTCTTGACTTTTGATGTTTCCTTCCGCTTTCAGAATGTTTTCTTCCTGTTCGTGGATGCTTTGCGTCTGTCGCTCTACTTCCTGCAGCTGGTTGACGGCAGGCTGTACTTCATCGTGCAACTGCAGACGGAGAATCTGGGTTTGCATCGCTTTAATGGCATCAGCTGCTTGCTTCATATCAGTCTGGCAGATAGAGATTTGCTTGATTTGCTTATCGTTTTCCTCAAACCATTGCAGGTCTTTTGAGATGGCTTGCAACTGGCTGTCGAGTTCCTTCTCAGCTTTTTCCAACCGGGCGATTTCCTCCTGCAGTTGGGCGAGTTCTTCATCGTTCAGCAGGTTCTGTTTAACGGCTTCCACCGATGCTGCCATCTGGTTGTAGGCATCCGTCGCCTGGTCTTTCGCCTTCTTGATTTCAGTAGCGATGTTCGTATAAGTTTCCTCGCATCCGATGAGTTTTTCCAGAAGTTCGTACCGCTCGTTTTCCTTCGCCGTCAGGAAGTTGGCAAACGAGCCTTGGGCGATGAGTACGGTACGGAGAAACTGGTCGTAGTCGAGTCCGATGATGTTCGGCAGCTCGTTCCAGTCGGCAGTTTCCTCCGTTATCTCTTCGCCGTTTCTCGTGATTTTATAGAGCGCAGTCTTGGCGTTCTCGTAGCGCACTCTCTGGAATCTGACGTGCCATTCTGCGCGGTAGATGCTGCCGTTGTTGGCAAGGAAGGTGAGTTTGCTGTAACCCTCTTTCTTGCCACGGGTCAGGATGTTTCTACTGTCGGTAGGAGCCAGACGGTTACTTTCGCTGGCATCGGTAGCTCCGAAAATCTCGATGTTCTGGTTCTTGTCGCCTTTCTTCCTGGGGTAGCGAGGGGCGCGGTTGTAGAGGGCAAGGCAGATGGCGTCGAGTAGGGTAGACTTGCCACTTCCCGTCGGACCTACGATGCTGAAGATGGTACTCTCGCCTAAGGCACCTTCTTCAAAGTTGATGACCTCTCCTCCCTGTTTGTCAAGCGAAGCGAGGTTGAGTATTTCGAGTTGTAGGAATTTCATAATGATGATGTCGTTAATAAATCGGATAACATTTTCTCCTGTCTTTCGTTCATCGGAGCGTTGTGTCTGATGGCGAAGGCTTCCTTCAGCGTGTCGAGCGGAGGGCGGTTGATGATGTCTTCTATGCTGGTGATGTGCTGGGAACCCTGGATGGTGGAGAGGTCCAGTTGTGGGATGATGCGCTGGATTTTGCAGAGCACGGCATCCTTTTCGTTGACGAGTTTCTCCAGTTCCTTGATGTCATCGCTCGATAGTTTCTCCTGTTTCACCTTCAGCATCACGTAGTCGAAATGGTCGCTCAGTTCGCCGTCTGTTCTCTCTGAAAGTTCAGAATTGATGAGCTTCTGCCATTTCTTGAAGGTCAGTTCCTCCTCGTCTTCGGGCAGGATGCGGAGGGCGTGCTGAGGCTTGTATTCCAGAAAATCTACTTTCCATTCCTTGCTCTTGCCGGTTTCCTTTCCTTCCTCCTCTTCTCCGTGTTCTATGGTGATGAGGTCGATGCCGTGGGTGTAGTCTTTCTCGGCAAACGACATCGGGAGGATACTTCCCGTATATCTTGCCCAATCGGTGTTCCAGATATGTTGCCGTTTGTGGATGTGTCCGCAAGTCATATAGTCGGGATGGTCGTTCCATCCTTGCAGGTCCACTTCCTCCTGTCCGCCGATGATGATTTTCTCGCTCGCATCCTTTTTGGCGATATCCGAACCCTTGGCGTACATGTGTGCCATCATGATGCACTTCCTGCCCAGGTATTTCTGTCGAGCCTCAGCTGTCAGTTCTCTCAGAAAGTCGTTGACTCCCTGCGAGTAGCTGGCGTTCTGCACCACATCGCTTCTTAGGAAAGGTACGGCGAGGATGATGACTTCTTCTCCTGCCTCGTTGGTTACGGGGATGATGAGGTCATCGAAGGAATAGATCCAATGTCCGCCGGTTTTATCATCGTCCCCGTTTTCTCCCTGCTTCCAGATTTTCCTTACGTTTCCTCTTATTTCCACGTGGTATCGGGTGAGCAGCGGACGGGGAGCCTCCAGTCGGCTGGCGGAATCGTGGTTGCCGGCGGTAATGATGACCTGCATGTTAGGGCACAGTTGGGTAGCATCGGCAAGAAACTCGTAATAAACGGTCTGTGCCGCTGCCGATGGATTTCCGTTATCAAAGATGTCTCCTGCTATGAGGAGAGCATCGGGCTTTTGTCCAGCGATTTGTTCCAGGAGCCATTTCAGGAAATGCTTGTGTTCCGGCAGACGGTCGTTGCCGTGAAACAGGTTGCCCAGGTGCCAGTCGCTGGTTGCTAATATCTTCATACTCATAAGAATGTCTAATCTTAGTCTTTTTCTTTGTCTTTTGCTTGCAATCCTTTAGCCTTTGGTTTTCAATCCTTTGACCTTTGGTTTTCAATCTGACTACAAAGTTAACACAATTATTTGGGATACGCAAAGAAATAAGCTCAAAAAACGAAGAATTATGGCCGGAAAAGTAAAGATATTCAGGAAAAGTCTTGTTTTATATCTGATAAAGTTGTATCTTTGCATAGTTGAAATCTTCGTTCATAAACATTGAATGTCCGTTCAGTGTCTTTGAACGGCGGTTCATAGACTTTGAATGTCGGTTCAGTGTCTATGAACGGAGATTTCTCCTAGGATTAAATACTTTTCTTCCTAGGTTTGTGGTCTTTTCTTCTTAAGTATAACAATAAATACTATAGGATGTAAAGGCTGCTGCTATAAGAAATACTAATAAACTAAAATAGGAAAGGAAACTGATATGGCTAAGTACAAATTGCAGGAAATGGGGGATATGCGCTATGATGGCAAGCGCCGAGTTTATCCCAAGATGGTGACCAACCGGACACTATCCCGAAAAGAGTTCGTCAAGATGATGCAGAACTACCATCGCGGTATTTCGGAAAGTACCACGGAGGCTGTATTGACCGATGTGGTTGATATGCTGACAGATATGCTCTCCATGGGTTACAACGTGAATCTGGAAGGTTTCGGCACCTTCTCCCTCTCCCTCGCTTTCGAGGATGAGAAGCCTAGGGAAATTCTGAATCCAGATGATAAGATGACGTATCGCAAGGTGGGCGTGAAGGACATCAACTTCAAGGCGTCTCCTGAGTTTATCAAGGATGTGAAGCGTGAAACCGACCGTGACCTGGAGCGTGATATGGGTGGCGTAAAGGTTATCCGTAAGCAGCTCTATTCCAGGGAAGAACGAATCGCCCGTGCCCTGGAGGTGATAGAGAAGAACGGAGTCCTCACCCTAGGCGATTATGCCTCCATCAACAACCTGAGCCGTACTTCTGCCTCTATGGAACTGAAGGAGCTGACCTGTGATAAATCTTCGCCGATAGATTCACTAGGCCGCGGCAGCCATAAGGTTTGGGTGAAGAGGAAAGAATAAATGCAAATATCTCTCAGAATATTTGTTAGTTTCAATTCTTTTTCGTATTTTTGCGGTGTAATTAAAATGATAGTGTTATGACGACAATAACAAGGGAACATCTTGAAGATGAGGTACTCAAGTCGATTCAGAAGAAAGCGGAGTCGATTATGCCGAAAGATGCCAAGGTTATCCTTTTCGGGTCAAGGGCTAGAAGGGATGCTAAAGCAGATTCCGACTGGGACATCCTTGTGCTTTTGAACAAGGATAAGATAGATGAGCAGGATCATGATAATTACACCTATCCTCTTTGGGAATTGGGATGGCAAATCAATCAGATGATTCACCCGATTGTGTATTCGATGAAGGATTGGCAGAGCAAAAAGGGCAGTCCTTTTTATAATAATGTAGAGAGTGAAGGACTGCAGTTATGTTAATATTTTGTTAAAGGTGCGTGTTAATAGTCTTATTTATAGGAAAATATGTAATTTTGCACTGTTAAATAGATGTTTAATTTAAAGTCCAAATAATTATGGAGCAGATTACTATAGATTTTAAGAACGCTTTTGATTGTTCCAAGAAGGAAAAGTCGAAGGTTTGTCGCTCTGGCTATGTACGTGTGGTTCGTTTTATGGATGATAAGAAGCATACTAGACCACAAGTGTATGAGGGCGATTTGTTGGAGGTTTTGAATGGCAGCATATAATTTTGAAAGCAAGGGATTGGTAGATGCCATTTTGACGCCAATAGCAGTCTGTGAGGCTGTAGAAATGAATGATAGTATTGTGGTGCCTAAGATATTTCGCTCTTCTAATTGCATGTGGGATACAGGGGCGACTAATACGCTTATATCTCAAAAGGTAGTTGATGATTTGGGGCTAAAGCCTTATGGTGTATGCTTGGTATCAGATAATACAACAACTGAGAAACGTGAAACGTTTTTGGTTCATTTAGGCTTACCGACAGGAACAACAGCGTTAAACGTAGAAGCGATGTTAACGTTGAGTGAAGATTATGATGTTGTAATAGGAATGGACATTATTAGTTTATGTGATTTCTGCTTTACAAACAAAGATAACGCAAGTTGTTTCTCGTTACGCCATCCTTCGAACGAGAAAATTATTTTAAAATAATAAATATCCTTGGGATTTGCAAGAAACTTTCCGATTTTCTTGCAAATCCCAATTCTTTTTCGTACTTTTGCAGTTGTCTTGCTGTGGATGGCTGGCGATGAGTCGCTGGCTAAGTAAAAGTCCATGGCTTGGCCTATTTTAAATTGAAGACGTTTGCTTGACGTTTCTTCTGACCTGTAGAAACCTGGAAAATTTCAAATCATGTTCAGAATGAGACTGCGGTGGGCGTCTACCCACTGTGTATATACACATGGCATAGGTGTGCCCCTTCGACTGAGGGGGTACGCTCTGTGCTATCATATATATACCTGTTTGGCGTAGGCTTCTGTTGCTTCTTATCTTTGACATGAAAGGCTTTTCCAGGGCCGCTACAGGCAAGGATGGGGCTAAAGGTAATCAGATTCCTACGCCATCATTTTATAATAGCAATCCAGTTTCTAATAATCTTCTCTACTTAGGGAGTCGGTGGAGCACGGAAAAGGGGAGGAAGGTACACCGATATGGCAAAGAAAATAGATTTGGAAGCTTTGCACCAGCAGATAAATGAACTTCAGATTGATAAAGATTTGAACAGGGGAAAGCTGCACCCTCTTTCGGAGAAATTCACTATATTTGCAACATGAAGGAAATATAGAAACTATACCAAGGATAGAGTTAGCCCTGATTATCATCGGGGGACATCCATATTTATCTTCTTAATAAACCTCTTGTATTTTCTGGAGTGAACTTAACAATAAGCAGACAAATTTAAATAACAATTATAATATTAATTTATGAAAAAAATTACCAATCAATTCAATGGGTCGCATGCCGACCGTATTAACAATGGGGGAGGTAGGTTCCGAAGGATCGCTCTGTTCCCATTGATGTTGCTCATGTTGTTGCTTGGGCCTACCAGTATGGTGGCGCAGACAGATTATGACAACACAGTTACCTTCACAGCCTTAGAGGGTAATCCCCAAGGCTTCACTGATGAGACTTATGCGCAACTCTTTGATGGCAAAAAGACAGAAAACAATTTCTCCAAGTGGTGCTGCAAAATCTCAGGTAGTGCCAATGTCATCTTCGCAGCCAGCAAAGCAGGAGTCCCTGTGGGCTACACCATCACAACGGGTAACGACAACTTCACTAGTAAAGGTCGCAACCCTATGTCGTGGAAGCTCTATGGAAACAACGTGGGCAAAGATGGAGAATGGACGCTCATTCAGGAGGTAAACAACGATACGAAGCTTCAGGATGTGAACTATACTTCTTACGACTTCACCTGCGGGGGAGGTAAATCTTACAAATATTTCAAATGGGAAATATCGGCTATTCATAGCGGAGACGTGTTGCAGGTAGGCGAATTTGAACTCAAACTCCAAACTTGTACGCACACAAATGCCGATGGCACTTCTGCCCTTGGCGATCCAATAGAAAATGTAGAAACTACTTGCACCGAGCATGGCTATACCACATATAATTGCTCTATTTGCCACTCAACAGTAAAAAAATATAAGACTGATGAGCTAAAGAAGCATACACTCACTTACCATGAAGCTAAAGATGGAGTTAAAGAACACTGGCAGTGTGATGTATGTCACAAATACTTCAGCGATGCAGATGCCAGTCAAGAGGTTAGTTATGCCAGCCTTTTATATCCGGCTTATGCCGTGTTTGAAGGAAGCACAGGAACGCTTACATTCAAATGCAGTCCTTCCAAGCCCGAAGGAGCTTATGACCTTAATCGTGGTTGGTCTGCTATAGGAGAAAATATCAAGAAGGTGGTTTTCGATGTTTCGTTTGCCAATGCAAGACCAACGAGCTGTGATAGTTGGTTCTATTACTGCCCTAATCTGACCACAATAGAAGGCATTGAGTATTTTAACACCGAGAACGTGACGAATATGCGCTATATGTTCTGTGACTGCAGTTCTCTCAAATCTCTCGATCTCACAAACTTCAACACCGAGAATGTGACAGATATGTACTATATGTTCGCTTACTGCAAATCTCTCGAATCTCTCGACCTCACCAACTTCAACACAGCGAAGGTGACGAATATGAAAGGTATGTTCTGTGTCTGCTCCAATCTCAAAACCATCTACGCCAGCGATAAGTTTGTTACGGATCAGATTACTGAAGGTTCTTGTATGTTCACTGATTGCCTCAAGCTCAAAGACTATACCTCTAGCAAAGAAGACCACACCTATGCCAACTGCGGCCCGACTGGTTACTTTACTTATGGACGTGGGTATGCCATGTTTGACGCTGCTACTGGAACTCTTACATTCAGCTACAAGGGATTCAAACCCGAAGGAGCTTATGAGCTTAATGAGGGGGGAAATACTCCTGAATGGATTTCTAAAAACTCTTATGTCAAAAAAGTGGTCTTCGATGCTTCGTTTGCCAATACAAGACCAACAAGCTGTTTATCGTGGTTCAGAGGATGCGAGAATCTGACCACAATAGAAGGTATTGAGTATCTTAACACCGAGAATGTAGAAAACATGTCATTTATGTTCAGGGACTGCTACGCTCTCGAATCTCTCGACCTCTCTAGCTTCAACACAGCGAAAGTGACAAGTATGAGCCGTATGTTCTATATCTGCAAAGCCCTCACAACCATCTACGCCAGCGATAAGTTTGTTACGAACCAGGTTACTAATGGTAATGATATGTTCTATGGTTGCGAAAAACTCAACGGCTATGATGGTAGCAAGACCAACTACAAATATGCCAACTACAAGACTGGCTACTTCAGCAAGCTGGTAGGTAAGAATGGCGAAGAAAAGATTGGAGCATCAGGAGAAACTCTTACAGCAGCGAGTCTTGCTCTTGACGATGAAAAGGACTTCGTGGCTTACGAACCATTTACAGCTACAACAGCTACTTATAACCGCGAAATGAAGGAAGGCACCACATGGGCTACGCTCTGTCTGCCTTTCGAGGTATCGCTTGCAGATAAGAACTTCCGTGCCTTCAAGCTTCTTTCGGCTAACGAGAGCACAAGCACCATTCAGCTCGAAGAGATTACGACAAGCATCACAGCAGGCACTCCTGTTATCATCAAGATGAACAATGGTGAGACCACTCTCAGCATCTCTGAAGCCAACAAGGAGATTGCGCAAAAGGTAGTATCTGCTGCTGATGGTAACTATCAGCTCCAGGGCATCTATACCCAAAAGGTGTTCGACAAGGTTGCTGACAACAACTGCTACATCGTGAAGGGCGACAAGCTGATGAACCCTACCAAGTTGTTGGAGAACACAAGCACAACACAGGTGGGCAGCAAGCCTTTCCGTGCTTACATGGTAGACAACTCTACTGCTCCTGCTGCTGGTGCCAAGATGTTTAGCATCGGCTTCGACGATAGCACAACAGCCATCGACAGCCTCAACACTATTGCAGACGACAATGCCATATACTACGACCTGCAGGGCAATCGCCTCAACGCTCCTCAGAAGGGCATCAACATCGTGAAGCGTGGAAACAAGACAATGAAAGTTATCATCAAATAAAAAAAACTGAGAATTATGAAAAAGAAAGAATATATAAAGCCAGAACTGAATGTCTACCAAATGGAGACTACATCTATCCTCGCTGGCTCTGAAATATTGAAAGCAAAGGAAGAGGATTATAGCGAAGGGTCGGTTAGTGACTATCGCGATTCAAGTGGCAGCATTTGGGCTGATTAAAAAGCCTCACCCCCAATAATAATGATACCCCATGGCATGAGTGCCATGGGGTATTTTCGTCGTTTTGATGCGATAAGGTTTTATGTGGGTTATCATTCGGATAGGGATAGTGCCGTGGTTCAGGTATTGGACACCACCTATGAGGAAGGCTTGGTAACTTATCATCTCGGTGCTGATTGCGAGTGTACCCAGGGTGCTGCCCTGAGCTAGGAGCTTTTGGGCTTTCAGCGAGAGTTTAGCTTATTACGTATATTTTAGTTCTAGCGCTCCCGTGAAATGCGGGGGCGCTAGAATCCTGTTCCGAGTGTCAGAGTTGGGGAATATAATTTATAGATAGAGAGAGTGTAAACTAAACTGTGTCAAGCTACAATAAAAGTAGTTTAACACAGTTTT
>ENA-OPBO01001085-OPBO01001085.1-human-gut-metagenome-genome-assembly--contig:-NODE-1085-length-20261-cov-3.372018_pt1 | contig 20261 bp, 18 predicted proteins | sample MGYA00241071_ERZ501458 | MGnify/ENA primary metagenome ERZ501458 (study PRJEB25962, sample SAMEA2042509) | human gut metagenome | biome: human gut; feature: human-associated habitat; material: faeces... | reverse complement strand
TATACGGATTCGTGACGGGCATAAAGGAAATATCATATAAGTCACCGGCACCTGTTCCTGAAAGGTGTGTATGGCTAAATCCGGCAATTGTCGAATCCGGATAGTAATAACCGGAGATACGGTCCCAACCCGGCAATCCGTTGTCCGGGCTCAATTGCACCATACCAAACGGTACCTGAGCTCCCGGATAGGTATTTCCGGTAAAGTCTGTACCGATCATCGGATTCGTATATCCGATCAAATCTTCCTCAACCTTTTCTTGAGGTGCAGGTGTACACGCCAGCCCCATGCACAACGGCAAGGCGAACCAGAAAGCATATTTGTGTTTCATGCTTATGAATGTATTAATTGTTTATAGTTTTCATCTTTGCAAATGTATAGAAAAATCAGATGGAATACAACCACATCCCGCCAAAACGTTCGCGGCGCAGCTTTCCTTCTTCAACCATCCGGCGCAAATCGACCGAGGCTTTGTTGCGTCCACATTCGTTGAGCGAGGCATATTCCTTTCCGGTGATATGAGGATGTTCCTGCAAATAAGCCAAGGTACGTTCTTCCCGCTCGGTATCCGTCAGTCCCGAAGGCGTCTCTTCGTCTACCCGCCTCAACGGCATCGTACGCAAACGTTCACGCAACTTGCCCGACGACCGGAAATGAACATCCCGAAAACGAATGGATTCGGCCCGAACTTTCTTGTCTTCGAGCGGACGATGCGTCAGAACGGCGCTGAAAGTCCCTATCCCTTCAAGCTCTACATTCCGGCCATTATTCAACGACTCGACAATCAGATCCTGCAACACTTGCAAAGCCGCCTTCAAATCGGCTGGCGACAAAGCCGTCCGCTCGCGTACCTGATCGATCAGTTCACCTGAACGGATCGTCATTTCAGGAGCAAAACGCGCATGATATAATACCTTTCCGTCCGATTTACGGGCAGTCAAATTCTTTACCAACTTGTAATTTGCTGTCATTATTCCCCTTCCTTTCTGTTTATTCCTCCGTACCGTTATCTGTTTCCTGCCAGGAAACTAATACCCGCCTAACGGAGATTTATGTTAAAACCAACGAGACCTTATCCTTCCTCCGGTCGAAGGATGGGTTTCCTCCGATCGGGGGACACTGTTCCTCCGGCCGAAGGACACCTTTCCTTCGATCGGAGGAAAGATAACATCCTGTATGCAAAGATATAGTTTGTAACGAGAAAAGCAATAAGGATCAACGGATTTATACGAAAGTTACCGACAAAAAAAAGATCGCTCCGACAGAGATTCAATCTGCCGAAGCGACCTTTCTATTCAGATAAATGAACTTTATTGTTTTTATTCCGTTTCGAGCGCCGTTTCTTCCTCGTCTTCTTTCGGTGCTTTCTTTACGAAGAATGCACTCAACTCATACAGCCCGTAAAGCGGGAAAAAGACGATACCCAACGTAAACGGATCGCTACTTGGCGTAATAAAGGCAGCAGCTACCAACAAAGCGACAATGGCATGCCGGCGGTACTTGTGGAAGAATGAGCGGTTCAACACACCAACCTGCGACAAAAGCCACGATACGAGCGGCATCTCAAAGACGATTCCCATCACAAAAATAAGCATCAGGAAATTGTCCATATACGAATCCAAAGATACTTGCTCGACAATCGCTTCACTCAACTGATAAGTAGCCAAAAACCGAAGCGTCATCGGAAACACCAGGAAGTAACCGACAGCACAACCAACGAAAAACATGATTGTACCGCACATAAATACCCAACGGACGTTTTTCTTTTCGTTCTCATACAAAGCCGGACTGATAAACTTCCAGATCTCGTACATCATATACGGGAATGTCAGTAAAAGAGCCAACCAGAACGAAGTCGTCATGTGGGTAAAAAACTGCGACGCCAACTTGATATTGACAATATTCACATGGAAATCATCATTGCAAAAATCAGGCAGAACGGAAAGAACCGAACTGATCTTGCACATTTCCCTGTACGTAATAAAATCAGAATAACAAGGAGCCGTCACCACATTGTCAAACAACCACGGCATTACCGAGAAACCGGCAATAGCAAAGATAAATAGAGCTACAATGATGCGAAATAAGGTCCAACGAAGTTCTTCCAGGTGATCCCAGAATGACATTTCATCTTGTTGTTCCATCTTTCTTACTTACCTTTGTTTTCCGTATCGTCAACTTTGATATCTTCTTCTAAGCCCTTAACGCCGTCTTTAAAATTCTTCACTCCCTTACCCAGACCTTTCATCAGTTCAGGAATTTTCTTACCACCAAACAACAAAAGCACAATTAAAGCGATAATAATGATTTCGCCTGTTCCCAAATTTCCAATAAATAGTAAATTGTCCATGATATTATTACATTAAAAATAATCTATTAATAAATCTTTAACGGGCACAAAGATACTATTTGAAATGAATTATACCCACATTATTCGAAATTTATTACCTTTGTGCCGTCTTAAAAAACTAAAATTAGAAAATTATTAAGAAACATGAAAGCGTATGTATTCCCCGGTCAGGGCGCGCAGTTTGTAGGTATGGGCAAAGACCTGTACGACAACAATTCTCTTGCTAAAGAGATGTTTGAAAAAGCGAACGATATTCTGGGATTCCGTATTACGGATCTGATGTTCGCAGGTACAGATGAAGATTTGAAACAAACGAAAGTTACTCAGCCTGCTATCTTCCTTCACTCCGTGATCCTGGCTAAAACATTGGGCGAAGAGTTCCAGCCGGATATGACTGCAGGTCATTCCTTAGGAGAATTCTCTGCATTGGTTGCAGCCGGAGCTTTATCGTTCGAAGATGGTTTGGTATTGGTTTCAAAACGAGCCATGGCAATGCAGAAAGCTTGTGAAAAGACACCGTCAACAATGGCAGCTGTATTGGCTTTGCCGGATGCAAAGGTTGAAGAAATCTGTGCAAGCATTCAAGACGAAGTAGTAGTTTGCGCCAATTACAATTGCCCGGGACAATTAGTTATTTCAGGAACAATTCCGGGTATCGATGCTGCTTGCGAAAAGATGCTGGCTGCTGGTGCTAAACGCGCCTTGAAGCTGAAAGTAGGTGGAGCCTTCCATTCTCCGTTAATGGAACCGGCACGCGCAGAACTGGCTGCAGCCATCGAAGCTACTTCATTCAAAGCTCCGTCTTGTCCGGTTTATCAGAACGTAAGTACAAAAGGTGAAACTTGTCCGGATACCATCAAGGCTAATTTGATTGCTCAGCTGACAGCTCCGGTTCGCTGGACTCAGTCTGTTCAGAACATGATTGCTGATGGAGCTACTCACTTCATCGAATTAGGTCCGGGTGCTGTACTGCAGGGTCTGATCAAGAAGATCAACAAAGAAGTTACAACGGAAGGTAAACAATAATCTTTGCAGATTATCCTTTCCTACTCAATCATTGCCGTGTGTCGTCTGAATGATGACGGATACGGCAATGATTGATTTTTCATACGATTTATAGCTGTTTTCCATTCATGAACAACAAATATCCTTCTGCTTTATTGGAAAATGCCGTCAATGAACTGGCATCTTTACCCGGAGTCGGCCGGAAAACGGCTCTTCGACTGGCTTTACATATTCTGCGCCGGGACGTACCGTATGCAGAAAGTTTTGCCAAAGCAATCGTAGACTTGCGGCGTGAGATCAAATATTGCCGGGTCTGCCACAACATCTGCGACGAAGATATTTGTTCAATCTGTGCCAATCCGGCACGCGACCATTCATTGGTGTGCGTAGTGGAGAACATTAAAGAAGTCATGGCGATCGAAAACACCGGACAGTTTCGCGGAGTTTATCATGTCTTGGGCGGAATCATTTCTCCGATGGATGGTATTGGTCCCAGCGACTTGCAAATAGACAGTCTGGTAGAACGTGTCAAGACAGGAGAAGTAAAAGAAGTGATCCTGGCCTTGAGTACGACAATGGAAGGAGATACGACCAATTTCTTCATCTACCGTAAGCTATCTCCATTCGATGTAAAGATAAGTGTCATTGCCCGTGGAGTTTCCATTGGGGATGAAATCGAATACGCCGACGAAGTAACCTTGGGCCGTTCCATCTTGAACCGGACCAGCTTCAATGATGCTATCAAACTTTAATTAATCGGTTTTCTGCATGTACGAGACTCAGTTATCTATTGTTATTGTCAATTATAATGTCAAATATTTCCTGCAACAGTGTCTGTATTCAGTACGGGCTGCCACGCAAGGACTCGAAACAGATATTTATGTAGTGGATAACCATTCGACAGATCAGTCTGTTGAATACCTGCGTCCGTTGTTTCCGGAAGTTACATTCATTGAAAACACTGAGAATGTAGGTTTCGCCAAAGCCAACAACCAGGCACTCCGAATCTGTAAAGGAGAATATGTTTTGATACTGAATCCCGATACCGTCATTGGCGAAGAATCCCTACGAAGTCTTTACTTCTTTATGGAAGATCATCCCGAAGCCGGAGCCTTAGGACTGAAGATGATTAACGGCAATGGAATATTCCTGGCTGAGAGTAAACGTTCCTTCCCGACACCTTGGGTTTCATTCTGCAAGTTATTCGGATTATCTAAACTGTTTCCCAACTCGCCGAAGTATGCCAGCTATGCTTTACCGTATCTTTCACCCGACGAACAACACGAAGTGGATGTTCTCTGCGGTGCCTTCATGTTAATGCGTCACGAAGCCCTCGACAAGATCGGATTATTAGACGAAGACTTTTTCATGTATGGCGAGGACATTGATCTTTCCTACCGTTTTATTCAGGGAGGATACAAAAACTTCTACATGCCGGAACGGATGTTGCATTACAAAGGAGAAAGCACGCAGAAGTTATCCTATCGTTTCCTTCAACGGTTTTACGGAGCTATGTTGATCTTCTATCGGAAACATTACGCTCAGTCATCTCCGCTATTGAATGGAGCAGTCAAAGTTGCGGTTATGATCAGAGCCGGTCTGGCTTCGCTCAGTAATATAAAAGGTAAAAAGTCTGCTACACCCAGACATCGTCGCATATTGGTTGTTTGCCGGAAAGAATCTCTGGAAGAAACCAAGAAAACAATCGCCCAAAAGTTCCCAACATGTGAACATATCAACTTATGGGACTTAAATGAAGAGCGAATCACAGCAGCTATCTGTCGGAAGAACCAGATGAAACGTTTTACCGATATTGTATTTGTTTATCCGGATACCCGTTTCGAACAGATGTTCCTGCTCATGGATCTGATGCCAAACAAGCAGATGACTTATCACATCTTCCATCGAGAACATAATTTATTTGTTTCACCCGGAAAATAATTGTAGCATGACATTACTACGAGACGACCTAATCCAACTAAGAGCCATTGAGCCGGAAGACTTGGAAGTATTATACCGATGGGAAAACAATGCCGACTTATGGGAAGTAGGCGATACATTAGCGCCCTTTTCCAAATATGTATTGCGGGAATACATTGCCGAATCGCACCGGGATATTTATGACCTGAAGCAACTGCGGCTCATCATTGAGCACCAGAAAGACCAGAAAGCTGCCGGTATGATGGATCTCTTCAATTTCGATCCATATCACAGTCGGGCAGCCATGGGCATGTTGATTGATCCCGATTACCAGCATCAAGGAATAGGAAGAAGAGCACTCAACCTGATGTTGGAATATAGCTTTTCATTCTTGAAGCTACATCAATTATATGTGCACATTCCGGCACACAACAAAGCCAGTCTGCAATTATTCCTGACAAGCGGATTTAGCATTCAAGGAACCCTTAAAGACTGGCTGCATACAACAGAAGGATACAAAGACGTCTTGGTCTTGCAACGGATCAACGCAAGGTAAAAGGTTACTAATTCAAGAACGGGTCTTTCGGAAATTGAATCCAAGGCTTGTACTGTTCACCTAAATTGACAACAGTATATTTCCAGAATGCTTCACCGGCATCTTCAAATACCCGCTGATCGTCGGAATGTCCTACGGCCCAAGAGTTAGCCTTGATTTCATCCTTCAACTGTCCTTTTCCCCAACCGGAATATCCGATGAAGAACTTCACCTTATCCGCAAAGTTATGTTCTGAAAGCATATAATCCCGCAACGCATCAAAGTCGCCATCAAAATAAAGGTGATCGTTAATAGGAAATGAATTCGGAATAACCGCATTGCCCAATGAATGAACAAAGAACAAACGGTTAGAAGCAACAGGACCACCCAGGTAAATTGGGGTTTCCGGCAGATGTTCAAGTTCAGGAAACAGCATATTGATAGTAAGTTCCGTCTTTTTATTCAGGATGAATCCCATTGATCCTGTATCTCCTGAATGCTCGACCAACAAGACAACCGAACGCTGGAAATAGGCGTCACGCAAGAAAGGTTCTGAAATCAACAAACGACCAGGTTGAGGATGCAAATCATTGTGGACGACTTTAAATATGTCATTATTAGAGATCATTCGCTTCAGTATTTGATATCATTTATTTCTTGCTACAAGATAAGGCGAATAAACGACTATTACAAATATATTGAAGCGAATTTCTGAAAAAACATGAAAATAGGTAATTGAGCTCCTATTCTTTCTTGAATTGCTTGATCAAGATGGACGGGTTCACCCGCAAATAAGCCCCAGCAGAGAAGCTGTAGCTCATAGGTCTGATACTCCAGTCTTCGCCTAATGCAGCCCGGCGGTATTGCTTGTGCAAATAGAAATCAGCATCAGCTCCCAATGTGATTCCTGCTCCTAACCGACGGGCATATTCCAAGCCCAAGCAAAACATCCCTGTTGAATCAAACATCGTTCCCGGTTCATCAACAGATATAGTATTAAAGAATGGATTGGCCAACAACGGAACATAGGAGTTATTTGTCCACCACGCAGCCTTAACACGCAAGTCTTTCAGATCAGTATAAGCTTTCAGATAATATCCTTTTCCCCAGTTCAAAACTGTTTCATGCCAAGAATAAACAAAATCGGCTTCCACTCCTACCCGTTTGACAACCGGATGCGGAAGATTCCAATAAGCACCGGCACCTATTGCTCCACATAGATATGTCTGAACTGAATTCACATGAATCGTATCAATCTCACCTCCTCGATGCTGTACCATAACTTGCAAAGGCATATAGGCATGAAACGAACTTTCTTCTTCATTCAGCTTAAGCCGTGATGACAAACCAAGCAGGAAAGCTTCCTGATGTACATCATTACGGAAAATAAAACTTTGCCAGTCCAACCATACATCCATATCAAAATGACGAGACGAGAAAAGAACTTGCAAACCAGCTTCCGGATCGGCTGTCAAGTTTAATTCCGAACTGTACAAAGGCTCTACCAGCCGATGATTACTCTTTCCATAAATATCGCCAAACACAAGCGACCATTTTCCTAAATCAACTTGCGCCCGCAACCACGGCAAAGCATGAAATCCTTTCTGATACGTCGGACTATCCCATTCTGCAATACCTTGATAAGCCGTATAAGGATAATTGAATGCGCCCCAATAATGTAATAAATGAGCACCTAATTCCAACTTAACATTTGGTAAAGGATAATACACCATCTTCGGTTGCAACCAGAAACCGGGTAACGAATAGCCTTTCTGCAATTTACCATCGTATTCATTGTCCTTGAAGTAAATAATATTATCTACTTCTACCAGCCATTTTCCCTGATTCATTGAGTCAATCTTCGTTTCCGAACGATACAGCTTTGCATCAAGCTGTGCTCCTACCGTACAAGCTGCTCCTATCCAAACCAGCAAAAGAATCCATTTTCTCATTGTTTCCACCTTATTTTTCCGGCTGCAAATGTAAAAAAAGGAGATGAGTCTATCAGCAAAGGTTAGCAATCAATTTTCATTTCTTAGAAATATACGTAGGAAAAAAGGAAAAAGAGATCAGAAAAGATCCTGAGTCGTTTCAATGTACGGAATCTTTCGCAGCAGGTGAGACAGGAACCGTATCCACAGGCAATGGAAGAGGTAACAGACGACGTCGGCGCTGGAACAACTCCGAGAAGCGCGTAAAGTCTTTCTTGAACATGATACCCACACCTTGTGTCGTAAGGGCTTGTTTCAAGTACTGATACATGTCGTTAGCGTGATTGTAAGCCTTCAGGCGAATCTCGCCGCTTCGGGTCAGCTTATATTCCAAGTCAAACTCGCCGATAATGGCATTCTTTTGGGTTGGGTTGTTCTTATATCCGAAGTTACCGTTAAAGATAAGCCGGTTGTTAAGAAGCTGACTTGAAAGCAACATCTCGACTTCGGTATCTGTAATGCCGTCCTCACTGGCACGAATGTTTGTTCCGATCTGTACTTTGTCTGTTATGTTATTCAGCAAGCTGGAAATCTGAGACGACAAAGCAGATGAAGCCACAGCTGTAAAATTGTTCGAGTTTTGTGCACCCGTATATTCGGGCGTATAGAATTTATTCAAAACCAAAAGATAGATAATCTGACGCGTCATCATATCATCTGTATCGATCAAACTCTTCATCTGGCGTTCCAGCTCTTCATTCGAACCGGGTAATTCAAGGTCAAACGAAATACTGGGCTGACGTAACATTCCGTTCAACTGTAGCACACAGTTGACTGGAACATTCGTACGAGCACTTTCCAAAGCCAAACTTTGGTCGAGGTCACTCAGATTAGCTGTTACATTATAAATAGCATTGATGTCCAGATTGGCATTAAACGGGTCGCCATTGAAACTGATCATACTGCCATCCCGTATTTTAAAGTCCTTATGGATCAACTGCTGCAAACTGAAGTTGTAATTACCACTCTCTATTCCGAAATTACCAAAGATGCGGACATCCGAGCGCGTACCATATTGTATCTGCATACTTCCGCTTCCATAACCTTTGATTCGGTCGCCGGCATTCGGATCAATAATCAGCTCAATATTGGCATCAGGTGTAATATCCAACAGGAAGTTCATGCGCAAATCCGATCCTTCCTCACTGGCAAACAACTCTCCAGCAATTGAATCACGCACGGCTTCTTCACGAAGCAAAGCCTCTTCGCGTAACTTCTTCTTATCAACGAAAGTGATGAAATCGTATTCTGAAGCTGTCGAATTACCCATAAAATTGAGATACACATGAGTATTGGGACGACTCTGCATGTTGATATCGAAGTTTGTCACCTGTCCATTTCCATTAATCGCAGCCGTTCCTGTACCATACACCTGACCATAAATCAGCGGATTCTGTTTTTCAGGAACATCATACATCAACATATTATTCGCCTGAACATTGACGTGGTAATCAAAGTTCTTGAAATGAGCATGATTCACTCGCAAATCCACATGACCGGTATGATTAAACTTATCATAAAAGGCCAGATTACGTATCTGGATACTTGTTGTATCCAAATGAATGGAATCCGAGAATGTATAATAAGTATTTAAGAAACCAATGCCCATACCACCATCAGCCACATAAGCATCTCCTACCACATTCAAGGCCTTAAATGGACCAAAAAGATGGATTTTTCCGAATCCCCGTCCTTTCACATGCTGAACTATCTTCTCCATAAAAGGCTGTAAGAAGGCAATATTAATGTCGTTAGCATCAAAATGTAAAGACAATCCAGGTTCCCGTTCTGGCGTCCGTACCGGATAGATATATCCACTTACATCAGTCCACGTTGAATCATTCTTATAGATACTTCCCAACATCAAAATACCACGTTGTGCATCGTCCCATTCACTAAACAAATTGAGGCGACCTAACCGTACATCATTGAAAGAGAAATCAGGAATCACCAAATCCGTACTTAGCATCCGACTGCTGTAAAGGTCGCAAATATTAAACTGGCCGGTAGCTTTACCGGTAAATTTGACATTCTCGATATTCAGGATATCAAAGATATATCCCAGTTCGAAGTTATTTAAATCCAATTTTAAGGTATCTGTTACATCTTGAGATACCGTACCATTCAAATGCACATATTGCGAACCACGTTCTACTTCAAAATTATCGATACCAATTTTCCCTTTCCGCAAAGTCACGGATGAAGGACGAACATACCAAGTCGTATCGTTAAGCACTAGAGGTGTTTCATGCAAGGCTATTTCTGTTCTTAAGACCGGCTTGGAATCTGCAGCATCTTCTTCCGGCTCTTCCATCACAAAGCAAGTAGTAGCCGATAAGTCCGCACTAAAACGCCGTTCTTTGTTGTTGTTCCACTTCACGAATGTATTCACACAATCATCCTTCGCATCCAAGTGTAAATCCAAATAATTCCGAAGACCTTTCGCATTATATTGAGTAGCTTTCAAAGCCAAATCCATCTTCTCTCCCGGATTACTACAATGTACATAACCACCTTCAAAGTTGGAAGTTCCCAATTGGAACTGGGGTAAATAGGCCTCGAAACGGAACTTATTATACGAGTTATTATAAGAACCGGCAATTCTCGCAGGTTGAATCATGGTGACCGGCAATTTCAATGTATGGCTCAAGGCCTCTGTATTCTCGATGGTCAACAGTAAGGTAAAGTCATTCGCATCGAACTTCCCAGACATTTGTTTTGCATTAATCAATGCCGGAATATATCCTTTCAAGGTATTCATAAAGCTGGGCACAATTGTACCAAACGAATAAGCCCCTTTTACTTCTCCATTAATCAAATCGGAAGCAATCTTTAACTGACGCAATCCATTCTCCGTTCCCGCCTCGACCGACAACTTCTTCAAATAGAAACTATCTGGTTGTGTCTTAAACGACAAATCATCCACATCGATTCGTCCAACTACATTATCAATATTATTCCCGACAAAATCCGCATTCAGGGCAAACGAAATATCAGGTTCTTCAAATTTATCCAGTAAATGAAGTTTATCCGGCTTAAAGTGTTCCAGATCGATAGACAGGTTTACCACCGTATTTTCTCGTTTGCTCTCTACAAGTCCGTTTACCAACAACGATACATTCGGATCCTCAACTTGCAAACTTCCATCAAAAGCATTCCGTCTGAAGTTTCCAGCTAATCGGATATCTTGATATGTATAATCCTTATAGTCCAGTCTTTCTACATTCGCTTGAATATTTCCTGCGAAATGTCCACCTTCCGGACGTTTGGCATCAATTTCGATTCCACATTTAGCCTTTCCCAGCCGAGATTTTTCTCCAAGCAGTTCTCCTAAATTCAACTCGTCTGTCAAAACACGTCCTTTCAAGAACGCAGCGACTTTTTTCTCATGATTACGTCCAAAGATCAAATCCGTCTGCAAAGAACCAACTGCAGTTGATAACTTACCGTACGCCACCAGATTATCAAAGAAACCGGAAATTTCTCCTGAAAAATTGATTGTCCCTAACTTTACAAAAGGCGAAGGAAGCTGTACCCTATCCTTACTGAAATTATTCAACAAATCATTCAACCCAACAGTCGTTATGTACATCTTGCTGACTTGTCCATAGACATAAGCTTCCTGAGGATGAGTAATACCTTTCAAATCCATCTTTCCTACCAGAAGCATCTTTTTACCATATCGTAAAGTCAGATTCTTCAGACCAAAATGATTGATATGTCCATCAGCCTGAGCATAGATTTCAATAGAATCCGTAAAATTCCGAAAAGCAGGAACAAATGCCGATAAATCTTGGAGACGAACATGAGAAGGAGCAATCCGCAAAGACAGATCTGCCTTATCGATAAAATTAGAAGCAGTACTATCTACTTCCGTCAAATCCACCTTAGCTTCTGATATCCGCAAATCAGTTTGAGGCAAAGCGATCTTAAAATCCTTCACATGAATGCTGTCTGAATTTCCTACGACTGATAACGAAAGTCGATCCAACGAGAAACCGGAACCTTCGGTTAAAGACAACTTCTTTATTTGCGCATGAATACTATCTTTCCTCAATGCCTTTAATGAGATCTTGGCACTCAAATCACGAACATCTACATGCTTGGCATTAAATTTCCCGGGAGTCGCAGGAACGTCTTCCACGTCATAGATAAAATGTCCCTGACGAATCAGGACTGTATTAAACCGCAAGTCGATATCCAATTTCTTTTTGGGCAGCGTGTCTTTTGAAGCAAAAGCATCTATCACAAACTTTAAATTCAACGGATCTGAAGCTGTCTTTCTACTTAAATGGACATGCGGACCAAACAACCGAACCGTATTGAAAGTCAGTCGTCCCTCAAACAAAGGTAAAATATCAAACCCGGCAGCCACATGATTGGCCTTAAACAGTACCTTCCCTTGTTGATCTTCCAAATATAAACCTTCCAGCACCAATCGATTGAACCACTCTATATCTACGCGTTCGATCTTCACGGGCACGCCCAAACGATGAGACAATTCTTGCGTTGCCGTCGTTGCAATTTCTTTCTGCACAAACGGAATATTGACCAAAAGGCTTGGCACTACATAGAGAATCCAAACCAGCGAGAGCAAAAATATTACTATGTATTTTAGTCCTTTAATAACGCCTCCGATTAAATTTAAGGACAAAAATAAAACAATATCGCGATAGATTTCGTTATTTTGCAAAAAAAACAAGAGAATATGAGTATAACAATTCTTGGTATCGAATCTTCATGTGACGATACCTCTTCTTCTGTCATTCGAGACGGTGTTATGTTATCTAACGTAATTGCCAGTCAGGCCGTACATGAAGCATACGGTGGTGTAGTTCCAGAATTAGCCTCGCGTGCCCACCAACAAAATATTATTCCCGTTGTTTCGGAAGCGATCAAAAGAGCAGGTATAGACAAATCTCAAATTGATGCTATAGCTTTTACCCGTGGTCCGGGATTAATGGGATCTCTTTTGGTTGGAACCTCATTTGCCAAAGGTTTCTCTGCCGCGTTAGGTATTCCGATGATTGAGGTAAACCACCTGCAGGCACATGTTTTAGCCCATTTCATTAAAGAAAGTGAAGATGATAATCATGCTCCTTCTTTTCCTTTTTTATGTCTGCTTGTATCGGGAGGAAATTCTCAGATTATCAAAGTAAACGCTTACAATGACATGGAAGTCATCGGACAAACCATTGATGATGCCGCCGGTGAAGCTTTCGATAAATGTGCCAAGGTAATGGGACTTGGATACCCAGGAGGTCCGATTGTCAATCGGCTTGCCAACGAAGGGAATCCAAAAGCCTTTACTTTCAGTAAACCGCATATTCCGGGTTACAATTATAGTTTCAGCGGACTAAAGACGTCATTCCTCTATACGCTAAGAGATGAATTGCAGAAAGATCCGGACTTTATTGAAAAGAACAAAAAGGATTTATGTGCTTCTCTTCAAGCAACCGTTATCGACATCCTCATGCATAAACTACGAATGGCAGCCAAAGATTTAAACATCAAAGAAGTTGCTGTTGCTGGTGGCGTTTCAGCCAATTCAGGTTTGAGAGATGCCTTCCTTGATCATGCGAAACGATATGGTTGGAAAGTACACATTCCTAAGTTCTCTTTTACAACCGACAATGCAGCCATGGTTGCTATTACAGGATATTATAAATACATGGACAAAGAATTTTGTCCGATGGATGCCGCTCCATTTTCAAGAGTACAAATATGATTGTAGAAGAATTAGCCATATTGCTTCAGAAACATCAACTCTCAATGGGAACAGCGGAGAGCTGTACTGGAGGGAAAATTGCTCACAAGATAACGAGCCAGGCTGGAAGTTCTGCTTATTTCAAAGGAGGAATCGTTTCGTATTGCAATGAAGTGAAACAACAGGTCTTGGGTGTTTCAGCTGCCGATCTGGAAAAGTTTGGAGCTGTAAGTCGTCCTGTCGTCGAACAAATGTCATTAGGCGCTATACGTGTTTTAAACTGTGATTGTGCGGTTGCTACTTCAGGCATAGCAGGTCCAGGCGGAGCTGTTCCCGGAAAACCAGTAGGAACAGTTTGGATTGCAGCAGCCTATAAAAATCAGGTAGTAGCAGATTGCCATCATTTCCCCTTCGACAGAAGCGGAAACATCGAGGCAGCTGCCGAAACAGCCCTTGTCAAGCTTTTAGGATTACTGGAAGAAAACGGAATCAAATGATATCCTTATTCAAATCATCATTCTGATTATCATTTTTAAAACTCGTTGGAATTAAAATTGATTCCAACGAGTTTTAAAAACGAATCTAACGAATTCTATTCAATCTTATTACTAGAAAGTTTTTTCATTCGCCATATTCCACATATTCAGGAAAGAAGCCTTCGTAATATCCACCAATTTATTCCAATTGATACGTTCGGAATGATCAGTAGGCATATGATAATCCGGATGTCCGTTTGTATGATACCAAATAATAGGAATGTCTAACTTAGCAAACGAAGTATTATCACTTCCTCCAACCGGACGATCCCAAGGACGATAATCAGGCTTTAATTTTAATCCATACTTTTGTATATCTTCTTTCAGCCACTCACCAAAAGCCGGATGTGATTCCGTATAAAAGTAAACTACATTCTCAGGATTTGATTCATCACTATTCCGTCCAATCATATCAAAGTTCAAATATCCCTTTACCTTTTTCATGTCAGGAAAACTTTGAACAAAGGCACGTGATCCCAACAGACCTTTTTCTTCTCCATCCCAAAAAGCAAAGATCACATTTCGTTCCGGCTGTTCTCCAGTTGCCAAAAACGCCCTAGCAATCTGCAAAACGGCAGATACCCCAGAAGCATTGTCGTCTGCACCGTTATAGATCTGGTCACCGTCCAACATCGGATCAATACCTAAATGATCATAATGAGCTCCCACAATTACATATTCATCCGAGTTCTTACCCGGAATCATTCCCAGAATATTTTTCAATGATAATTTCTGATGTACTTCATTCTTCAATTTTACAATCGAATCCGGCTCAACCTGCCATCGCTGTCCCTTTTTCTGACGCTCGGCATGATAGACATCAAACGGATGGTAATATGAATCGCCCACCGGTTGAATACCCAGCGACTTCAAAACAGAGACAATATAATGTCCAGCGATACGACTTCCGGGAAATCCGGCCTCACGACCTTGCAGCTCATCACTCGCCAAAAATTCCACATGAGCTTCGGCGGTTAATCGATTGATTGATTCTACTCCTTTTTTCTCGGCATTTTCTGCCCATAAAGAAGTACCCATAAACAAGGAAAGGCAAAATAAAGCAGCTTTTTGTTTCATATTTTATTTGTGTAATTGATTAAATTTGAGACAAAGCTACAAAAAATCTCCTGAAAAATACAGACATAAAAAAAAGGATCTTCCTTCGTGCCCATATTTTGCACTCGAAAGCTCCCGACCTCTTTATCTCTTACCAACCTTTCCGGTGGCAAGAGATTCCCTAATAAATCTTTAAACTTTACCTATTATAACCCTTGTAATTAATTACCTGCAACTGTAGAAAGATTCAACGAATTTTCCAAACGACGAATCTGTGTATTCAACATCTGGCACATCAAACCATTCTTCATTGCCTGATAACGTTTCACCTGATAACGCAACATTTCTAATGTTTTCGTTACTTGTTCATTTTTTTCATTCATATCCATTTTGGTTTTTATGCCTCACGCCTGAGACTGATTAATACTAAATAAACCTAAACTCTCTTATTGTCTTATTTCGCTGCAAAGATAAATAGTTATTTCTACAACTATGCTATAAAACATATCAAATAATTATCATTTTTCATTTTTTAACCACTCAATACAATTCATAAAGAGTCTTTAAAAGATAGATTCCGATCTTTTCCCTTATAAAGGAACAATCTATTTATAATTATGTTGTCTCCACCCGTATAAATTCTATGGAACAAAAGCTCTTATCAATCAATTTCATTTCTACAAATCATCCAATATTTGCGCATTTGCTTTATCTACTATAGAATTATCCAAAGAAGCCAGATAGATCTGAGTAGTAATCTCAGAATCATGTTCCATCCCTTCACTGATAACCGAAATCGGAATATTCTTATCTTTTGCAGCACTCGCCCATGAATGCCGAGCACAATATAAACTTAAAGGTATCGATATTTCACTCAGTCTTGCAATAACTTTCAAATATCGGTTTATGCTTGACATGGTATTTCTATAAAGTTTATAAGTATCTTGATCTGGATATTTAAAAATAGGTAAAAGATAAGGAATAAGATCGCTAGTTGGATACTTATCAACTATTTCCTGCATACACTTTTCCCATTTGACAACTAATTGTTGTCCGGTCTTTCGTCTACGATAAAACAAATGACCATTCTGAAGATTATTCTTTTTCAGATAAGCCATATCAATAAAAGACATTCCACGGGTATAAAAACTAAACAAAAACATATCTCTGGCAAAATCCAAATGAGGCTGCATCGACAAATCCAATTGTTTTATTCTTTTGATTGCTGATAATGATATGGCACGCTTAACAGTTTTATCCACCCCTGTATACACATGCTTAAAAAGATTTTGCTGTTCGACAAGATTCTTTTCCAAAGCCCTATTATATACCGCACGGAGAATACGCATATAGAAAGAACTTGTATTTCGTACGATACCCTTTTTCAGAAGATAAGCTTCATAAAGTTGTATCAGATCAGAATCTAATTCCGACAAAAATATATCTTCGTAATGCCTAAACTGCATAAAGCTATTTAAAGTATAAGAATAGTTTTCGGCCGTACGAAGTTTTCCCATTTGTTCCAGATGGATAATAATCTCTTTCATAAAACTAAAAAAAGATTGTTCCCCCATTTTATTGCTGAAAACGGTTGATATCCGTTCACCCAAAACGGGGATATCCGTTCACTTTTCATACTCTTTACCTATGGCGATGCAAATTTATTGATTTTCGTCTGTAACGTTACAGTTAGGGCGTCTTTTTTGACGTAAACTGCTGCCTTGTAACTCGAAGCGTACACTGGTGTGCACCAGTCTATCCAAGATTGCATCAGCTGCAGTCGTGTTTCCTTTCATCACATCATACCAGTTAGCAACCGGAAGCTGGGATATGATGATAGTAGCATTCTGCCCATGACGGTCTTCGATAATCTCCATAAAGTCCAGCAGCTGTTGTCCGTCAAGTACCTTCATGCCGAAGTCGTCCAGTATAAGCAGGTCAGTCTGTGCCAGTTTGGCAAAGAACCGGTGTAAGGTACTGGATATACGTGCAAGGTTTATCTCCTCAAAGAGTCGGTACAGGTTGTAATAGCCCACCTTATATCCGTTCATACAGGCCTGATGTCCGAGAGCTGTTCCCAGCCAGCTTTTGCCGGTTCCGGCAGCCCCCGTAATAAGTACGGATATACCGTTCCTTATATAGTCACATGTAGCCAGATTGAGTACCTTCTGTTTGTCCACACCACGCTTGCTGTCATAGATGACCTCGCTTATGGAGGCCTGGTATCGGAAGCGGGCGTTTTTTACCAGACGGAAGTTCCGGCTTTGTGTACGGTTGTCCAACTCGGCCTGTATAAGCAGCAGCAGACCGTCTTTCAAGGAGAGCGACTCTGTCTGTCGCGTCTCCTGCATGGTAGCCCAGTAGTGTGCCATTCCTGGCATCTTTAGGCTTTTTAAAGCATTGGTTATTTCATCCATATATTCTTGTTTTGGGTGCATTTCTGTTGTTATTTAAATTGGGCTTTGCCGCGGATATTACAGTGCTGCGGAGGAGCTAAGGAAGATAAAGGTTGCCCGACACCGGCACACTTGCTCTCTACCAGTGAACGGATGAAGCGGTAGTTACATCTGTCTATCTTCAAGGCTATCTCGCATGCTTTCTGGAAGACAACCGGATCACTGCTCCTTTGCAGGTTTAAAAGTCCGTCACAAGTTTTGTAATGGGTCTCCGGAGGCATTGTGGAGGCATAAAATATGTGGCGGACTACATCTCCAAGTATGCCGGATGCACGTTCGGCACGCTCTATATATGAGCTGGCACTCAGTCCTCTGTATTCTCGGGAGTTGCTTGCAAGATGTTCTTTTACGACGGTGTACTTCCCTCTGTTGTAATCACGTATATGAGTGGCCACAAGTTCGCCGTCCACATATACTTTCACCAGTGTGCGTGTATATGCGACATGTGCGGTTCTGGATATATACTGGTACGGCACTGTATAATAGTGCTGGTCACGTCCTAGGTAAATACAACAGTTGGTTGATACCTTCAAATCGGTATACGACACAATTTCAAAATCCCTATCAGGCAGCGGCATAAGATTTGGCTTGTCTACGGCAAGAAACCGTTCTTCCCGGGTATAAGGATGCTTCTGCATGCGTTTCTGGTTGTGTGCTTTCATCTTGAGTGAGGCTGCTCGGTTAAGCTCGTCCAGTGAGTGGAAGGTTTCGTTACGGAGTTCTGCAAACACACGCATATAGACGAGTCTTACAGTACCCTCCACGTTGCTTTTATCCTTAGGGTGTACAGGACGTGCCGGAACAATGACTGTACCATAATGATTGGCCATATCTTCCATTACACGGTTAAGCGAAGGCTCGTATCTGTCGGTCTTGACAACGGCAGCTTTAAGGTTGTCTGGAACAAGCATTCTTGGTACACCGCCCAGATGATTCAGACACTGCGTTATGGCATATACAAAGTCTTCCGTACGCTGTGAGCGTACGAAGAGGATATAACCGTAGTCGCTTGCAGGCAGAGTGGCAACAAAAGCCTGGCATTGGACAATCTCACCGGTTTCTATGTCGACATATCCCATGGTATCACCGGCAAAATCGAGGAAAAGCTTTTCGCCGCCCGTACGCATGTCGGCAAGTATGGTGGATGGCGATTCCTTTCTGGCCTCTGTATTCTGATTGTAATGAAAACGGAACTGTGTCAGGCTGTAGTGGTCGTCAGGATGCTCATTACGGTATTCCTCCCAAAGCAGCTTCAGCGTGACATGTTTGCGCTTCATCTCCTCTTGAAGATATGGGAGAAGGGTTTTGAATGTTTCAAAGCGCTTGTCACTATATGCGGGATTGCCGCCTTTGAGACGATGCTCGAGAATTGGATCGTCCAGCCTGATAAGTTCATCAAGGCTCAGGCTGTCAGCGCTGACCTTGTTCATGTACTTGTTCACTGTCTCCTTGTTCATGCCGATTATATCAGCAGCTTTGCGGTTGGAGACTCCGCTCTTCTTTAATAGAAGAAGTTGTTTGATCTGGCTCATATTCTTACTTTTTCCTGCCATAGTCGTATCGTATGAAGATTGTTTTCTGCATACAAGATACGGGAAAGAGTAGAAAGTGAACGGATATACCCCGATTTCCGAATGTAAATAACTGATTATTGCATCATTACATTCTAATCACTGAACGGATATGCTCCGATTTATGTAAAGAAAACGGGTATTCTGTCGTAATCCTGAAACCACTGAACGGACATGTTCCGTTTTTTTAGCGAATTTGGGCATTTTGGGGCAAAAATGAACGGATATACTCCGTTTTTTATGCCCTTTTCAAGCCCATTTTAGCAATGATTATGGGTGGATTAAGCCGTTCTGAGTGGGTGGGTATGCTCCGTTTTCGGCAATTTTATTTCGAAACGAACGAATAACATCATCAGCTGTATACTTTATATTTAGTTTATCCAAACGCCCGATGATCACATACAATCTTTTTAAATCCCTTTTCATATACACATTCAACGAAAGAAGAAAATTTCTTCGTTCAGTTGCTTTCACCAAAATATTCCCTCCTATCTCATCCCATTCCTCTGAATATATCCGATAATCTGTCTTTAACTGGCGGCTAACACAATTCTGAATAATTTGATAATAGATAACGCCTTCCTTTCCTTCTACAGCAGAAGGTTTAAATTTCACTCTTACACTTGCCATATTTCTATCTGATTTAAAATAAGAATACATCAAAGTAAATAAACAAGAAGGGAATTACGGGTGTTACAGATCTCCTTTATTTTTGTCAACTTCATTCTCTACACACGATGTTCCTTGAGATTCTCCACCTTCTCCACAATCTCTTTATAGCATTAATTATTCATTACTGAAAGGAAAACCTAGCCTGGTTAACACGAGAATCATATTCATTTTCAATTCGGCTTTTATACTATAAAGGCATTATAATAAATAAACACAACTAATCTAGAGAAAACATTTAATTCGGTTCATTTCCATAAATGCGCTGGCCTCTATGTTCACTATCTCCATAATCATTAGTTTAAGCAGTTGGTGCAAAAATAGTATTGATAGTTGTCGTTTTCCAAAGAACTATCATCACAATTCACCAGATAGCATATAATGTCATGATGAATTGCTACATCAATACTTTTTCACGGCTTTTTAAATAATGATATTATAAACGAATTTTCTGTTCTATACACG
>ENA-OPBO01001083-OPBO01001083.1-human-gut-metagenome-genome-assembly--contig:-NODE-1083-length-20272-cov-3.679032_pt1 | contig 20272 bp, 15 predicted proteins | sample MGYA00241071_ERZ501458 | MGnify/ENA primary metagenome ERZ501458 (study PRJEB25962, sample SAMEA2042509) | human gut metagenome | biome: human gut; feature: human-associated habitat; material: faeces... | reverse complement strand
CACCACCACGTATGGGGAATCCACGCCCTGCTGGCGGATGTCTTCCACCTCAATGCCGGCAAAGGTCAGCATGTCAGACATTTCATCCACGCTCAGGCCGGACAGGTCAATATACTGGGAAAGCCAGTTAAGGGAAATCTTCATAACGGGAAAACAGGTAAGGATTATTGGAATTGGGCAAGGAAGCGCACATCATTCTCAATCAGGGCGCGTATGTCCCTGATGCCCCAGCGGATCATCGCCAGGCGGTCCAGGCCGATGCCGAAGGCAAAGCCGGTCAGCCCCGTGTAGCGGGCCTGTGAGCGGGGGTCCAGCCCCAGTTCGCGGTCCACGGCTTCAAAAACATTGGGATCCACCATGCCGCAGCCGGCAATCTCCACCCAGCGGGGGGCCTGGCCGTCCACCTTCAGCTTGACGTCAATTTCAAAACTGGGTTCCGTGAACGGGAAGAAATGGGGGCGGAAGCGCACCTCCGTGCCGGAGCCGAAAAGGGCGCGCAGAAAATATTCCAGCGTTCCTTTCAGGTCGCCCACGGAAACGTCCGTATCCACATACAGGCCTTCAAGCTGATTGAAGACGGAAAGGTGCGTGGCGTCAATTTCGTCGCGGCGATAGGCGGAACCGGGAGCGATGACGCGCACGGGAGGCATCTGCTTTTCCATGGAACGGATTTGCACGGAAGACGTATGCGTACGCAGAAGCTTGCCGGAATCAAAGTAAAACGTATCCTTCTCATTGCGGGCCGGATGATCCTCCGGCGTGTTCAGCGCGTCAAAGCAGTGGAACTCGTCCTCAATCTCCGGGCCGTCCGCCAGGGCAAAGCCCATGTGGCGCAGAATGCGGACGGCTTCATCCCGCACGATGGTGAGGGGGACGGCAGGGAGCGGGCCGGCAGCGTCAAATCCACCCCGGCCACGGCGGCCTTATCCGCCTGGGCCTGCACTTCCTCCAGCTTGGCGTCCAGGGCTTCCGTAATGGCCTTGCGGGCCTCGTTAAGCAACTGGCCGACGGCGGGTTTTTCCTCCCTGGGAACGTCCTTCATGCCCGTCTGGGCCAAGGTCAATTCCCCTTTTTTGCCGAGGATGGCCACGCGCGCGTCTTCCACGCCGCGCCTGTCAGACGCCTGGGCGATGCGTGCCAGGGCGTCCCGTTGGATGCGTACAATCTCTTCCTTCATAAAATTTGACGGGCAAGAGCTTACCCGTCCCCCCCGCCAGCGTCAAGCCCTTCGGGCCGCAGGGACGTCACTCAAGAGAAAACGGCGGAATACGGAAACGAGGGAAAGAACAATGAACCCCGCTTCCTAATCACTAATACTTAATCATGAATATCTCCCCAGAAAATTACACGTATCCCGGCCGGGCGGACATGCGGCCGGAAACCATGCCGAGCACGCAGAACAAGGTATAAACCAGGCAGAACGGCAGGAAGGATCCTCCCTGATGCAGGAAGGAGGTAAACAGCAGGCTCAACAGGGCGCCCATGGTAAAGCCGATTCCCTGGGACATGCCGGAAAGCCTGATTGATTCGGAAGGCGTCCGGGCCCGTTCCACCATCAGCGCCATTCCGCGGCTGAATACGGTTCCCGTCGCCAGGCCGAACAGAATAGCCATCCAGACGGCCCAGTCCAGCGGAAGATACAGGATGCCCCAGCAGGAAAGGGCCGCCAACGCCATGGCCATCACGATGAGGAGGCCCCGCCCTCCCATAGCTTTTTCCAGCACGTGAGCGGAGAGCGTAGCGGGCAGCTGGGCGAACATGGCCACGGAAAGGATGAAACCGGCGTCCTCATAGCTCATGCCCCGCTGCCTCAGAAAGATGGGAATCCAGGTATAAAAGAAATAGGCAGCCCCAACGCGGCTCAAATAAAAAACGGTAACCTGCCATGCCTTGCCGCTGCGCAGCAGGCTGCGTCCGGATGCCGCCGGATCGTTTTGAAACACGCCGTCCGGATGCCTGAGAAAATAAGCGCCCCATACCAGCATCCCCAGCAGGATGGGAATAATCCAGATCCCCAGGCCGAAACGCCAGCCTCCCAGCATATTGGAAAGGGGAACGGACAGGCCGGAAGCCGCAGCGCTGCCCACGCCGATCATGGCGCTGTAAACGCCCATCATGGCGGAAGCACGGTCAGGAAACTGGTGCTTGATCAGTCCGGGAATGGCCGCTCCGGCAATCCCCATGCCCAGCCCCATCAGAACCATGCCGCCGTATAACCCCGCCACGCCGTCCCAGCTGCGCCAGAAAATTCCGGCCACCGCCAGAAGCTGGAACCAGAAAATGATTTTCCACGGCGTCATCCGGCGCGCCACGCGCGGAGAAATGGGTGCCGCCACCCCCAGCACAAAGACGGGCAGCAGGGCGAACAGCCCTGAATTTTCCAGGGAAAGCCCCATATCCCTTTCAATCGTTCCCAGCAGCGGATCGGGAGAATCAAACCCGGTACGCAGATTAAAGCACACGATTAAAAAGGCGGCAAACAACAGCATCTTTCCCCTGATGCCTCCGGAAGTTCCTGCCTTATCCATCCCATGTTATACAGCCTCTCCCCCACCCCTGTTCAAAAGCAACAGCCTTCCGGCTGTCAGCAGTCCGGAAGATACGGTATGGAGAAAAGACCATCAGGATGAGCAATCCCCTTGCGGTTTTCCATCCGCCCCCCTGTCATGAAAAAGCGCCGCCGTCCTAGAGAACGGCGGCGCCCGAACACGCTAACCTCTTAAGCTTTCATTTGTCAGGGCGTTTGCCGTACACCAGCGTACGCCTGCCGTCCCAGGAAACGGCCTCAATCCGCGTAGAGCCTTCCGGATAGGGGACCGTGGTGGAGGAATTATCCCTGGAATCCGTCCCCGCCATGGTGATGCGGACCATCTCCCTGTCTTTGTATGTTTCAAAGACGACGGCGTTTTTCCACACGTCATGGGAAATAATGCGACGATTGCCCTGCTCCGTAACGCCCTGGTTATAGACGCCTCGGACAGGCAGTCGGTTCTTATATGCTTCCGCGCTATTGACGGAAATATAGTAAATGACGGGGCTTTCCGGCTTTTTGTACTTCCTGGCGTAGGCAATCAGGTTCTTGCAGTCGGCCTCCGTGATGGTCATGCGGGCGCAGGTGTAGTCGTCCAATTCCTGGTCAATGGGCTTGAGCATGCCCGTTTTCCGGAAAAAATCCGTCAGGTCCTGTCTGGCGGCGTCGCAGGCGTTCTTCATGAACGCAAGCTGGAGCTCGCCGTCCTTCTTGCCCCTGGTATCCATCTTGATGGCCTTATAAAAGATATCCGGATAAAAATCGGGATTACCCTTCCCGGCTACCTTGAAATACAACTCAAGCTGCCACAGGGGGGCCAGCTTGACAAAATGGTCGTGCACCATCGGACGGTTATCCCCGCCGGAACGCTTGTCCGGCCCGCTCTGGACAAGCCAGTTTTCCCCCTTCAAAATGCCGTTGTTCAGATAGGCGTTGAAGCGGCCGCCAATCATGTTGCCGTCCCCGCCGTTGATGCGTTCATGCTCCAGGCGCATGTTGGAGGGATTCAGCATGTAATTCACGTAAGCGGAGTAAATGTTATTGGTCACTTCTCCGGTGGATACCCATTTCATGGCGGGGCGCACCTGGTTAACGTGGCCGAACTCATGGGCAATCCCCCAGGCGCTGCCGGGAATCCTGTCCGGATTGCCTACCTCCTTCATGGTGCCGTTATGAAAGGCGGCCCCCGTGCCGTCCGCATGCATGAACCCGTTCCAGATCACACGGCCGAACATCCGGTTTTTGGGCAGCATTCTGTACTTGTACAGGCCCATGATCTGCTGCTCCATGCCGATAATCCTGTCGTACAGGGCAATAAGTTCCTCCCCCTTGTCCGGGCAGAATTGTTTAAGTTCCTCCACCGGATACACCAGATGCACGCGGTTGCCCACGATGTCCACAACTTCCGTGGGGGAGTTTTCCAGCATCCTCTTCCAGTCGCTGTTTTTGCTGACGCCTCCCACGAAAACTCCATTCACCTTGCCGGACAGAATGGACAAATGCACCTTGGGTGCCTTCTTGTAATTGGATGTGAAATACTCAATATAGCCAAGCCCCTTGTTCTTCGCCCTGATGATGTTGACCCCCTCTTTCAGCGGATAGGAGCTGTGTCCTCCGTCCCGCCCGAAATTGTGGATAACCAGATTCAGTTTTTCACCTTTGGGATCCCCCATGACCAGCAATACGTCCTCCCCCTCTTCAAAAAAGATGCCGGTGGGATTTTCAAATTTGCTGTACTGGCTGGTGCGCAGGCGTTCCGCCAGATCCTTGACCGGTTCATACGGCTCCGCCGTCAGGGCGCGGGCCTTGCGGTCAAATTTCTTCTCCGCCATCTGCTCGGCGAGCCCGCGCACAAAGGGATCCTTAATTTTGGCGATGCGGTCGCGCGTGACATTGGGCTTCAATGCAAGCATGTATTCATTGGCGAACACATTGGAATCCAATGCCTTCAAACCCTCCTCCGTAATCGGCGAGCCCCCTGTTTCCTGGGCGGAAAGCACGCCTCCGCCCAGCACGCCGCAGAAGGCCAGTAAAAGAATCCCCTTTTTCAACAATGGTGAGAAAATCATTTGTTAAATAATACTGTTCGGTTTCCGGAATTGTTTCAAGGAAAAACGCCCGGCCCCCATGCCTGTGAAAAAGCCTTTTTGTGTGACATGGGACGCCCGGGCCCAGGGAGAAAAACTGTCCATCCCCCTTGACGGGGGCCGTATAATGACGCTCGCAAAACATTTTTCCATATGAATACAGAAACACATCAATTTCAGGCGGAAGTCCGGCAGCTGCTGGACATTGTCATCAACGCCCTTTACAGCGACCGTGAAATCTTTGTCCGCGAGCTTGTTTCCAACGCTTCCGACGCCCTGGAAAAACTGCGTCTGAAGCAGCTGACGGATTCTAATATTTACCAGCCGGACAAGCCCCTGGAAATCACCGTCACCACGGATAAGGAAAACAAGACCATCACCATTGCGGACACCGGCATCGGGATGACGGAAGCGGACCTGGTGGAAAACCTGGGAACCATCGCCCACTCCGGCACCAAAAAATTCATGGAGGCCCTCAAGCAGAAGCAGGAAGGCGGAGCGGACCTGATCGGCCAGTTCGGCGTGGGCTTCTACAGCTCGTTTATGGTGGCGGACCGGGTGGAAGTGTTCACCCATTCCTATGAACCGGAAGCCGCCTCCCTGCGCTGGTCTTCCGACGGACGGGAAGGCTACAGCATCGAGACGCTGGCGGAACCGCTGGACCGGGGCACCCGCATCGTCATCCGCCTGAAAGACGAATATGAAGAGTTCTCCCAGGAATACCGCGTGAAGGAGCTCCTGCGCCGCTACTCCAACTTCGTGGGGTTCCCTCTCAACTTCAACGGAGAGCGCGTCAACACCGTTCAGGCCATCTGGTCCAAGTCCAAATCCGACGTGAAACCGGAGGAATATGATGAATTTTACCAGTTCATTGCCCACACGGATGAAAAACCCCTGTCCTACATGCACTTCAGCGCGGACGCCCCTATTGCCCTGAATGCCCTGCTTTTCATCCCCAGGCGCAATCCGGAAATGTTCGGATTCGGCCGCGTGGACGCCAACGTGGCCCTGTACTGCAAGCGCGTGCTGATTGACGCCAAGCCGGAAGGCCTGCTGCCGGAATGGCTCCGCTTCCTGAACGGCGTGGTGGACAGCGAGGACCTGCCCCTGAACATTTCCCGCGAAATGCTTCAGGACAACTCCCTGGTGCGCAAAATCAGCGACATCATCACCAAACGCTTCATCAAGCATCTGGAAAAACTGGCGAAGGACGATCAGGAAACCTACAGGGAATTCTACGCGCAATTCTCCCGCTATCTGAAAGAAGGCGTCGTCACCTCCTGGCCGAATAAGGAATCCCTGGGCAAGCTGCTCCGTTTTGAATCCACGGCCACGGAACCGGGGGAAACGACCTCATTTGAAGACTACGTCACCCGCATGAAGGAAGGGCAGACGGCCATTTACGCGCTTACCGGCCCCTCCCGTTCCCATCTGGAAAACAGCCCGTACCTGGAAGCCTTCAAGGCCCGCGGCTATGAAGTGGCCTTCTTCACGGACCACGGGGACGAATTCGTGCTGGACTCCCTGTCCAGCGTGGACGGCAAGCCCGTCACGATGATCGACCGCGCCGACGTGGAACTCCCCGCCCTGGAAGAGGAACAAAAGGACGCCCTGCCCCAGGAGGAAGCCGCGGCCCTGGAAGAATGGCTGAAAGGGCTGTACCCGGACAAATTTTCCAAAGTCACCCTGGGCAAGCGCCTGGTCAGCGGAGCCGCCGTAGCCCTGCAAAGCGGCAATGACATGGGGCCGGAAATGAGGGCGTACATGAAAGCCATGGGGCAGGAAGTGCCGGAAAGCCACCCGCAGCTGGAACTGAACCCCTCCAACCCGCTGGTGAAAAAGCTTTCCGCCCTGCGGACGGAAAACCCGGAACTGGCGCAAATGGTGGCGGACCAGATCGCGAATACCGCCCTGCTCCGCGCCGGCATGCTGGACGATCCCGCCGTGCTGGCCCAGTCCTCCCAGGCCCTGATGGAACAGCTCCTGCTGAAGTAAGGGGCCCGGAGGAAACAGCCTCTTTTCCCCAAGCCGCTCCCTGCCCACCCCGCCGGGGGCGGCTTTTTCATTTCTCTTCCCGCCATGAACGCGTTACGCCGCATGCCCCGCCACATTCTGTTCCTGAGGCTGGCCTATCAAGCGGGCATGTGCCTGCTGGCCCTGGTCGCCGTAACGCTGACCGCCATTGACCTGACCACGGAAGCGGCGGAATGGGAAGTCACGGCGGACCGCGTCATCTACTGGATTTTTGTGCTGGATTATGTGGTCCGCTTCTCCATCAGCCGGTCCAAATGGCTCTTCATTAAGGAACACCCCTGGGATTTGCTGGCCATTATACCCTTTGACGCCCTGTTCCGCCTGTTCAGGTTCGCCTCGCTGGGGGAAATTTTAAGGCTCGCCAGGTATCTGGACCTGTTTTCCTATGCCATGAGGTTCACCACGCGCATCCGGCGTTTCTTCAACACGAACGGATTCAAGTATATCTGCATCGCCGCCCTGGTCATCATCCTGCTGGGGGCCGTAGGCATCCATCTGGCGGAAGGCATGAGCCTGCCCAACGGCATCTGGTGGTCCTTCGTCACGGCTACCACCGTAGGCTACGGGGATACCTATCCGGTCACCACTTCAGGCAAATTCCTGGCTGTATTCCTGATGCTCACGGGCATCGGATTCGTGGGAACGCTCACCAGCACCATCACGTCCTTCTTTCTGAGTCCCCACGGCGGAGAAGCGCTGCCGTACCGGGAAGAGGAAATTGAAGCCATTAAAAAGAAACTGGACGACCTTTCCTCCATGACGGATGAGGACATAGACACCATGGCGGCTCTGCTGAAAACCCTTCGGGACGCCTCCCCAGCACCTTCAGCGGGAAAAGAGGAAACGCCTGCTATCCATTCCGAAAAAAACTGACAAAATCCGTTTGGTATTACATCAAAAAATGCCCTGTCCGTCCCAGGGCAAATACCAAATACTCAACCGTTTTTCAGTGAGAAGATTTTAAGTCTTTATGTTGATTACCAGCTGATTGGCTACCTTTAAAAAAAAGAAACGCCGCAATGACAATGTTGACCAAAGGAACTAGTTCTAAAAGCACCAACCATCCGCTCTCTCCTATGTCATGAAGCCTCCTGACATCTGCAACAATATTGAAATATATATAAGAAATAAAAATAATCACAAATAAAACTAATATTCCTGAATCATTCCCTGTTTTATCCCACACCATTGCAACTCCATTAAGAAGAATAATAACCATAATTGGCAATATCAGCAACTTCAGCGCCCAATATTCAGATCTGGAAATACGACCGGAAAAACTGACATATTTTCTTAAAAATGAAGTTCCATTCGCATTCTCCATTTTTATAGAAGCATTTTCCTCTATTTCTCTGCGGATTTTATGCATATCGGAAGCAGATACGGAAGACTTCAAAATCTCCTGGACGTTAGCTGCATTACACTCTATTCCCAACTCATGGTTCACGATGTCTGCAACTGACTTAGAACTTGTTTTTGTCAATATTGCGGCATCCACAAGTTTATTATATGCATTAATACGGGATAGCCTTTCTTCCGACTGTTCCATAACTTTCATCTTTTTATAAATACAGTTACTATGCTCTTCGCTCTTCCCTTTACATTACTCCCAGCTTCTTCAGCATGGAGATGGCAACGGAATTTCCCTGTTCCGCAGCCAGACGATACCAGCGTATCGCTTCCTGCCTGTTTTTAGCAACCCCATGCCCAAAATAAAAACACGCGCCCAATCTTCTTTGAGCTTCTGCATTTCCTTTTTCGGCTGACAAAAAATACCAGTTTACGGCTTCTCTTTTATTCTTCCCAACTCCGTGTCCGAAAAAATAACAATCGCCCAGCCACCTCTGGGCTTCCGCGTTCCCTTGATCGGCGGCCAAACGGTACCACTTCACCGCCTCCCGCTTGTCCTCCCTGATTCCTTCTCCCCAAAAATAACAGTATCCCAGCATCCTCTGGGCTTCCGCGTTTCCAAACTCCGCCGATTTTTTGAAACATGAGACAGCTCTCTCCACATCTCCTTTATTCAAATACTGCTCCCCCAAATCCATCAGGCGGGTATGATCCAGTTCTACTGTCTCGTTCTCATGGGCGTATTTTTTTCCATTAAATAGCTGTACAACACTAAAAGCCGTTAAAAAACATACGGAAATGATGATTGCAATCATCCGCCATTTTCTTCCTGCCCACCGTTTTTTCTCTATCTCTATTTCCGGATAATTATTTCCATCCGCAAATATTTGTTTCATGCTTTTTTTAGAACAATGAAAATCTATCAGGAAAAACGAGAACAGCAGAAAGACGATGATGAAAGATAAGTAAGACCACATATTTTCAGAACAGTCCATCAATAAAAAACCTACAGGAATAAATAAGGAAAAATAAACGCCCGCATTTAATATCATACTGTTATACTTGCAGTCTCCTGCCATGTCCGCTGCACGGCTGTCAGGAATACAGGCAGAAGATACACAGAAAACAACAATTCCTATATAGTCTCCCCACGTCAAATGTTCCACTATTCCTTTCCAGCTTTTTATTACTGCAAAATCATACAGGGAAACAGCAATAACCAGTAAGCACAAAGCCAAAGCGGCTTGTACTGTAGAAACTTGAGTTTCCCTTCTTGAAGAGAATAAAGACAGGGGCAGCAGGACGACGGAAGCCGCAAAAGAAAAAATCACCCTGGCGCTCAACCCTCCCAGCGCTCCAACCAAAATACTTAATATTGCATGAAGCATACTCATTAACAATCAATATTTATACCAGCTTTCACCCATTTATCCTGATGATTCCGTTATTTAATATTAATTTCATTATTGAGAATCAAATAATCAATAGCGCCAGCGGCCTCCCTTCTATCCATTATTCCCTGTTTGACGCGCAGGGACAAAACCTTTACCATCTTGTCTGCAAGAACCTTGTCCACCTTTCCCTGTTTTACGGCTTCCTGAAGGCGTGACAGAGATGCGCGAAAGACCTGAGCTTCTTCTTCCCTGGCAATTTTTGACTGGGCTTCATGTTCCGCCTGGTTGATGATTGTCTTGGCTTTGGCGCTTTGACGTTTATCCCAGGCGGCAGCTCCCGCCCTGGCTTTGGCTGAAGGGTCATAAGTGCTGGTAATTAAATCCCCACGATACCTGTTCCCATATTGGTCTGAAACGGAAATCGGGGTTATGCTGGTTCTAGTTGTAGGCGTTTTTCTGCTTTTGAACCGTTCAAACCTGGCTCTGGCGCTTCTGTCCCCTTTCCCGGAATGAGTGTAATAGCCACCCGCTCTTCCCGTTTCCAAAGTTCGAGCCAAAACATGTTCTCCCACCAGAAAGACTGTTCCAAATATGATTAATAAGGAAATAGAAACATTCATTTTTTGCCTGTTCTAACGGATTCCCAATCCGTACACAAGTCTAAAATGTGATGATAACAGCTATAAAGATCAAACAGGAACGGAAAAGGAAATGAAAGATGATAAACAATGATTCATAAAAATATGTTAGATTTTTTTCTACATTATTCGATATAAATGTACGGATTGGGAATCCTCTGCTACAACGTTCTTCATGAACATACCGACTTCCTCTTTCCCCTCCGATACGGATCAGACAGGAATCCTCCTCATCCGTTCCCTGGGCATTCCTCCCATGGACGCTTTCCTTCTTCTAAAGGACCTCCTGGACACCAGCCGCGGAAGAGGCGACAGAATAACCCGGGCCAAACGATGCATACGGCTGGGAGGAGAGGCCCTTGCCGACAGGGAAACAAGCGTGCCGTTTTCCCAGGCTGTCCGCGCCAGCCTGGAAGCAAGGAAACACCGCCGGCCCCGCACCCTGCAGGAAATCCGCTATATGGCTGCCCGGATGATGAAAAAATGCCCGGAACTGGCAAGAAAACAAGTCCGTTCCATCACGCCGGAAGATTGCGGGCGTTATCTCCGCAAAAGCTTTTCCACTCCCCGCCAGCGGCACAAGGGGCGGCTGATCCTGAGCGGCATCCTGAATTTTTCCCTGAAGCGCGGGTGGTGCCGCAGAAACGCGGCCTTTCTGGTTCCTCCCCCCATCCTCAGGGAAAAACGCATCAGGGCCCTTTCCCTGTACGAGGCAAAACGGCTTCTCCACACCGCGGAACAGTTGTTCCACGGAGCATGCCTGCCGGCCTGCGCCCTGATGCTGTACGCGGGCATACGCCCCCACGAGGTCAAAAGGCTGACCTGGAAGAACATCAACCTGAAATCCGGCCTGGTTTCACTGGCGCCCTGCCATACCAAAACAGGCGGGAGCCGCCACGTTTCCATCCTTCCCGTGCTGGGCGCCATCCTCAGCCGGACGTCTTCCGCCGGTTCCCCCGCCCGTTCCGTCTGCCCGCCCAACTGGGAAAAGAAATGGAAGGAAGTAAGGCGCCGGTCCGGCATCCTGAAGAAAAGCGGATGGGTTCAGGACGTGCTGAGGCATACCTACGCCTCCTATCACCTGGCCCATTTCTGCAATCAAAACCTTCTTCAGAAGGAGATGGGGCACTCCTCCCCCTCCCTGCTGCTGGCCCGCTATCTTAATATGGAGGGTATCACCTCCGCAACCGGCGCCATGTTCTGGACGCACAGCTTCATTCCTCCCGCTCCGTTAAAGAAAGACTGACAAAAATCCGTCTGGAATTGCGCGGCCAAAGACGGACATCCACCTTGCGTCATCAAACCGGAGGCGTATTTATTTTGTCTTGAATCCAAAATAAGGCACAGTACAGTGGGCGGCAGTCCGATAAGACCACCCTTTGTGTTTTGCCTTGAATCCAAAATAAGGCACAGTACAATAAAATCTTCCATACAGGTTAGATGCTTTCAGTTTTGCCTTGAATCCAAAATAAGGCACAGTACAATCTTTCGTATCTTGTCAAATTGTTTTTTTGAGTTTTGCCTTGAATCCAAAATAAGGCACAGTACAATATTTTCAGAGGCACGGGAGACGGTGCAAAGTTTTGCCTTGAATCCAAAATAAGGCACAGTACAATCTATCCCACCACAACTACCGGAATCCGGATGTTTTGCCTTGAATCCAAAATAAGGCACAGTACAATATATTGTTGCACGCCCCTATATCTTGCGTAGTTTTGCCTTGAATCCAAAATAAGGCACAGTACAATGGGACAACCCGGAACAATGAGAACACTACTGTTTTGCCTTGAATCCAAAATAAGGCACAGTACAATCATTTTCAGAGGCACGGGAGACGGCGCAAAGTTTTGCCTTGAATCCAAAATAAGGCACAGTACAATTCCCCGGTTCCCCCGGTTCCCCTTTTATATGTTTTGCCTTGAATCCAAAATAAGGCACAGTACAATTCATTCTCCGGACTATTATGAAGGGGCGGGGTTTTGCCTTGAATCCAAAATAAGGCACAGTACAATGCAGGAGATACCCGGCATTCTAATTCACAAGTTTTGCCTTGAATCCAAAATAAGGCACAGTACAATATTTTCAGAGGCACGGGAGATGGCGCAAAGTTTTGCCTTGAATCCAAAATAAGGCACAGTACAATGAACGCGATTTTGCATTATATGAATTATGCGTTTTGCCTTGAATCCAAAATAAGGCACAGTACAATCATTGAAAGCTTTAATTCCTTGCACCGAAAGTTTTGCCTTGAATCCAAAATAAGGCACAGTACAATAGCCAAAAGAAGCCAAAAGAATGCCCTACGTTTTGCCTTGAATCCAAAATAAGGCACAGTACAATGTTCATTGTTCTGGTTCCTTTCTTTTAGTTGTTTTGCCTTGAATCCAAAATAAGGCACAGTACAATTGCTTATGTGGACAGGTATACTGCCAACATGTTTTGCCTTGAATCCAAAATAAGGCACAGTACAATAGCCCCCGCAACAATAAACCAAACAACAAAGTTTTGCCTTGAATCCAAAATAAGGCACAGTACAATAAGAATCAGGAACTTACGCTTTTTGTCATAGTTTTGCCTTGAATCCAAAATAAGGCACAGTACAATGAGGGAGACGAGGCCGAACGCCCACTTCGCGTTTTGCCTTGAATCCAAAATAAGGCACAGTACAATGTCAAATACTTTTTTGTATGTATGACAAAAGTTTTGCCTTGAATCCAAAATAAGGCACAGTACAATGGCGGCAATGTCATTCATGCCGGAACCGTTGTTTTGCCTTGAATCCAAAATAAGGCACAGTACAATCCATGCAACCCATTGAATCCTCGGAATCAGTTTTGCCTTGAATCCAAAATAAGGCACAGTACAATGGCACAGTAGGGGCAGACATGCGGAGAGGAGTTTTGCCTTGAATCCAAAATAAGGCACAGTACAATAGATACTGTGCCTTATTTTTATGTTCAGCGACTTATAAAAAAATACGGCGTCCGATATTTTTACCAGAGGAGCATCTGCTGAGGAAGGGAAACCTCCTGTCGGGGACAAGACCTGCCATGAAAAACGAACATCTTATCCCACTGGATATTCGTAACGAAAAGACAGCGGACAGAACCATCAGGCGGTATCATTTTCTGGATTCTGCGGGAGTGGGTAGCTATTCTTTCCTGAGTAACACACGCGCGGGCATAGACGCTATACTGAATCATCGTATAGCCGTCTTCTAAAAGAGCCTTACGGAAATACTGATAGTTTTTTTTATCTTCCGGCGTGGTTGTGGGAAGATCAAAGAACACAACTAGCCAGCCCATTTTATAGTTGTCATATGCCATGGTTCATACGGTCCGGATTGCCCGGCAAGAACTGCTTTGCGGAAACTGCGGCAAACGGCCTCTACCGCCGCTTTCAACGGCATCTGTTTGTTCTGGTGCATAACAGAAGCCTGCAAGGTAGCTGTAATATGTCGCCTGAACTCACGGGTGATTTCTCCTGCTCTCTCTTCTGTTTTTCCTTCCTGCAGGCACAAATGAATCCAACGGGCCACATTGGCGTCAAAGGCAGGCCTGAAGGGTTCCATCAGATCATAAGCCAAAGGCGCCGCATGTTCCCGGGATTGATGAAAAATGCCGAAGCAGGGATCCAGCCCCAGCGCAAAGAGATATTGCAATACGCAAGACAACAGAACAGCGTACGCATAGTTGAAGAGGTTATTAAACCCCTCCTCATGACGTCCTCTGCGAAAATCGGAGTTTGCCCATGTATCCGCAAATACGCTCCAGAACAGGCGGGCGCACTCTGCTTCCCTCGCCGTCTTTTCCGTCACGGCCATTCTCTTCAGCTCCGCAATGGCGGGATGATGCGGATTCCATACCTGCGCCAGCGCCGTCTGATTCCCACACTTGGCATCCAGAGTCTTTTGCCAGAGGCGGTTCCGCAAACGGGCCGGCATATCCGCCAGATGTCTTAACAGAGCGGTATCCGTAGCCCGATCCGCCGGCAGAAGCAGCACGGCAGGCCTGTAGCTTTCACACAGCACGAACCCTATTCTCTTCCTGGCCAGTTCTATCAGCAAATTGCTCGTGAGCGTCGCCTTAAAAGAACTGAGCACAACAGCCCCCACATCCTCCAGCGGAATCGTCCGGGGAGGATTCTCTCCATCCACGCATCTGAGCTGACCCTTGTCGCAGCTCAGATGGCATGTGCAGGCATCTATGCTCAGAATATGGTATGACATGTAAAACGCCTTATCGTGGAGTTCCCGTATAAGAAGTGGGGTATATCTCCAATCGATACTTTGTTAATAGTGTATCAAGTTTTACATTAATCCAATTAAATTCATGAGTTTTGGCCCCGGGAACTGCGGAATGAGGTATTTGAAGATCAATAGCTATGCCTCTCTCATTATCTTTTATGGATGCAATTCTCCATACGCCTGTACGCTTGGGATCTTTGGAGGAGGTTAAATGAATCAACATGCCTTTTTTCAAGATACGCACCGGCTTGCCGCCGTTCTGTTCTTTCAGGGCCATGATTCGCTTAAACACCTTAATATGTCTGATCACCACCGGCTTGGGATCTAACGCCACTCCATAATTGCCATCAATTTCTATGGCCGCCTTAAGAGCCTTCAATTTTGACGGGCCTTCCGGAAACACTCCGACCAATTTGCTTGCTTTTACCTGATTTTTTTCCTTCTTCCCATCTTTCTTTTTGGAAAGAGAAACCATGGCATCCTCCCCGCTTCCATCAACAGAAAGCACTCTCTGTATGGTTTCCTTGAGTAAAGCGCCGCCCATGTCTGCAGGGACATGCTGAATGACCCTCTGCTCCATCAATTTCTCGCGGATATTTTCTTTGATCCCACTAGGCAAATCCACCAATGATGCTCCCGTCTGGCCATCCTTCTCACGCAACTTATAATAACGTTTCTTCCTGAGTTCCAGGAAGTCCTGTTTCATCTTTTGATCCAGACGGCGCTTGATAATGGCGCGTCTCAACACGTTTTTTCTGTCCGCAGGAATAATTTCTGAGATAAGCCCCAGCACACAGGCATCCAGGGCATGATGCAGATGCGTGAGAGAACGCAGATCTTCCTTAATAATCCTGCCGTTGACCGGGTCTGCAGCCTCCGGGCACAATTCCTTGAAGACCCCAAAAACATCCCACGCCTTGCGAACTTCAGCAGTAACAGCGCCGGGAATCATGTCGATGTGCGCATCCGGCAGAGAGGTTTTAATAGACTTGCATGCCAGTTTCATTAGGTGGGAACTCTGCGTCATCATGCCTTCCGTCATGCCTATTTCCTTCATGGCCTCGTGATTTTGTGATTGATGTTTATGAGACAATCCCCTCACCATCAGTAAGGCTTTGCGCTTCTTTTTGCGCCTGCGGTCATCTTCATGCCCCTTCTTGTCATCCAACTTTTCAACCAATTCCCTGTACTTATTCAGGGAACGAATATGCAGGTTGGGTTTATCCGGCACAGGATTCTCCTGCTCCTGCTCCACAAAGTCGTACCCGGTGCGCTGACCTTTCATCCTGTTGACTCCCGGCCAGGTAAGAACCAGAGAAGAAAGCGCGTTAGACTGCCGGAAAGAATGGGGCACGATATGTTCCAGCTCCAGATTTTCCAGCTCATGCGTGCCATACGTTGCGCCGGTGAACGGGCATGTCCAATTCATGTCCATGGCAATGCGGCACTTGCGTATCAGGTTGGCAGAAAGCGCTTTCCCCGGCAACTCCCGTTTTAATCTATTGACGGCATCCGTATGGCTTTTCTGGCGCAGAGTTAGTTCTCTCTGAATCTTTTTGCTGTCCATGGCGGAAAACGTTGTCAGCTCCTTGCCAACTTCCACGCAAACGCGGGAGATTCTGTCTTTTTGCCCGCCGGCGAAATCTTGAATCAAATCCTTCAGCAAGCGATCCAGAATCAACATACGGTGACGCACAAGGTGGTTGTTGGTCATCGTATCAAGACGGCGCTCTTTCTGGTGCTGATTCACGGAAGAATCCGTATCAAGGAGGCAATACAGGCAACCGTCATGCGCTTTCAGTTCCCCATCCGGATGCGCTTCTCTCCGGGCAGGACGCGTCGGGTCCTCTCCATCAAGAATTTCTTCCACCACTTTTTTCAAGACGGTGCGGGCATACGGCGCACGCCCCGTCGCATATTTGGGTTTTAACGGCGTGGCGGCATAATCCAGATCTGTCTTCTTGGCTTTCTTTCGATTGGCCTGTTGATGGCGTTCTTTCTCTATTTTCTTTTCTAACGCCTCGCCAGATTCCCCACGAGACTTAAGCAAATTCAACAAATAGTTTGGAGTAACGGACTTCCCGCGACGCAGGCGATTGGCGGCAATTCGATACACAGACGGCGAAAGAATTTGCCCGATGCCGCTTCTTTGCAGAACTTCCACGGCAGGGTTCAGGTAAAGAGCCTCTTCACTGTCAGGATGCAAAGTAAAATAGTTGCTTACATTAGTCTCTGTCTCCTTTCCCAGACGGGAAGAAATAGCCTTCTCCAGAGAGGCTTTGGTCAACTTGCCTTCCTGTCGGGCCTGATTCATCAATTCTCTGCGTATCTCTGCAGAAAGAGGTTCTCCGTCTGCGCGGATATTGCATAAAATCCGGGCCATGCGGTATTCATAAAATTCCGGGCAATTCGCCGTGGGCACCTTGGATAGTTTTTCTGCCCGTTCACGGGCGCTTTGCTCAGAATTGCCTTTCTTCAACTCAGCTTCATACACCTGCGCCCACGTGACAGGGCAGCGGCTGATGATGCGGTTATCAAAACGGGGGATTAACTGCCCGAACAAAAGACTTCCACGATAACGCCGAGCCAATTTTATCCCGTACTGAAGCAACACGCCGCGCTGTTCCGTTGTCAGGGGATGATGCTGCGCAATCAACTCTATGATCTCCGCAGTCAGCCCAGGAATCAGAGGCGCGGAAAGCTCCAATATGCGCCGTACCTCCTTTTCCACGATTAAGCGAGGAAAGGCGGTATTGAGATTTTTATAAGCCGGCGTTGAAACCTCCATCGGAGCATCCGCTTTGCCTTCTTCCAGTTTCAACTCCCGGCAAATGGTTTCCGCCATGGTCGCCGTCCCATGTTTATCCATCAAATCTTGAGCATGCTTCACTCTCTCGGTATCCTCACCGTTCCCGCCATCTTCTGAAAGGCTGTTAGACCATGAGGCATTATTGTCGTACCCTCTGTTATGAGCATACCAGCGGAGAACATGCCAAAGCTCAATCGGGGCGAGAGTTCGATGCCCTTTTAACGCTTCTGACGCCAAATAAAAGGGAGCGGGGTGCCCGGAAGTTTCTTTCATTTCCGGCGTGATGATTTGCGCCTGAACCAGCAATCTGCCGATACGATCGATGCGAACGCGCCGGGAGCGGATATTGCGTCTCAAACGTCTGTATTCACGCCTTTTAAATGCCTGACAATCATCTTTCGGAAACAGAACCGTACCGCAACCGCAAACCGAGGGATCCGCATCATCATGGGATGCGGAAGCAATGACAGCCCATCCAATGGATGCATAACCAATATCAAACGAAAAAGTGAGAGAACGCGACATCACAAAAAAACTGCTTTAATTCATATTATATGCTAATATTGCATTCCATCAAGTATTTTAAAAATTATTCCATTCAGAAAAAAACAGTTGACAAAACATCTGAACATCACTTTAATTCCCAACGGATTCAAGACAAAATTTGAAATGCAAACCGATTTTCCTGACTGCCAGCCAGTCACACCGGTAACAAAAGCATTTTTATCAAACTGCCATGTGTTTCAGCACATGGCAGTTTTTACACCTTCTGAAAGTTCGAAAGACTGACAAAAATCCGTCTGGAATTGCGCGGCCAAAGACGGACAATCCCCTGCGCCGGGAGCATCCGGCGCCCCTCTTTTTCCAACCTTTCCGCCATTTTCCAACCATGCCAGCAACCAGCCCTCCCCGCGCCTGGGCCGAAATCGACCTCGGGGCCATCCGCCATAACCTGAATGTCGTCAAGCAGGCGGCCAAAGGGGAATATTACATGCCCGTCGTGAAGGCAGGCGCCTACGGCCACGGGCTGGAACAGGTTTGCCGCACGCTGGATTCGGAAGGCATCGCTTTCTTCGGGGTGGCCAATGTGGGGGAAGCCCGGCGCATCAGCCAGGCGGGCTGCCGCACCCGCCCTTACATCCTGGGCCCCGCGTTCCCGGAGGAACGGGAGGAAATCGTGCTGAACGGCTGGCGCTCCTTCATTTCCACCATGGAGGAAGCAGAGCATTACAATTCCCTGGCGCGGCTGTACGGAAAGACGCTGCCCATCCACCTTTCCGTGGATACGGGAATGGGCCGCGGAGGATTCCTGCCGGACCAGCTTGAAGAACTGCTTTCCCGCCTGGGAGAACTGGACAGCCTGTATCCGGAAGGCCTGGGAGCACACCTGCCCTGCGCGGACGAGGACCGGGAAATCACGCTCAGGCAAATCGCCCTCTTTGAACGGATGGCCGCCCGCATCCGGGAGAAACTGCCCTTGAAGTATTGCCACCTGGCCAACAGCGCCGCCTCCCTGGATTATGAAATTCCCTCCAACAACATGTGCCGCCCCGGGCTGGTGCTGTACGGGTTTTCCCCCATTGACTCCCCATGGGCCTCTCAATTAAGGCCGGCCATGGCTCTTTTTTCCCGCCTGACGGTGGTGCGCACGCTGCCGGAAGGCCACGGCATTTCCTACGGGGGCACTTATGTGACGGACCATCCCACCAGGGTGGCGACCGTGGGCATAGGCTACGCGGACGGCTATCTGCGTTCCCTGGCCCATAAGGGCGCCCGCGTCATGGTGGACGGGGTTTCCTGCCCCCTTCTCGGGCGCGTGACGATGGATCAAATCATCGTGGACGTCAGCCGGGCGCCGCACGCGGAACCGGGCATGACCGCAGAAATCATGGGGCCGCATATCCCCGTGACGGAACTGGCTGAAAAGGCCGGCACCATTTCCTGGGAAATTTTTACCGGAATAGGCCCCCGGGTTCCCCGCCATTACAATTATTAAACTTTCAACCGGGGAAGAAGCCCGTCATTCCGCGTGGAACCTTCATTCCCTATTGACGGGCATCCGGAAATATCGTTTATTTAACCGATATGATGAAGGTTTCCACCAGAGGACGTTACGCGCTGCGCCTGATGATCGATCTCGCCCATCACCGCAACGAAGGCTACGTTTCCCTGAAGGAGATTTCCGCCAGGCAGGACATTACCGTACGTTATCTGGAACAGATTATCGCCATCCTCTTGAAAGCGGGATTTGTCCAGAGCTTCCGGGGAAAGGCGGGAGGATACCGCCTTTCCAGACATCCGCGAGAATACACCACGGAAGAAATCCTGAAACTGACGGAAGGCTCCCTTCTGCCTATTTCCTGCACGGCTCCCCACGAAAATCCGTGCCCGCGGGCGGCAGGATGCGCCACGCTGCCTTTCTGGCGCGGGCTTCAGCAAGTCATTGAGAATTATTTGCGCCGCGTAACGCTGGAAGATCTGGCCGAGCAGCAGAAGGAAATCGGCTGCGACTACGGAGCCGGCATTTAATCAGCGGCCGCGGGCCTGAACATTTCTCCACCTTTTCCCATTCCGGCCCATGTCCCGTTTTTTTTACCCGGAGCTTGACATGGGCTTTCCTTTTCATTATCTATTTCCTAGTTTTCCGATAGGAATATAAAAACATGAGCAAGAACCATCGATTTGAAACACGCCAGATCCACGTGGGTCAGGAAAGTCCGGACCCGGCCACCGATGCGCGCGCCGTGCCTATTTACGCCACCACTTCCTATGTCTTCAAAGACTCGGAACAGGCGGCGGCCCGTTTTGCCCTGGCGGAGCCGGGCAATATTTATAACCGCCTGATGAACCCTACCGCAGATGTTTTTGAACAACGCATCGCCTCCCTGGAAGGAGGGGCGGCCGCGCTGGCCGTCTCCACCGGGGCCGCCGCAGTCACGTATGCCATCCAGAACATCGCCCGGGCCGGGGACCACATCGTTTCTTCCTCCACCGTATATGGCGGAACGTACAATCTCTTTGCCAATACGCTGGCGGACGCCGGCATAGAAACCTCTTTTGTGGACGCGAGGGACGTTCAGAATTTTTCCAGGGCCATCCGGAACAATACCAAGGCCCTGTACGTGGAAAGCCTGGGCAACCCGAACTGCGACATCGTGGATATGGAAGCGCTGGCGGAAGTGGC
>ENA-OPBO01001079-OPBO01001079.1-human-gut-metagenome-genome-assembly--contig:-NODE-1079-length-20333-cov-25.844511_pt1 | contig 20333 bp, 16 predicted proteins | sample MGYA00241071_ERZ501458 | MGnify/ENA primary metagenome ERZ501458 (study PRJEB25962, sample SAMEA2042509) | human gut metagenome | biome: human gut; feature: human-associated habitat; material: faeces... | reverse complement strand
CTCAGAGGACATTTCGTTTCATAACTCGGAGGACATTTCGTTTTTGCCGATATAGTAGAAACAAAACATTCTCCACGTGGAGACGAAATAAAACTTCGGAGGAATCAAATGAAACTTCGGAGGAATCAAAACGCCCCTACGTGGAGAATGTTTTTTCTCCACGTGGATATTTCCGATTCTCCACGTGGAGAACACGATTTTATCGCCATAGCTCGCAAGTCTCATTGTTTTTGTACTTTTGTACGAACCAATCATGCAAAGCAAAAGTCCTATGACACAACGACTACACTATTTACTACTTATGCTGACCGCCCTACTCCTCGGGCAGGCGGTCTGTACCGCTCAGGCTCCCGCTGGGACCGCCGAGATCGAGTTGATCGTACCTAAGGGTACGCAGTATGTCAACTTCCAAGTGACCTACCTCGAGGGTGCCGAGGCGAATAATATAGACTTTGGCGATGGCACCGTAGAGCCATACAAAGGACGCTATCAGGGTGTCAATCACAAGTATGACCCTGCGACAACGGAGGAGGTGGTCATCAAGATTGATGCCACTCAGCTTACGCAGCTACGCAATGCCTCGGTAACACCAAGCTTCTCAGGATTTGGCAAGATTGTGGCTCCCGAGCTACAAATCTTGGCCTTCCGACTAGACAACTACACGCTCCGGGACAGTCGTGAGCAGATGGTAGACCTATCTGAGTGCCCTAAGCTCGAAGAGGTTTACCTACGCAATGTGCCAAACATTAAGCTCCCCAACGAGCGCACAAATCTCAAGAAGGTGACTCTATATACCTCCAACTCCGACTCCGATCGCAACTATACCAAACTCTCTAGTAAGCATCTAGACCTATCAGGCTACACAGCGCTAGAAGAGATCGATATACAGCGTCAGCCCAACCTAGAGACGGTGAACCTGACAGGACTGACCGCCCTAAGCAAGCTCACCATCAAGCAGTGCAACCTCTACAAGATCGACGGCATCAAAGAGCTAGCAGCACTCACAGAGGTAGACCTCTCGCGCAACTACCTCCCCTACTCTTCGCTACCGCTCCAGCGCCCTGCGCTAACCTCCTTCAAGTATGGTCAGGAGGGGATACACCTAGCTCCTGAATGCGTAGACAAAAACACAATCCACCTAGCCGATATGCTCGAGGTAAAAGATGCCGATGGCACAGCACAGCCTAGTACGATCACGCAGGTCAAGCAGCTCAACACGCCACGTACGCTCAAGGAGGGACAGGACTACACCATCAAGGGGAGCGACCTCATCATCCTCGAGCGAGGCTTCGGAGGCTTTGGCGGTGACAATCCGCTAGACTCTATCCTGCTAAGCATCAAGGTCACCAACGAATACTACCCCGACTACGGTAAGAGCAGGTATGAAAATCCTGAACTCAAGCTAGACATAGCTCGCGAGGGCGCTGTCTACCCTGGGGAGAAGCAGCCGCTCACCTTCTCTGCTAGTGAGGGAGGCTCTATCAAGGCTATGGCAGGCGACACAGAGCTCACCTCGGGTGACAAGGTCGAGCCAGGCACACAGCTCACCTTCACGGCAACGCCTGACGAGGGGTACATCATCACCGAGTGGCGTGTCAATGATGTCGTCCAAATGACCCCAGGGATTAATAAGAAGCCTATCACAGAAGCCACCTTCCAGATAGACATGTACAGCGAGCCGATGACGGTCACCGTTGCTTTTGCCAAGGCGGAGGACAACTATGCTGTCACCTTCTCCAAGGAGGGTGAGGGCAAGTTGACGGTCACGGTCGATGGCAAGCCGCTTACCTCAGGGACCTTCGTTGCCAAGGGTACGAAGGTGCTCTTCGAGGCAGAGGCCTTCACCGATTACATTGTCAAAGAGTGGCAAGTCAATGGTGAAGTTATCTCCGCTGGCGAAGAGCAAGCGAGCTATACGCTGACTGTCGACAAGACATCGGAGGTCAAGGTGATCTTCGCCAAGCATGACGCTATCGATGCAGTCAGTGCCACACGCTATCAGATCGCTCAGACCGACCAAACGCTCACCGTACTGGGTGTCACGGCAGACGAGACGATCCGTCTCTACACGCTCACGGGTACTCCAGTCGCTACGGCAACGGGAGACGCCACGCTCTCCATCGCACAGCTCCCCGCTGGCGTCTACCTCCTACAGATCGGCAGCGACTGGTTCAAGGTAACACTCTAACGTGTAACAACTTGACGTGCAACCCGCTGTAGGGACGCACGGAGAGTGTTTAGTGGGAGGGCGTCCGTCCCCGTTAAAACCACGATGCTGTAACCTTTGATACAACGGACGCTCAGACCGAGCGTCCCTACAGCGGGTTACTCGTCTCGATTTGATACAACGGACGCCATCCCACTAGACACGAGCCGAGAGTCCCTACAGTGGGTTACTCGTCTCATCAAGCCACACGGCTCCATCTAGAAAAAGTCTCGAGGGGCGAAGATTCAGATATTTATTGTACCTTTGCCCCTCGAAGTTTGTCTCCCAAGTGTGAGCAGCTCACCGATTGCTACTTGATCGAGGCAAGCCCTTGCGGTATCCACGTGGTGCTAGACGATAGGAAGATCCTTCGCTAGCCCTCTTTCGCCACTATTGAGGAGGAAGGAGAGCCACGCCCCTGCAAGATTATTAACTACTTAAACGCAACAAAGCAATGAAAAAGGATCTACATCCTGAGAATTACCGTCCAGTGGCATTCAAAGATATGTCCAACGACGAAGTCTTCATCACGAAGAGTACAGCCAACGCTAAGGAGACCATCGAGATCGATGGCGAGACCTATCCGCTCATCAAGATAGAGATCTCCAACACGTCTCACCCCTTCTACACGGGCAAGGCTAAGCTCGTTGATACGGCAGGACGTGTCGATAAGTTTATGAGTCGCTACGGCAATCGTGGTAAGAAGGCTGACAAGTAAGCCACACATCGGAGTCTGAGAGCGCTGACTTGCGTCTCTCGTCCCCTAACAAATGACAAAGCACGCTACGAACCCTCACGAGGGTCTGTAGCGTGCTTTTCGTATATAGCCACTTTTGCCAATAAGCGCATCAAGCTACTGCCGTGCTCTCCTTCATCTTCGTCTCAAGACTGTTGCAAGTCAACAGTCTCACAATCTTGCTTGCAAGATTGTCCTGACTTTGCAGAAAGGATGAAGCGCAAGGCGCTGAGGGTGAGGTCTGAAGGGAGCATACCTCCGTATGTGACCGAAGCCGAATCCCGAAAGCAACACAGCGATTCGCCTTTATGCAATAGTCTCATCCCACTCATCGCAGCCATAGCGGACGGATAACAAAAAAAAAGACGCACCCCGAAGGAGGGATGCGCCTATCGTTAGTTGCGGAGACAGGACTCGAACCTGTGACCTTTGGGTTATGAGCCCAACGAGCTACCACTGCTCCACTCCGCGGTCGTTTGTACCTGCAAAGGTACGAAGAATATCTGATACTGCCAAACTTCTGTCCAATGGACTACTTGGTGCTACTCGCTAAAGGGAAGGACTCAGAGTGAGGGAGCCACTCAAACTCAGCCATATAAAGTAATCACTACTGATAATAGGCACTAGGCGTAAACCCCTCTTTACTGACTGGGATACGCATTGCCACAAGAGTCCCTCGAACGCCTATCGTATGGGGCAGTCCTATAATGCGCTCTTCTTTAGGATTGCTCACAAAAAGCGCATTGCCTGAATATATTAAATACTCCCCACCAAGACCATTGACCAGCATCTCCCTTGATGTGCGAATGCCAAAGCCTCGGTTTTCTGCTCCAGGAAGGTTTTTCGTAGAGACTTGATAGTTTATGACAGCTTCCATAGCGTCTATGTCATCATTTGTCTCATCCATACGCCTAGACTCTCTAAAGCTTCCTATCAGTGAGATACCACTATCAAAGATACAGAGGTCTATATATCCCAACTTTGGATAGACCTGACAACTTATATATCCGCACTTAGAGCATGCGTGCTCCAGTATATTGTCTATGGTCTCTGAGATTAGATATGATATAGCTGTATGTGTCTCTACAGGTAGGCTCGCTCGTTTCCGCAGAAACTTGGCTACGCTAGAGCCTAAGTTAGCACTATTCTGTCCGTCTGCCCTCTTCGTCGAGAAACAAAGTATGGGGAGGTATGTCTTATTTTCGAATGCTCTAAAGCAATCACTTATAGCTTCGGGAGAATCTAAATGTAGACCATAACTGCCGAAGTGAACTGTGCTTAGATAGTTGTTTGCTGTTATGAAGACCTTTTTGTTTACAGATAGAAGCTTAATCAATACAGCACTCATAAAGAGTGGAGTCACAAAGACTCCCTCTCCAAAGCAAAGGGAAATTTCCTCATCAGAGCTTTGCTCTATCTGCGCAATGACCTTAACCGCCTCCTCTAGTCCGTTGAGAAACACTTCGGAGACACGCTTGACGCAATTAATCTGCATCAAAAGGTGTAAGCCAGCTGATTAAGCACACTTTCGACAGCCTGAACGCTTTCGAGGGTAGTCGTTTCGACCTTGCACAGAGGTCTCTTAGCTGTCTTGCTCTGTGTTTGCTTTACAGCACTCCAAACTTCTAAAAGAGCTGGAGCTAAATTGATGTATTGCACCCGATTGTTGTCTAAGGTCTTTGAGTTGTACAGCTCGTCCATAAAACTACGACTAGCAAACGTAACTCTAGAAAAATCCAAGACAACAGCCCCATCACCTTGCCTAGTAGCCTCCTGCTCTAAGAGACTTACGCTCTTACGAGACACAAGGGTTGTCCCCAATGCTGTAGCCACTGATATAATCGTTTGAGATGTTTTCATAAAGTCTTGTCGTCTGAGTTATGTTGCCTCAGTTTGTAGTTTGTCTTTGTTACGACAAAGGTAGACAAACAAATAGTGAAATGCAAATGGAAAGGCTATAGGTCTTGGAGAGCTAAGGACAAGCTCTTGGGACGAATCTCTTTTTTCTGTACCTTTGTGATACACATGGTGACAAAATGACGCACGACGAGCAACTACAGCTGGATGCACTCTATCAAAATGCTCTACGACTCATCGAGCAGCGTGATGCGCTGCAACAAGAGATAGAGACGCAGCGCAGGGAGATAGCAGACCTCAGGACACGGCTCAGTGAGCAGTGTGATGAGCTGGAGGGGCTAGAGAGTCGCAACCGGCAACTCTTGATGGCGCGCGCACTTATCGTCAGTGGTACTGATATGGGCATCGCTAAGGAGCGACTGTCCCAAATGATCAAACGAATGGACCAAAGCATAGCTCTCCTAGAGCTACAACATAGTACAGCTACAACTTAGCCACTCTAATGGCACAGAAGGATCTGCATAGCACTAAATCAGAGCATCGTCAAGACGAGACGCAGAGCATCACGCTACTTGTCGACGGGATTGCTATCCCCATTGAGGTGCCGCGTAGCGAGGAGCCTTACTATCGTCGTGCACAGCATACGATATCGGCACTCGTCAAGAAGTATCGTGCTGCTTACCCACAGCCCGCAGAGAGTGATGAGCAGCTTCACTGGCTTATGGCGGCCGTGGATATTGCCGTGCAGTGTGAGGTACTCAAAGAGAGCAAAGACACGACAGAACTGCTGAAGCGTCTCTCTGAGGTAAATAGCCTGCTAGAGCGACAGCTGTAGTCTGCGGGAGCGACTCTCTAGCCTTTCTTCAGAAAGGTTTAGATGTATAGCTAGAATCCATACGTTTGACCACTGGGACTTCTCTCAGTAGGGTGTGTCTGTATCTTTACCGATCATATTAGAGACATTGTGACAAATTAGATATACACACTTTAGTGATAACGATTTATGGAGATTAGCATATACCTACTGATTCTATTCATATTACTAGCCCTCATCGTAGGCGGTGGAGCCGTATGGCTTGCCGTGATGCACCTCTACAAGCAGCGAGCGGAGCGCATTCTAACGGAGGCTCAGGAGAGTGCTGACAAGGTGATCCTCGAGGCTCATAAGGCTAAAAAGAAAGAGCTACGTGAGGCTGACAGCATACTAGAGAAAGCGCAGCAAGATGCCGAGATACTCAAGCAGCAGAAGATGATCGAAGCTAAGGAGTACGCCTTGCAACTCAAGGGAGAGCTGGAGGAGCGTCTCGCTGATCGCACGGCACAGGTGCAGAGCCGAGAGACTACCCTACAGCAGCTCGAGCAGACGCTCACAGCACGTACCAAGCAACTAGAAGATGCCTCGTCTGATCTAGACCGTCAGCGCAAGCAGATGGCTCAGCAGGAGCAGCTAGTCGCTCAGAAGCAAGAGGAGCTAAGCCAAGCCCTCCTCACACAGCAAGCTAAGCTGGAGGAGATAGGCGGACTATCTGCTACCCAAGCTCGCGAGCAGCTCATCGAGTCCCTGCGCTTAGAGGCTCGTGATCAGGCGGCTGCCTACACAGCAGAGGTGATCGAAGAGGCTAAGATGAATGCTTCGCAAGAGGCTAGACGACTCATCGTCGCGACGATACAGCGCATCGCCACGGAGACTTCGGTTGAGAACTCTGTATCAGTCTTTCACATAGACAATGACGAGGTCAAGGGACGCATCATCGGCCGTGAGGGTCGTAACATTCGCGCCCTAGAGGCAGCTACGGGTGTGGAGATCATCGTAGACGATACGCCAGAGGCTATCGTACTCTCAGCCTTTGATCCCGTACGCCGTGAGATAGCTCGCCTAGCTCTGCATCAGCTGGTACAGGACGGACGTATCCACCCAGCTCGCATTGAGGAGGTAGTAGATCGCGTGAGCAAGCAAATCGAGGAGGAGATCATCGAGACAGGTAAGCGGACAATCATCGACCTTGGCATACATGGTATGCACCCTGAGCTGGTGCGTCTGGTGGGTAAGATGAAGTATCGCTCGTCTTATGGACAGAACCTCCTGCAGCATGCTCGTGAGACAGCCAATCTCTGTGCAGCGATGGCATCTGAGCTGGGACTCAATGCTAAGAAAGCGCGTCGTGCGGGCTTGCTACACGACATCGGTAAGGTGTCTGACGAGGAGCCTGAGCTACCACACGCTATCCTCGGTATGAAGATCTGTGAGAAGTACAAGGAGAAGCCCGACATCTGCAACGCTGTCGGTGCGCACCATGAGGAGATAGAGATGGAGACGCTTCTAGCACCTATCGTGCAGATATGTGACTCCATAAGCGGTGCTAGACCAGGGGCTCGTCATGAGATCGTCGAGGCGTACATCAAGCGTCTCAAAGACCTCGAGCAGCTGGCGCTCTCCTATCCAGGCGTGGTCAAGACCTATGCAATCCAAGCGGGTCGTGAGCTACGTGTCATCGTTGGTGCTGACGAGATAGACGATCAGGCTACCGAAACGCTCTCAGCAGACATTGCTCACAAGATACAGACCGAGATGACCTACCCAGGGCAGGTCAAGATCACGGTGATCCGTGAGACTCGTGCCGTGAGCTATGCTAAGTAGTAGACTTATGGTTAGCTCTAGCGCAAACCTATACCAATGCAAAAACCCTCGGGAGGAGCTTCTTCCGAGGGTGCAGGCTACTATGTAAGGAGTCAAAACGTCTAACGAGTCCGATGCGTCGCAAGGTAATCTCTACGGTCGATAGGTACATCTTTACCCAGTTCTTGGCGACCTATTTCTTCTCCATTGTCCTGATCTTGGCAGTGGCGATAGCCTTCGACGTGACCGAAAAGCTAGACAAGCTCCTACAGCCGGAGGTGCCGCTACGAGCTATCATATGGGACTACTACGCTAACTTCGTCCCTTACTATGCGAACCTCTTTAGTCCGCTCTTTGTCTTCATAGCGGTCATCTATGTCACCTCGCGTCTAGCAGAGAATAGTGAGATCATCGCCATCCTAAGCTGCGGGGTGAGCTTCCGTAGACTCCTCAAGCCGTACATGCTGGGCGCTGCCGTAATCGCCATACTCACATTCCTCTTGAGTAGCTTCGTCATCCCCCCAGGCAATCGCATCAGGATAGACTTTCAAAATAGATATATCAAGGACAAGCGCATCACCTACGCCAATGCGATCCAAATGCAGGTGGCACCCGAGACCTTTATGTTTATGTCTTATTACAATGATGAGAGCAAGGTCGGGTATACCTTCTCGATGGATCGCTTTAAGGGCAAAGATCTACAGAGCCGAATGATAGCGAATAGTATTGTCTACGATACGCTACACAACTGGCAACTGCAAGACTATACGATCACCTACTTCGGCGAGAGACAAGACTCACTCCGTAGGGGCAATCAGCTAGACACGATCATACCGATCACACCTAAGGACTTCCTCGTCACAGAGGGTGATGTCGAGATGCTCACCACGCCACAACTGTACCGATCCATCGAGCAGCAACGTATGAGAGGCGCAGCGACCCAGCTCTACGCTATCGAGCTACACAAGCGCATAGCGATGATCCCCGCCTCATTTATACTAACGCTTATGGGCGTATCGCTCTCGGCTCGCAAGCGCAAGGGCGGCATGGGGCTAGCCCTCGCTGTGGGACTGTCACTCAGCTTCCTCTATATCCTCTTTATGACGGTCACTTCCTCCTTTGCGGTCACGGGAGCTATGTCGCCTATGCTTGCAGCTTGGTTGCCGAACTTAGTTTACCTCGCCATCACCTTCGTACTCTACCGTCTTGCGCCACGCTAACCTGCGCTTTGCGAAGCACTTCGTAGAGCGCTTTGCGAAGCGTTTCGTAGGGGGAAACGTTTGTGTTATGGACTTCGTGTCCTATACGCTTGAACTAGTCACTGTATCGCTCTTCTTTGTGGACTATTGAGCCAGTAGCAGGCTACAGACGGATCTTGAGTACACTAGAGAGCTGTCTCTATGGGCATCCCATATTACCTTTGCATAGTCTATCTGCTAGGCGCTCTCAAGTAACCACAACCATTTGACTCGAGTGACGACTATCTCCTCCTTAAAGTGTCGATGCGAAGAGGCTAGCGACGCCAGAAAGCTGGAGCGAAGAGACTCAGCACAGTAAAAAGCTCAAGACGACCTGCCAACATGAGGAAGCTCAGCACAAGCAGATCAAAAGAAGAAGCGCTCGAAAAGTTGAAAACATAGTCCCCAAAGGCTGGTCCCACGTTGCCGATAGCCGAGACAGCGGCCGTACCAGCGGAGATGAAGTCATTGCCTGTGAAGGTGAGACAGAAAGTGCCTAGGAAGATCAGAGCAATGTAACCAAAGAAAAAGCCCATCACCTTGTAGACCGCTTCATCAGGGACGCTCTTACCATTGATCCGCAGTGGAGCCACAAGGCTTGGCGAGATGCGGTGAGCGATCTCCTTGGGGAGTGTCTTGGACATAATGACGATGCGGATCACCTTGAAGCCTCCCGCTGTAGATCCCGCACAACCACAGACGAACATAACGAAGAGTCCGCACAGCATAAAGAAGGGTCCCCAGCTGGCATAGTCCGCATAGATATATCCCGTGGTGGAGATGAGCGAGACAATCTGAAAGAAGGAGTCGCGGAGCGCTTTCCCTATATGAGGCTGTATCTGGTTGATGACAAGATGTAGGGTCACGAGCGTAGCTGTGATGAAGATGATGCCGAGGAACCAACGCGTCTGCTCGTCCCTGAAGAGTTGCTTGACCTGCCCCTTGAAGGCAAAGTAGATCAGCGTCATATTAAGACTGCCGATCACCATAAAGATCATCAAGATCGTCTCAAAGTACGGACTATTGATCACCTCAAAGGGCTGATCGTAGATGGAGAAACCACCGGTCGAGATACAAGTCAGAGCCACGCAAGAAGCGTCAAAGAGCGGTATCGGCGTGAGCCGTAGGAGTACTATGAGTACCAGCGTTAGGAGCGTATAGACAGCCGCCAGTCGTATGGCAACCTCCTTGATACGTGGCATAAAGCGGTCATGATCTACGCCTGTCACCTCAGCTTGGTAGAGGAGTCCGATGTCTTTGCCTAGCACAGGACTCAGCGCCAGCGAGAAGACGACGACCCCGATACCTCCCTGCCACTGCATGATAGAGCGCCAAAAGAGGATCCCCTTGGGGAGATGCTCCACAGAGGTAAAGGTCGAGGCGCCCGTAGTGGTAAAGCCCGAGACCGACTCAAAGAGCGCATTACTAAAGCGTGGCAGGTAGCCCCCGACTAAGAAGGGTATCATACCAATCAGCGCCACCACCAGCCATGTCATCGTCACAGCGAGCATAGCCTCCCGACGGCCGAGCTTGTCGCTATGCTTGCGCTGTCCGAACCATAGGAAGCCTAGACCGACCAGTAGCGCACAGCCTAGAGTGACTAGGAGTGGCACTACGGCATAGTCTTGCATCAAGAGTGACACACCGATGCTGAGGAGGAGGAAGATAGACTCGATCAGACAGATAACCCCCACGATGCTCCCCACGAAGGGTAGATTGATACGTCTCATGAGCTTGATTGGATCAAAAAAGGGAATAGAGGAATTAGGGAGTCGAGGGGCTTCAGTCAAAGAGCTTAGAGAGTTGCTCCATAGGCGTATTGGTACAGAAGACCACGACGCTATCATAGGGCTGTATCTCCATATTACCGTCGATCAGCATCGGCACGCCATTGCGCACCAGACCTCCGAGGGTGACACCCTGCGGGAGATTCAGATCTTTGACCAAACGCTCCGTGATGGCAGATCCGCTCTTAGCCTGTAACTCCGCCACATCAGTGTGTGCGATGGTGAGCGACTTGACAGTCTTCGTGTCGGAGCCGAGGAGTGCGTGAAAGATGTTACCCGCAGCGATCACCTTCTTATTGATGATCGTACCGATGTCGAGCTTCTCCGCAAGGGGAATGTAGTCGATGTTCTCCTCTTTAGCGATCGTCTTAGCCACTTGAAAGCGCTTAGCCGCAAGGCAAGCGAGGATGTTCGTCTCCGAGTTTTCCGTTAGCGCCACAAAGATGCTCTCTTCGTCTAGTCCTATCTCTGAGATGAGCGTAAGGTCACGTCCATCGCCATCGTAAAGCTTGACATTGGAGGGGATCTCATCTTCGATCTCCTTGATGCGCTCCAGGTCTCGCTCGATAAGGTGAAAGTCTATATTGCTCGGCGCCTTGGAGACGGTGCGAAGCGCTATGAGGCTACCCCCGAGTATGACCACCCGCTTGACGGGGCGCTGATCCTTGTCGCAGTACTGACGGACGAGATCTATGTCCTTGTTGAGACAGGTGAAGAAGACGATGTCACCATGCTCTATGACGGTCTGACCATCAGGTATGAGCGTCTCTTCGCCACGCTTGATAGAGACCACGTGAAAGGCTTTGTCGTCCAGACCTTTCGTCCAGCTCAGCGGACGCCCCACGAGGATGCTCCCCTGTCGCACCTTGACACCCACGAGGACGAAAGCCCCGTTGAGTAGCTCCACATAGACTCTCGCCCAGGGGTGCTTGAAGCTGTTGGCTATCTCCTCAGCCGCTAGCTCCTCAGGGTAGATAAGCTGGTCTATACCGAGACTCCCGAAGAAGCGTCGGTAGTGCTCCGCCAGATAGCGGTGATTATTGATACGAGCTATGGTTCGCTTGGCACCCAGCTGCGCAGCGAGCATACAGGCGAGCAGATTCTCCGCTTCGCCAGGCATCACGCTCACAAAGAGATCGCAATCATGCACCTCCGTCAGTTGCAGATCCTCCAGCTTCGTCGGGTCACCTACGATCGTGTAGGCATCAAACTTGCGCTGTACACGACGCAGCAACTCCTTGTCAGAGTCAATAAGTGTCGTGGACTGCTGCTCTTCGCCCGATAGCTTATAGGCTAAGTGGGTACCCACCTCGCCCGCACCAGCAATAACTATTCGCATAGCTCAGCTTTGATCCTATTATATATTGTATCGGCATCGATACCGCAGTAGCGGCGCTGCTCGGCGACAGAGCCTTGCTCGATAAAGGTGTCGGGCAGCCCAAAGTGAATGATCTGCCCTCGGAAGCCCTGACGCTGAGCTAAGGCTGCGATGCGCTCGCCAACCCCTCCGATGAGCGTCCCCTCCTCGAGGGTGACTATCTGGTCGTAACGCTCTAGGGCGGTCGTGAGCAACTCTTCGTCTAGAGGCTTCGCAAAGATCAAATCGTAGTGCGCCGCCTCAATACCCTCAGCGAGCAGACGCTCACGCACCTCCTCAGCGGTCACGCCGATGGTGCCGATAGAGAGCAGAGCGATACGTCCGCCCTCATGCAGTACACGCCCCTTGCCTATCGGGAGAAGCTCCGCCGGACAGTGCCAGTCCACTAGCGACCCCTCACCACGTGGGTAGCGGATTGCCATCGGGCCCTCCTGCCCCTCATAGGCGGTCCGCATCAGGTGACGCAGGTAGTGCTCATTCATCGGAGCTGCCACCGTCATATTAGGTATCGTACAGAGATAAGCCAGGTCAAAGGCGCCCTGATGGGTCGCTCCGTCTTGACCAACCAAGCCCGCACGATCGATGCAAAGGACTACATGATAGCCAGGCAAGGCTACATCATGTATCAGCTGATCGTAAGCACGCTGTAAGAAGGAGGAGTAGATGACACAAAACGGAATCATCCCCTCCCGTGCCATACCAGCGCTAAAGGTGACCGCATGTGCCTCTGCGATACCTACATCGTAGCTCCGCTCAGGGAAAGCTTGCATCATCACACTCAGCGAACTGCCCGACGGCATAGCTGGTGTAACCCCCACGATTCGCTTGTCCTCGGCAGCGAACTCAGAGACCGTCTGCCCGAATACCTCTTGAAACTTCGGTGGGTGCACTCCTCGCTCGCTCTTGATACGCTCTCCCGTCTTCACATCAAAGCATCCTGGAGCGTGCCATATGGTCGCATTTTCCTCAGCCGGCTTGTAGCCTTTGCCCTTGACCGTCCTGAGGTGTAGGATCTTCGGTCCTCGCATCGGGAGGATACGTCGTAGCGTCTCCACGAGATGCTCTACATTATGCCCATCGACGGGACCGAAGTAGCGAATCCCTAGACCATCAAAGAAGGAGGAGTGGTTTTGCGTCAAGAGTGACTTGACACTGTTGTTGATCCGCTGGATGTTTTTCTTGCGACGATCATTCATCAGATTCATCTGTCGCAAGCCTCGGTAGAGATCGTAGCGGATTGTGTTGTAAGCGTGGCTGGTATTGAGATCGACGAGGTATTTGTTTAGCCCACCCACATTAGCGTCGATCGACATATTGTTGTCATTGACCACCACAAGCAAGTCATTGGGATAAGAACTCGCATTGTTTAGCCCCTCGAAGGCGAGTCCGCCCGTCATCGACCCATCGCCGATGACCGCTACGACGTGACGCTCCTCCTGCTTGAGCTTAGCTGCGATCGCCATACCCAGGGCTGCGGAGATAGAGTTCGAGGCGTGGCCCGCAGGGAAGGTGTCGTACTCACTCTCACTCGGTAGCGGGAAGCCCGAGAGTCCACCCCACTGGCGTAGCGTCTCAAAGCGATCCCGTCGCGCAGTCAAGATCTTATGCCCATAAGCTTGATGCCCCACATCCCATACGATGCGATCGTAGGGTGTGCGACAGACGTAGTGTAGAGCTACCGTGAGCTCTACCGCACCTAGACTAGAGCCTAGGTGACCTGGTACGTGTGAGAGCACCTCCAGCTCATAGCGGCGCAACTCACGGCACAGCTCGGGGAGCTGAGAGAGAGGGAGTTGACGTAACTGATGAGGTGTATCAATCTGCGAGAGTATAGGGTAGTCGCTAGCGTTCATGATGTCGTGTGTATCTATATGAAGAGTGGCGCCTCAGCATCGGCAGTCGCTGGCTTACATAGCAGACTCCTGCCACACGCCTACTCCTCTTATCTTATGCAAAGATACTAATATGCTACGATACCTCACAGCCCCCCTTCAAGCATCTCATTTGAGACTGTTGCAAAAGTCAACAGTCTCACAATCTTGCTAGCAAGATTGTCCTGACTTTGCAGAAAGGATGAAGCGCAAGGCTCTGAGGGTGAGGGCTAAAGGGAGCATACCTCCGTATGTGACCGAAGCCGAATCCCGAAAGAAACACAGCGATTCGCCTTTATGCAACAGTCTCCATTTGGGAGCGTATAGAGAACGGCATCTGCCGAAAGAGTCTCCTAATGAGACCGTCCCCCACCCAAGTGCATCAACACTCAGATGGGGGACGGCTTGCTGTCTAGTTAAAGCGTGTAGCGACCGTGTGTGACGATCACAAGCTAGAGAGTGCGGAGGATAGCTCTAAGGCTAGCGTCTCCGTCTCTGTCTTAGCCCTCGATAGCGCCGGAAGGACAAGCAGCAGCGCATGCGCCGCAATCGATGCAAGTATCAGCGTCGATAGAGTAGATATCGCCCTCAGAGATTGCGCCTACGGGACACTCATCGATGCAAGTGCCACAAGCTACACAGCTGTCAGTGATTACGTGTGCCATAATTCTATTGGTTTTAAGTTGAGTATTAAGATTATCTGTGATGTTACCCCAGCTTTGAGTTACTACATAGGGTATCTCTCATGCTTTGGTAGTGCAAAGATACAATAAACTTCTGAGAATACCTACTTCTAGGTATTGGAATGGCGTTTTTTTCTTCACATAGAGCAGAAGAAGGTAACGAGACAGGTCGCTGATACCGGCTTATTGGGATAGACTCTAGGGCTATCCCTGGGATTTCACCTCGCTACCGATCATCGTTGCTGAGGTGACACGCTCTACACGTACGGTCACTAGCTTGCCAATCTGATTATGCCCCTTGGGGAAGACGATTACTTTGTTTTGCTGGGTACGCCCGAAGAAATCATCGCGCGAGCGCTTGCTGTAACCCTCGATGAGTACCTCAAAGCTCTTGCCCACGTCACGCTCATTGCTCTCGAGGCTCAGTTCGTTTTGTAGCGCGATCATACGATTGAGTCGCTCTACCTTGACCTCCTCAGGGACATCATCAACGAGATGACGCGAAGCGTAGGTACCGGGACGCTCAGAGTACTTAAACATAAAAGCGCTATCCAGCCGTGCCTGCCTCATCACCTCGAGCGTCTCCTGAAAGTCCTCCTCCGTCTCGCCCGAGAAGCCACAAAAGACATCGGTGCTCAGCCCGCAGTCGGGCATATAGTCACGGATACGCTCCACACGCTCTAGGTACCACTCACGTGTATAGCGCCGGCGCATACGCTCTAAGATACGATTGCTACCGCTCTGCAGCGGGAAGTGGATATGGCGACAGATGTTGGGATAGAGGCTCATCACCTCGAGCGTCTCATCTTTCATATCCTTGGGGTGAGGCGAGGTAAAGCGAATGCGCATCATCGGCACCGCCTCAGCAACCTTGCGCAGTAGATCAGCGAAAGTATAGCTCACGCCCGTCTCTGACTGCCAGTGGTAGGAGTTGACATTTTGCCCTAAGAGGGTCACCTCACGATAACCCTCCTGCGCCATGCGCTGCACCTCACGAACGATACTCTCGGGGTCACGACTGCGCTCACGACCTCGCGTGTAGGGGACGATGCAGTAGGTGCAGAAGTTGTCACACCCACGCATAATCGAGACAAAGCCACTGATATGCAAGCCTGGGAGTCGCACCGGGATCACATCGCTGTAGGTCTCACTCTTCGACAGCTCGATGCTAATAGCTGGCTCGCCAGCCTCAGCGGCAGCGATTAGGTGTGGCAGATCGGTATAAGCGTCAGGACCAGCTACCAGATCCACACCATGGTCCTGTATGAGCGTCTCCTGCACACGCTCTGCCATACAGCCGAGCACACCGACGATCTGCGGATGCCCCGAGCGTCTACGCTGCCCATTGAGATTGTCTAGTCGATGTATGATACGTTGCTCCGCATTATCACGCACCGAGCAGGTATTGATGAGTACGGCGTCCGCCTCATCGATCTGGTCGGTGAGCTGATAGCCCGCCAATTGCATCTGCGCAGCTATGATCTCGCTGTCAGCCACATTCATCTGACAGCCGTAGGTCTCGATATAGACCCGCTTGCTTTCTTGCTCTACTCTCTCAGTCATAGTAAGCGCAAAGGTACGAAAAGACTAGTTGCTGAGCCGCTCTCTCTGGATCCGCTTGTAGAGGACGACGTATAGAGCGACAGCTGCGCCCTCAGAGAGGATCGTCATAGCGACGATGATCGGTTGCTGCTCCAAGTCGTAGAGCCACCCCATAAGAAAGGAGCCGAAGAGTAGCGACAGACCATAGATCGTGTTAAAGATGCCGAACCCTATGCCACGCTTACTGAATGGTGTAATGTCGGCAATAGCAGATCTCATGACCGTCTCGTGCGCTCCCAGTACGACACCCATCAGCACCATGCCGATCCAGAGCATACTCACAGAGTGAGACAAGGTCAGCAGTGGCACAAAGGCCGTCAAGATAGGAACGATGAGCAGGATCAGCACGCCACCCGTCTTGTGCCCCAGCTTGCGCTTTAGGCGATCGTAACCCTTCCCGATGAAGATCGCAACGAGAGCATCCACCGCCATAGCAACAGCGTACAGGATCGGCACCATCCCATCAGAGACTATCTCCTGCGTCTTAAGATGATAGCCTATCAGGCTGAAGTTGATCAGTCCGAAGGCAACGAAAAAGGTAAATGTCGAGTAGATCCAGAAGATCGGTTGTAGGTGAGGAGGCTTTTGGGAGGTATCCACCCGTGGGGTGAGCTCCTCTCGTACGAACTTGCGATGCACTAAGGCGAGGACCACCATCAAGATGATAAAGGGGATGACCAGCAGCTTATAGCCTAGCTGAAAGACCTCTATGCCACTGCTCCCGACGAAGTAGAAAAGCACCGTAAAGATCAAAGGCCCCAGGAATGCGCCCAGCTGATCCAGTGCCTCCTGGATGCCGAAAGCGTACCCTAGACCGATCTGATTCTCAGCGACGGCTGAGAGGATCGTGTCTTTAGCGGGGCTGCGCAAAGCTTTGCCTATTCGCTCGAGGAGGATAAAGGTGTAGAGCCACCCCCACGAGGTGGTCAAGCCCATCAGCGGGATCACCAGATGCACACCATAGCCCACGAAGAGAAATAGCCAGTAGCGCTTGCTCTTGTCCAGCCAAGCACCTGAGAGCAGGCGCAACGCATAGCCTAGGAATTCGCCCAGTCCGAAGACTAGCCCCACCTGTGTCGCTGAGAGACCCACCAAACTGAGGTACTGCCCGTTGACACTGCGAGCGGACTCATGCACGAGATCACCCAGCATACTGATCACGCCAAAGAGGAGCACGATCGTCAGCGCAGGAGAGCTACTGCGCAAACCTATCTTTCTTCGTTGCTTAGTCACTGCTTATGCTACTAGAGAGCAGTCTAGTCGTTGACCTGCTAGGCTGTCTGATTACATCGTAAGGTCAAAGTTACGACTATAATCCCATACCAGCTATACTTCACAAGGCTCACGAGTAGCGACAGGACGTATAGCAATATGACGAGTAGCGATATATAACGCTTATATATCGCTACTCGTCTTGCTTTAACGAAAGCTTACTCGTCGCTAGGCTTGCGACTTTCCTTTTGGCTTCGCGATCGGCTTGTGATCGCAGGCGGAGCAACCGGCGCAGCCTGCGGCTCCTCGGGGGCGACGGATCAGGTGCCACACGCTACGAATGATGTAGAGCAGTGCAGCGAGTAGTATGAGCAGTACGGCAATTGTTTGCAGATCCATAGCGACACCTATATTATATAATGAGTAGCCCTATCAGTCGTGCTAGGTACGCAACGATCCAGGCCAGCACGCAGGTGTAGACAACCACAAAGAGTCCCCACCAACCACTGTTGAGCTCCTTAGAGACCGCCACGACTGTGGCAACGCAAGGCATATAGATGAGTACGAAGATGAGGAAGCAAATTGCTATCAGAGGCGTGTAGAGCGGTTCGCCCGTGACGGGGTCTTTCTCCTGTCGCATCTGTCGGGAGAGTGCCGAGCTACCCACGGCAAAGTCGTCGCTCTCCTCGTCCACCGTCTCATTGCCCGTGTAGATGACGCTGAGGGAGCTGACAACCACCTCTTTGGCTGGTAGGCCAGCCACAAGTGCCACGCTGAGCTTCCAGTCGAAGCCGAGCGGAGCTAGGACTGGCTGCACCGTCTGTCCGATGCGTCCTAAGTAAGAGCCCTCTTGCTGCTCCATATGCGCCTGACGCTCTATCTCAGCGATCTGCTCGCTGCGCTCGCTCTCCGAGAGGGTACTCTGCTGCTCTACCTGAGCTATCTGCTCCTCCGCACGAGCCATCACCTCCTCACGTGGATAGTAGCCCAGTGCCCAGATGATGACCGAGGCAACGAGGATGACCGACCCCATCTTGTGGAGGTATTCGCGCGCTTTGTCCCACATATGTATGCCCACGGCACGTGCCATCGGGATACGGTAAGGCGGCAGCTCCATGACGAAGGGGAGGTCCTCCGACTTAAAGAGCACTCGGCGGAAGAGCTTTGCCATCAGGAACGCCAGCAGCACCCCCAGAGCATACAGCCCGAAGAGTACCAGCCCCGCATGCTGTGGAAAGAAGGTACCCGCAATGAGTATGTAGACTGGTAGTCTAGCACTACAGCTCATGAGCGAGGTGACCAGTACCGTGATGATGCGACTCTGCCGGCTCTCGATCGTACGAGACGCCATCACCGCTGGCACATTGCACCCGAAGCCCATAATCAGCGGTATGAAGGACTTGCCGTGCAGACCCATATGGTGCATCAGTTTATCCATAAGGAAAGTGGCTCGAGCCATATAGCCCGTGTCCTCCATAATGGATATGAAGAGGTAGAGGATGAGGATGTTTGGTAGGAAGACGAGGACACCGCCCACACCGCCTATGACGCCCGTCACCAATAGGTCTCGCAGAGGTCCTGGAGCCATCATACCGTAGACCCAGGCACCGAGAGCGTCCACGCCCTGCTCGATCCAGTCCATCGGGAAGGCTCCCAGAGCAAAGGTCGCCTCAAACATAATAAAGAGGAAGGCGAGAAAGATCGGATAGCCCCAGACGGGGTGTATGAGGAGGTTGTCTATACGATCCGTTAAGGTGCGTATGCGACGCTTGTTCGGGCGGTAGGTCTCTCTGAGCGCTCCAGCGATGAAGCCGTAACGCTGATTGATGATGTAGTTCTCTAGATCCTCCTCGTTGGAGTGATTCTTGCGCAGTCTGTTCTCCTCGTAGGCTGTGGCGGTGAGGAGGAAGTCGCCCTTCGGTTGCTGCTTGATAAAGCCCTGCGTGTGCGGGTCACCCTCGAGGAGCTTGACCGCTAAGTAGCGGGGCGATAGGTGGTCGGGGAAGGTGGCATGCTCGATGAGCTTGGTCTGCAGGGTTGCGATGCTCTGCTCAAGGTCTGTCCCGTAGTGTATCTGCAGGAAGCGACGATCGGCATAGAGATCCTCATCGATGAGCTGACGCACCTTGTCAAAGAGCTCTGAGATGCCGACACCCTTGCGACAGATGGTCGGTACCATTGGCGTACCGAGGAGGTGGGAGAGCTGCTGCACATCGAGCTGATTCTTCTTCTGCTCGAATTCGTCCCACATATTGAGTGCGACAACCATCGGGATACCCATCTCGCGGACCTGCACAGCGAGGTAAAGCTGTCGCTCTAGGTTGGTCGCATCGAGTACATCGATGACCACATCGGGACGCGTCTCCTCATTGGTCAGGTAGTCACGGATGTAAAGTTCCTCTGGCGAATAGGGCGATAGCGAATAGGTACCTGGGAGGTCGATCAATTCGTAGCGAACGCCTTGATGATCGAAGTGCGCCTCCTTAGCCTCGACAGTCACACCACTATAGTTGCCGACACGCTCGTGCGCTCCACTGGCATGGTTGAAGAGAGTCGTCTTGCCACTATTCGGATTGCCTATGAGCGCTACCCGTAGCGAGCGAGCGATAACTGGATCGTTGGCAGGTGCAGCACTAGCTGTCGGTGCGTCGTTATGCTTGTCAGAGACAAATGTATGCGCCAGCGGTGGTAGCTCTTCCGAAGAGGAGCCCGGGTCGATGAGCTCTACCGTGATCAGTCCCGCCTCTTTGCGACGCAGCGAGACATTGTAGTCCATCAGTCGATAGTAGATAGGATCCCGTAGCGGAGCCGCTTGGATCACCTCCACAACCTGCCCCTGCACGAAGCCCATCTCTAGGATACGCTTGCGAAAGGCTCCATACCCACCGACCGATAGGATACGAGCTCGGTCACCATTATGTAATTCCGACAATTTCATGCGCCACAAAGATAGCGAAAGCTGACCGAGCGACCTGCCCCATCGACTACCTAATAGTAGGTATCACCCTCTTTTTTGGAAGGATAACCCACTCGAAAAGCTGATCTCCACGTGGATATTTGCAAATCTCCACGTGAGAATTGGCGATTTCCTACGTAGGCGAGAAATAAAACTTCGGAGGAATCAAATGAAACTTCGGAGGAAATGA
>ENA-OPBO01001078-OPBO01001078.1-human-gut-metagenome-genome-assembly--contig:-NODE-1078-length-20352-cov-3.927625_pt1 | contig 20352 bp, 17 predicted proteins | sample MGYA00241071_ERZ501458 | MGnify/ENA primary metagenome ERZ501458 (study PRJEB25962, sample SAMEA2042509) | human gut metagenome | biome: human gut; feature: human-associated habitat; material: faeces... | reverse complement strand
CGGCGTCGAGCTCCTCATCCTTGCGCAGGTCGGCGTCGATGCGGGCGAAGCGGTCGCGGATCATCTGGTGGGTGTGCAGGTGCGGGTGGACGTAGAGCTGGTTGTCCTCCATGGCGCGGAAGAGGCGCGGGCCGACAAAGCGGGGGTTGAAGCCGGTGGTCTTGATGCGCTCCTCAAAGTTGGCCTTGTAGTCGTTGTAGTCGGCGGTGGCGTAGAAGGGGTCGTAGGGCTTCTTGAAGCGCTCGGGGCGGCAGCGCTCGCTGTCGTAGATCTCGGTGTTGACGTACATGGGGCAGAAGGCCGTGACGCCGATGTAGGGGGCGAAGTGGTCCGCGTAGTCCCTGATGCTCTCAGCGAGGCTGAGGGCGGCGTGCTTGGAGGCGGTGTAGGCGGACTGGATGCGCATGCCGGGCTGCAGGCTGCCGATGGAGCCGGTCAGCAGGAAGTGGGCCTCGGTGCCCTGCTTCTTCATGATGGGGACGATCTCGGTGGCGTAGTAGGCCATGGCGAGGAAGTTGACGGAGGTGATCCAGTCCCAATCCTGGGGCGGGATGTTGCCGAGGGTGCCCGCGCCGCCGACGCCGGCGTTGCTGAAGAAGACGTCGATCTGGCCGAACTCGTCCATGATGCGCTTGACGCTCATGCGGACCTGCTCGTACTCGGAGACATCGACCTTGATGGCGATGGCCTTGGGGGAACCGGCGGCCTCGCACTCCTTCCTGACGTCCTCGACGCGGTCGTCGATATCGATGAGGGCGAGACGCATGCCCTTTTCCGCCGCGTAGAGCGCAAAAGCCTTGCCGATGCCGCAGGCCGCTCCGGTGATGCCGCAAACCTTGCCCGAATAGTCTTTCATGTTTCAGCTTCCTTTCCAAAAGTAGTTTTCCCGGATGTGTGTTAATAATACCGCAATCTTCCCGCCCCAGTCATCGTCAAAAGGCACAACAATGCCCCGTCCGTTGTAAGCCCGTGACAAACTTCCCCACAAACCGGCGCGGCCCCGCCCTCAGATCCGGCGGAGCCGCGCTGTCTGTTTATTTGTCACTGTCTTCCCCGCAGCCTTACCGAGCTGCGCTCTTTCAACTGAGTGTTTATCTCTATTTTTATTGGGTAGTGGTCCTTGGTGTTTATGAGCTCCAGCAGACGTTCCGCAGCCTTTTCGCCCATGTACTGCTTCGGCACATGAATGGTCGTCAGCGGCGGGGTCACGTATTCGCACAGCGGCAGGTCGTCGAAGCCGACGATCGAGATATCCTCCGGTATCCTGTATCCGGCGCTTATAAGGGCGCGCATGGCGCCGACGGCGATGAGGTCGTTGTCCGCGAAATAAGCCGTTGCCAGCTCCTCGCCGGACTCGATGATAGCCTTCATGTCCGAGTATGCTCCCTCCTGGGACGGGGTAAGCTTGTGGACGATGGATTTGGAGGCGGACATGCCGTTATAGCGGATGGAGTTGTAAAAGCCGTTGGCGCGCTCCTCAAAGTTGCTTATCGGGAAGGATGAGTGCAGGTATCCCGGCTGGCAGCGGCACTGGGAGATGAGGAAATTCGTGGCGTGGTAGGCGCCTTGGACGTTGTTTATGAGGATCGAGTCATAACTCTGGCTGTCGAAGAAGGCGTCGAGCAGGACGAAGGGCGGGCGGATGAGCGCCAGGTCCGGCACGGACGAGGCGAGCAGCTCCGTCGCCAGGAAGATTATACCAACGCTGCCGGATGCGTTGAGCGACAGCAGCTGCTCCCTGAGATCGTTGTTTTCATAGATGTAGACGATGTTGAGTTTGTAGTGGTTCCTGCGGCACACGTTGCCGACGCCCTCGATGAGGCTGGAAAAGAAGGGCGTATCGCTGACAACGGCGCCGGTGCGCTTGTAGAGCACAAGGCAGATCGCACCGTTCTGGTTGTTTGAGAGGTAGAGCGACCGGTTTGAAAAATCGTAACCATACTGCTCGCAAGCATCAAGCACCCTCTTGCGCGTCTGCTTGCTCACCCCCGGCTTGTTATTGAGAGCTAAAGACACCGCCGCTTCAGATATCCCCAGTATTTTAGCTAGTTCTTTTGCAGTAATAGACAAAATATTCCCTCCCAACTCCCCTGATGATTGAGCTAATTATATATAATTTATAGAATTTAGTCAATGTTTAACTAAACTTTTTTACACATTTAGAAAATGGCTTTTATAATGTGAAGCAGACTGAAATAGGTTGGTGACCTTGAAATGAAAGCAATCCCTCCCCATCTGAGCCAGACACCGGAAGAGGCATACAGGAAGATGAAATACGCCGGAACTCATGTCGCCACGCGTGACCCGAAGCGTCCGGAATATCACTTTCACTCTGCCGGTCAATGGATGGACGACCCCAACGGGAGCGTCTACCACAACGGCTATTACCACATCATGTACGGTGCCAATCCCGACAGCGACAGCAACAGGGGCGGCATGCCCTACAAAACCGCTTCGAACAAATGGAGCCCTGATGAGCCTGACTGGATGGACGGTATAGACGTCTGGGGCCATGCGCGCAGCCGCGACCTTATACACTGGGAGCATCTGCCTATCTCCGTTTTTCCGGATCCAAAAAAGGACGAATTCTTCATCTGGTGGGGCTGCACCAGAATAAACGGCGACGGCATCCCCACAATAATATATACAAGCGTGGGCCACAAAAGGAACCCTACCGACTCTGCCGAGCAGTTCATCGCCTATGGCGACGACGAACTCATGCGCTGGAAGCAGGCCGATGAACTGAACCCGATCCTCAGCGACTCCATCCACGGCGGCAAAAAGTACTATGAGTGGCGCGACCCCTTCATGTTCGAGCACGAGGGACGTAACTTCCTCATTTTGGGTGGGACCGATAGTCTATCCAAGCGAGGCAGGGCGCTCGTGCTGCTTTACGAAGCCCTTGATTCCCGCTTTACCGAATGGGTCTTCCGCGGGGAGCTTTTTGAGTATCCCGAGCCGCTTCGCAGCATCGAGTGTCCCAACATTGGCAGATTCGGAGATAAATGGGCCGTAATAGTCTCTCCTCACGGGCCCGTGGAATACTTTATCGGCAACATAGACTTTGAGACATATAAATTCCACTGGGAGCACAGAGGCATCTTGAACGTAAGCACTAACTATTATGCCACGAACCTGGTTTATGACGACCAGGACCGCTGTATTCTGCTTGGGGCGATCGAGGGCTTCGAGGGCGCAGTGGGCTGGAACGGCGCAGGTGCACTCCCACGCGAGCTCAGTCTCAGTGAGGACGGCCGCAGGCTGGAGCAGCGGGTCATCCCCGAGGTGGAGGCCCTGCGCCGGGAAGCTGAGCCGCGAAATGCTTCCGGGGCGGTCACGGGAAGCGGCGTCTTTGAGCTCTTCGTTTCCCTCCTCCCGGGGAACTCGGGCAGGCTGGCTCTGTGTTACGGAGATACCGACCTGGTCATCGAGTTTCGGGATGGGAAGCTGAGCGTGGGCGGATATGAGCTGCCCTGCTCGAGCAGTCTACGCGTCTTCATGGACAAGACTGTTTTCGAGCTCTTTGCCGACGAGCGGGAGACTCTCTCCCTCGTGGTGCCTGTATGCACCGGCGGCTGCCGAATCGAGGTCGGCGGGGTTTTCGAACAATCGCTGCTCTGGGAGTATGACACCAGAGACGTCTTCCGCTATTACGACGACTGAAAAAACGACCTGCGGTGAATGCCACAGGTTGATAATAAAACATTAGGAGGAAAGATCATGAAAAAGAGATTTACCGCCCTTCTGGCTCTGCTCCTTGTCGCCAGCCTTCTGGCGGCCTGCGGGCAGGAGGCCGTGACCGAGACCCCGCCGGCCGAGACCGCCGCGGCTGAAACAACGCCCGCAGAGGAGCCCTCCGTCACAATCGGCTTTGCCAACGCCAGCATGAACAACGGATTCTTCGTCACGATAAGCAACACGCTCGAATCCCTCTGCAAGGAGAACGGCTACGACTACGTAATGTACGACTGCGACTGGGACAACGAGCTGCAGATATCCCAGATGGAGGATCTCGTAAACCTGGGCGTCAATGTGATATTCCTGGCTCCAGCCGATGTTGATGGCACCAGAGCCGGTCTTGAAGCCGCCTCCGCCGCTGACATCCCGGTCATCGTTCTCGATAACCCCGTCAACGAAGAGGACAATGCCCTCGTCGCCTACACCGTGGCCTCCGACAACTATCAAGCCGGCGTCATCTGTGCTGAGATGATGATGGCGGACTTCCCCGACGGAGCTAAGATCGCCGTGCTCAATCACTCCTCAAACAACGCCGCCCGCGACCGTGTCGACGGCTTCCGCGACACCGTTGAGGCCACAGAGAACTATGAGATCGTCGAGGAACTCTTTGGCGAAGGCACCATCGAGGACTCCATAGAGCCCGCCGAAGATATCCTCATGGCCCATCCTGAAGTCGAAGTGTTCATGGCCTGCAACGAGCTGTCCGGCATGGGAGCCCTGACTGCGGTCGAGGCCTCCGGCAGGACCGGCGAGATCAAGATCTATACGGTCGACGCCTCTCCTGACGGCAAAGAGCTCATCGTGGACGGCAGCTTCGCCGGCGAGGCCGCTCAGTCGCCTATCGGCATTGCTGAAAAGGCCTTTGAGCTTGCCTGCGGACTCATCGGCGGTGAGGCTCCTACCGGTGAAAAGTTCCTTATCGAGTGCTTCGAGGTCCGCGCCGAGCTTGCGGCTGAGACAGCGGGCGAGTGGCAGTAAGCAGGTCAAGCCGGTGAAGTGCGCTGCCTCCACAGCAGCGCACTTCACCATTCGATGCCAAAAGGCGGGCTCTGCCCACTGTTTGCGCGGCGATAGCCCCAGACCACCTGGCAAATCTAATCGAAGGGGGAGTTGTTGATTGCGCACAGAAGCCCTTAGGATGGAGAACATAAGTATGGAATTTTCCGGCGTGTATGTGCTCTCAGACATGCAGCTGCAAGTCGGGCAGGGTTCCATACACGCCCTTGTAGGCGAAAATGGCGCCGGAAAATCGACGCTCATCAAAATTCTCGGCGGCATATACAAGCCGAAAACCGGAAAAATATTCATAGACGGCACTGAGAGCTCCATACACAACGTCCAGGACGCTCAGAAGAAGGGCATAAGCATCATCCATCAGGAAATAAGTCTTGTCCCCTCATTGAGCATCGCTGAGAACGTATTTCTGGGCCGGGAACTTTCAAAGCTTGGCTTCAAATCCGAGGGCAAAATGTTCAGCATGGCCCAGGAGATGATAGACGCCTTGGGCATAGACCTTTCCGCCAGGACGATAGTTTCGGGACTGACTATAGCCCAACAGCAGCTCGTGGAGATAATCAAGGCTGTCTCGTTCAACGCCCGAATACTTGTGTTGGACGAGCCCACCTCCTCTCTCTCCCTGAAGGAGACGCGGCGTCTTTTCGAGATAATACGCCGGCTGCAGAGCAAGGGGGTTGCAATAATCTATATCTCTCATAAGATGGACGAGATCTTTGATATCTCAGACCACATCACCGTGATTCGCGACGGGCGGTATATAGACACCTTGCCCACCTCTCAGACGAGCAGCGAGGAGATCGTGCGGAAAATGGTCGGTCGCAGTATAGAGCAATTCTACGTACGCAGCTACAACGAGCTGTCGAAGGTCGCTCTGCAGGTAGAGGGCCTTACGAAGCGCGGTGTTTTCACAGACGTGGACTTTGAAGTGCGCTACGGCGAGGTCTTGGGCTTCGCCGGCCTTGTGGGGGCCGGGCGCAGCGAGATAATGCATGCCGTTTTCGGCGCCGACAAGTGCGACAGTGGAAAGATACTGATAGACGGGACTGCAGTTAACATCACCTGTCCGCAGCAGGCGATATCTTTTGGCATGAGCATGGTGCCCGAGAGCAGGAAGGAGCAGGGCCTAGTCTTAATAAACAGCGTCGGCTTTAATATCGCCCTCGCAAATGTGGAGCGTCTAAAAGGCTGGCTGTTTCTGAGCGACAGGAAACGGCATTCTCTTGCCTGGCGGTACATCGAGCGCATGAGAATAAAGACCCGTTCCGAGGCGCAGGCGGTGTTTGAGCTGAGTGGAGGCAACCAGCAGAAAGTCCTGCTGGGCAAATGGCTGGCAAATCAGCCGAAGATACTCATTCTCGACGAGCCCACCCGCGGTGTGGACGTGGGCGCAAAAACTGAGATATACTCCATCATCAATGAACTGGCAGCCGATGGAATGGCTATCATCCTCGTCTCGTCGGAGCTCTCGGAGATAATCAACATGTGCGACAACGTGTGCGTCGTTCACGAGGGCCGGATCACCGGCCGCCTCTCCAGGGAAGAATTCTCCCAGGACAAAATCATGCATTATGCAACCGGAGGCGAAGATATTTGAACACCAAAAAATACAGGCCCGTGCTCACAAACATGCTGGCTTCACTTAAGGCGAATCTGGGCATCCTCGCCGTCCTTGTGATAATGGTGGTTGCACTGTCCCTGCTCTCGCCAGTTTTCCTGACTTCAAACAATATCCTGTCCGTCGGACGCCAGATGTTCAGCAACATCTGCCTAAGCCTCGGCATGACATTTGTCATCATCATCGGCGGTATAGACCTGAGCGTCGGCGCAATTGTCGCCCTCTCGGGCATCACTTCCGTCGGGCTCGTGATTAACGGCGGCTGGGCCGTCGCTCCGGCGGTTATTGCCGGCATACTGGTAGGCACGCTCTGCGGCATCCTCAACGGCTGCATTATCTCCTGGCTTAAAGTGCCGGCTTTCATTGTCACGATGGCCATGATGAACGTGGCCCGTGGCGCGGCGCAGATATACACCGGCGGCACCGCTATTCGCATCCAGTCTGTTGACGCCTTCACCCAACTTGGCGTAGGGCGTTTCCTCAATGTGCCATATCAGATTTACTACGCCATAGTCCTGATAATTATTGCCACGCTGGTGCTGAACAGGACAAAATTTGGTACGTATGTATTCGCCACAGGCGGAAATCGCCTCGCGGCACGCCTTTCGGGCATCAAGACCGAGCGGATAGAGCGCATAACTTACACAATTTCCGGCACCATGGCCGGCATCACCGGCGTCATCCTCTCTGCCCGCATGTATTCCGCCCAGCCCTCTGTCGGCGATGGGCTGGAGCTGGACGCCATTGCAGCCTGCGTGCTCGGCGGCGTATCGATGTCAGGCGGCATGGGCCGCATCAGTGGAACCATCATAGGCGCCATAATAATCGGCCTCATAAACAACGGTCTGAACCTGATGGGTGTAAACTCTTACTGGCAGCTTGTGGCAAAGGGTGTGATCATCCTTCTCGCAATTGCCATAGACGCCATGAAAAACCGGAGCCGCCTCGCCGCAGCCGGCCGGGCAAAGGCCAGCCTGACCGAGCACGGCGAGAACAGCAAAAATAAGGAGTAAATTCTGAATCACCAAGGAGGAAACTATGGACAGCCAAAAGATACGGGACCTCGAGATAACAGCCGCGAGGGTGCGGATATTGGGGCTGGACGCTATTAACAGCGCGGCTTCGGGGCATGTCGGCGGGGCCTTCTCCATCGCGGACATACTCACGGTTCTCTACTTCAACACCATGAAAAACCTCGACCCTGCAAACCCCAGGGCGCCGGAGCGCGACCGCTTTGTCCTCTCCAAGGGCCACTGCACCGCTGCGCTCTACCCTACGCTCGCCTTAAGGGGCTTTTTCCCCGTCGAGGACCTCAAAACCTTCCGCCAGGTGGACAGCTACCTCTCCGGCCACGCCGAGATGAACCACGTCCCCGGCGTGGACATGTCCGCAGGCTCCCTGGGCCAGGGCCACCACCGGAATCGCAACGGCCGCTGCCGCTATCATATAGATCAATTTTTTCATGATGTTATTCTATCTGGTTTCATTCCAATAGACTCTTTTTTCATGAAAAACCATGAATCCGGCAGTGTCATTCTGCGTTCACTCCCTCAGGTTAAAAGCCAGAACCGCCGCAGAGGCAACGCAATCCCGGCATGGCACGGACCCCTCTTTTTTCAATTCCCTGCAATGGGAATAGCCCAGCTTTTCCACAAACCGCCGCCTCAGCTCCTCCCTGGACTGCACGGGCGTACACAGCAGCGCCCCGTAAAGGGCGCCGCACAGTCCGTCTGGAGCCTTTCCGGTACCGCAGGAGGAAACGGTTTCCAGCAAATCCTCCCTGCCCAGGGCCGCGCAGACGGCCTGGGCGCAGTTGTGGCGCCAGGGCGCCGTGCGGAAGGTGGACAGAGCTTTTTCTTCTATATTCATGCCCTTACTGTAGGCTCCGCCTCTTTCCGGGTCAAGACCCCCTTTCCGGCCGTCCATCCGGGGGCGGGAAGACGGTTTCTCCCGACATCCCGCGCCGGAGGAGCTCACTTTCCGGCAAGCCTCCGGCTGGTTTCCAGGCGCGCAGCCAATTCCTCAAAGGGAACGGTTCCATCCAGACAGAAGCTCACCCAGTTTTTCTTATTCATATGGTAGGCCGGAAAACGGCTGCGATTATCCGCAAGAATCCCGGACTCACCGGGACAAACCCGCAGGTTCAAAACCTCCACCCGTTCCTTGGAACTGCCCCCCAGCTTCAAGCGCGGCACAGCCAGAAAAGCGGCGTACCATTTTTCCGTATCCTTCCGCCGCACCACTGCGTTCCCCGGAAACTTCCTCCACAGGAATTCCAGTTCCTCCCCGTAAGCTTTACGGATGTGCGCGATGAGGCTCCGGGCGGGAGCCGCCTTGAAAAAATCAGGTTCAAAGCAGCATTCCGCCACATGCCACAGTTCTTCCTCATATTCCCTGCGGAGCATTCTTGTCCGCAACCTGTCTTCCGTTCCCGGGTCAGCATGCCGGATATTCTTCCCGTCCGCATCATGCACCGTTGCATGAACAGAACCATCCGCGTGTATTTCCAATTCCATGCAGAGCTGGCCGTCCAGCAATGCCGCCCTGCGCAGAAAACCGCTTTCCACACGAACGAAACCGAAGGAGAGCAGCTTTTCCACGCACAGCTTCCTGTCCCTGAAAACGCGTTCCACAGTTTTTTCATACCAGCTTTTCCGGGGAATACGGCGAAAGAACATAAGAAAAACAAGGTTAAGGACGAAGGAGGGAAGAGCGCCCACCATTTCCGTTCAGGTTCAAACGGAATCATGATAGGGCCGCACGAAAACGGCACAAGGATAAAATAACCCGCGGCTCTACTCCGGGACGCACACCGGAAAAACGGCCCTATCTGCCCGTCAGCACGTACCACACGAACAGGCTGTTGTGCTTCACGTACCGCCTGAGCAGTCTTCCCGGCTCCCGGTAAATGCGGTACAACCATTCCAGACCGTTCTTCTGCATCCATCGCGGAGCCCGTTTCACCGTACCGGCATGGAAAGCGAACGCCGCCCCTACGCCCACATAAACCGCGGGGGGCAGCAATTCCCTCTGCTCCGCCATCCACCGCTCCTGTTTCGGGCAGCCCAGCCCCACCCATACCACATTGGCCCCGCTTGAAGCAACCGCCTCCCGCATGTTTTCCAGATCTTCCTCCGTCCAAGGGCGGAACGGAGGGGAATACGCCCCGGCCAGTTGAAAACCGGGGTATTTTTCCTTTAATGCCCCAGACAGGGCTTCCAGCAGCTTCTCATCCCCGCCCAGCAAAAAATGGCGCAAGCCCGGATATTGCACATTCGAACGCACCAGCGCTTCCATCAAATCTGGCCCGCTCACGCGGCACGCTTCCCTTTCCCCGGAAGAAAGCCCCCGGTTCAGTCTCCACACTACCGGCATACCGTCCGGGCAAATCACGTCCATCCGTTCCAGCACGTTCCCGTAATCCCGGTCATGCACGCCGAGGGTTACCACATGGGCATCCGCCGCGGCCACCAGAAACGGAGCTTCCGCCTCCAGCGCGCGTTCCGCCAGCGCAGCGGACATCTCTTCCACGGAACTGACGGCTACGGAAAAGCCGAATACGTTTCTGGTTTCGCACGGTATCCGCGCGCCGGGACGGTCAGAATTGTCTGGAATAGTCATGGCCTGAGAACATGCAGCGTGAGCATTACGGCAGGGACAGTCTCAGCCCGTCATACGCGGGCATGACGTTTTCCGGCAGCTTGCCGGAAAGAATCCCGTAATCCATATCATGGGACAGGTGGGTCAGCACGGCGCGGCGGGGCCGGACGGCGGCAATGGCGGCCAACGTTTCCTCCAGGCACATGTGCGTGGGGTGCAGATGATAACGCAGTCCGTCAATAATCAGCAAATCCACTCCTTTCATCCTCTCCAAGGACGGGGCCGGGATGCTTTTCACATCCGGCATGTAAACCAGGCTCCGGCCTTCCGCTTCCAAGAGATAGGCATATGTCTCCACCCCGGCATGGAGCACCGGAAGGGGCGTCGCCAGCACGTTCCCCACACGGAACGGAGCCGTCACCTCGTGAGGCTCCGGCCTGACGTACCCGCTCCGCCCCGGTTTAGGAACGAACGCCCAGCCGTACATGGTCCGCAGGGCGTCCACCGTCATGGGAGAAGCATACATGGGCAGGCCGCCGGACCGGCGCCAGCAGAAGGCGCGCAAATCGTCAAAACCTCCCACGTGGTCCACATGGGCATGCGTATAAAGAACGGCATCCACATCCGTGATATTTTCCCGCAGGGCCTGCTGCCGCAAATCCGGGGAAGAATCCAGCAGGAGGCGGGTGCCAGCGGCCTCCACATAAATTGAAGAACGCAACCGCCTGTTTCTGGGGTCCGGGGACGTGCAGACCGCGCAGGAGCAGCCTATCTGCGGCACTCCGGTGGACGTTCCTGTGCCCAAAAAGAGAATGTTCATCACAGAGGTCATGATTGCGTTTAGGGCAAATGATGCCATAATGCATTCAAAATCCAAAGCCCGAATGCTTACATTGCTGAAAATTAAAAACCTGGCCCTTGTGGACCAGCTGCTCTGGGAACCCAGTTCCGGATTCATCTGCATCACGGGGGAAACCGGGGCGGGGAAATCCGTCATCATTGGAGCCATACGCCTGGCGCTGGGAGAACGGGCGGACAAGACGCTCATCCGCTCCGGGGAACAGCAATGCAGCGTGGAAGCTGTGTTCCATCTGCCGGAATCCTCCCCCGTGCACGCCATTCTGAACGAGCATGGCGTCCCGCCCTGCGAAGACGGCAACCTGATTATCAAGCGCCTCATCTCTTCCACGGCCAACCGCCAGTTCCTGAACGACAGCCCGTGCACCCTGAATCTGCTGAGGGAAGCGGGAGCCTGCCTGGTGGACATGCACGGCCCCAGCGACCACCGCTCCCTGGTCTCCCAGGAAAGGCAGCTTTCCCTGCTGGACGCCTTCGGGGAGCACGCTCCCCTGGTGCACGCCTATTCGGACGCCTGGAGGCAATGGCAGGATGCGCGCCGGGCCTATGATGACCTGGAACATGCGGAAGCGGCCACCGCACGGGAAATAGAACTGCTGCGCCACCAGGTGGATGAAATAGATTCCGCCGCCTTCACTCCGGAAGAAGTGCTCACGCTGGAAGAACGCTGGCAGCGCGCCCGCAACGGCACCCGGCTCCGGGAACAGGTCTCCAAAATGCTTTCCATGCTGGAGGAAACGGATGTGCCCGGCCTGGGGACCCAATTGAGGGAATTGACACGGGCGGCCCATGAGCTGGAACGCATGGACGCCTCCACCGCCGCGTGGCTGGCTCCATTGGCGGGAGTGAATTTGGAACTCAAGGAAATTGAGGGACGCCTGGCGGATTATTCCGCCGAACTGGACTGCGACCCCCGGGAACTTTTCCAGCTGGAGGAACGCATCAACCTGCTGGAATCTCTGAAAATGAAATACGGCCCCTCCTTTGAGGACGTCTGCTCCCGGAGGGAGGAGGCGGCCAGCCGCCTGGACCGCATTGAACACCGCACGGAACGCCTGGAAGAGCTGAGGGCCTCCATCGCCGTCCTGCGCAAGCAGATGGACGCCGCCGGGCAGGCTCTGACCAGAGCGCGCCAGGACTCCGCGCCCAGGCTGGCGGCTTCCATCGTCAGGCACTCCCGGGAGCTGGGATTCCGCCAGGCCGTCTTTGAAGTGAGCCTCTCCCCCCTTCAGGAACCGGGCTCACAGGGAATGGAAACGGTGGAATTCCTGTTTGGCCCCAATCCCGGAGAACCCTCCAAGCCTCTCCGTCTGATTGCCTCCAGCGGGGAACTGGCGCGCATCATGCTGGCGATTAAAAGCGCCCTGGCCCACAAGGATGCCACCCCCCTGCTGGTATTTGACGAAATAGACGCCAACGTGGGCGGAGAAGTGGCACGGGCTGTGGGATTCAAGATGCAGCAGCTCGGAAACAGGCACCAGGTGATCTCCATCACGCACTTCCCGCAGGTGGCAGCCCTGGCCTCCCATCATTACCTGGTTCAGAAAGCATCCGCGGGCAACCGCACCATCTCCTGCCTGCGGGAGGTGAGCCATGAAGAACGGGTGGATGAACTGGTCCGCATGCTGGGCGGCGGCGGAGACCACGCACGCACGCTGGCCCAGGCCCTGCTGCAGCCCTCCTGAACGGGAAATGCCGGTGGGGGAGAGGCCGCCCTATTTCCCCAGGCTCCCCAGGCGTGGGGTGAACCCCCGCAGCCTCAGGGAATTGAATACGACGCACAGGGAACTCAAACTCATCGCCCCGGCGGCAATCATGGGATTCAGCGTAAGGCCGAAGGCGGGATATAAACACCCGGCGGCCAACGGAATGCCGATGATGTTGTAAAAGAAAGCCCAGAAAAGATTCTGCCTGATGATGAGCAGCGTGGTGCGGCCCAGCTGGACAGCTTCCGCCACGCCTGCGGGGTTGCTTTTCATCAGCACGATGTCGGAGGATTCCATCGCCAGCTCCGTTCCGGACTTCATGGAAATGCCCACCCGGGCGCAGGCCAGAGCCGGGGCGTCGTTCACGCCGTCCCCTACCATCGCCACCTTGTCCCCGCGTTCCTCTATCTTCATCACATGGGAGGCCTTTTCATCCGGAAGCACGTCGGAGACCACCTCGTCAATGTGGAGTTCTCCGGCCATGTGCCGCGCCGTGGCGGCGTTGTCCCCCGTCAGCATGACGACGCGCAGGTTCATCCGCTTCAAACTGTCCACCGCCGCACGGCTGTCCGGTTTCAGGGAATCCGCCACCATGATGACGCCGGCAGGGCATCCGCCCCTGCCCACATACAGCGGGGACGCGCCCTGCCGCATGAACTCCCGCAGGCGGCTTTCATCCTCCTTCCAGGAAATTCCCTTATCCTGCATGAATCCGGAATTGCCCACCGCATAAGGCACCCCATCCACCGTTCCGGCAATGCCGCGGCCAGGAACCACGGATAAATCCGCCACGGCGCGGACAGGCAAATTCAGAAGCCTGGCGTGTTCATAAACAGCCTTTCCCACAGGATGTTCCGAACCCTGTTCCAAAGCCGCCGCCATTTCCACCAGCGCGTCCGCATCCATGCCTTCCTCCGGCAGCACGGCCACTACCCGCGGCTCCCCTTCCGTCAGGGTGCCCGTCTTGTCAAAAACGACGGTATCCACGCGGCTCAGGGCTTCCAGAGCTCCGGCGGACTTGCACAGGATGCCCAGCCGCGCGCCCCTGCCCGTCCCCACCATAATGGCGATAGGCGTAGCGAGCCCCAGGACACAGGGGCAGGAAATCACCAGCACCGCAATTGCCCTGGCGAGGGCGAAGGAAAACCCCTCCCCGGCAGCCATCCACCCAACCAGCGATACCAGGGCAACGGCAATGACCGCAGGGACAAAGAAATAGCATACCCGGTCCGCCAGCCGCGCAATGGGCGCCTTGGACTGGCTGGCCTGTTCCACCAGGCGGATCATGCGGGCCAGCGTGGAATCCCCGCCCACGCGTTCCGCGCGGATTTTGAGATACCCGGCCCGGTTGAACGTTCCGCTGATCACCCGGTCCCCCGCCGCCCTGTCCACCGGCATGCTTTCCCCCGTCAGGTCCGATTCATCCAGAGCCGCCTGCCCCTCTTCAATCATGCCGTCCACCGGAATCCGCTGCCCGGTTTTCACCACCACCAGATCCCCGGAACGAATTTCATCCAGCGGAACGGCGCGCTCCGCGCCGTCATGCCATACCAGCGCCTCCTGGGGAACCAGCTTCACCAGCCCTTTTACGGCGGCATTCGTTTTCCGATAAGAGCGGCGTTCAAGGTATTTCCCCAGGGAAATCAGGGTGACGATCATGGCCGCAGATTCAAAATACAGCTCCATTCCCTCCACACTGAAACCCTGCCACATCCCCGCAACCAGCAAATACAGCCCATACAGAAAAGCGGAGCCGGAACCGATGGCGATCAGGGAATCCATATTGGGAGACAGCGCAACAAGCTGCCGCACGCCGTTTATCAAATAATGCCGGTTCAGCCACAGGACGGCGCCCGCCAGAATGCCTTGTGTCCACCAATTCATCCAGAGGCCCCAACTCCCTTCCGGAACGGGCCAGTGCCACATGGGACCCATGGACAAATACATCAAAGGAACCAGCAGCAGAATGGACCAAACGAGGCGGGAACCGCCCGTTTCCTCCTGTTCCAGTCTTTCCTCCCTCTCCGTTCCGGCAAGCGGCTCCTCCTTCCAGTCCGCCAGGCGGAAGCCGGCTTTCTCCACCACCAGAGCTATCCGCTCCATGGCGGGGGAATCAGGTTTTTCAAACAAGACGGTCATCTTCCCCGTCAGCAAATTCAGCTCTACGCGCTCCACCCCCTCCAATCCTTCCACGGCGCGCTCCACCTTGGCGGCACACCCGGCGCAATGCATACCGGAAACAAGATAGTTCTTTTCTTCCATTGTCATTAAAACGGAATGTTTGATGTTCCGGGTCCAGACAAGACCCCATACTGTTAGCCGAACCTAACACATTTATTCCGTTCCTCAAGCCGCTTTCGCGGCTTCAGCCCCCTCTGATAAAAAATGACAAAAAAACGCCCGCGGCCCCGTACCAGTAACAAACACCTTTACTTTCCTCCATGAACATTCCTCCTCTATTCAACATCCTGGCCAGCGCGGCCTTGTTGTCCACCCCCCTCCACGCCCAGCTTTACACCCTCCATGGTGACGGCGTCAAAAAAACGGAGAGAGTCGTGGAAAAAGCGGATTATTCCGATTATGAACTCGTCTGGCACGACGAATTCGACAAAGACGGCCGTCCGGACCCTGCCAAATGGAATTACGAACACGGTTTCGTCCGCAATAAGGAAGCGCAATGGTACCAGCCGGAAAACGCCTATTGCAAAGACGGCATGCTGATTATTGAAGGCAGGAAGGAAAAACATGCCAACCCCCATTACGATCCGGAGGGAAAAAACTGGCAGACGACACGGAAAGAGGCGGAATACACCTCTGCCTCCCTGACGACGCGCAGCAAATTTTCCTGGCTGTACGGGCGATTTGAAATCCGGGCCAGATTCAGCCCGCGGGAAGGCATGTGGCCTGCTTTCTGGACCTTGGGCGTCAAGGAAAAGTGGCCCATGTGCGGGGAAATAGACATCATGGAGTACTACCAGTCCACCTATCTGGCCAATCTCTGCTGGGGTTCCCCCAAAAAACACGTTGGCAAATGGAGCACCACTTACACGCCGCTCAAATGGCTCCAGGAAAAACACGCGGACTGGGCGGACAGCTTCCATGTCTTCCGTATGGACTGGGATGAAAAGGAAGTGCGCCTGTATGCGGACGATATTCTGCTGAACCGGACTCCCCTGGATAATACCGTCAACGCCTCTTACAAGGAAGTCGCCAATCCCTTCCGGCAGCCTCACTTCATCATCCTGAACCTGGCTCTGGGCGCCACCGGCGGAGATCTGGACAAACTGCCGCTGCCCCAGAAATACGAAATAGACTACGTTCGCATTTACCAGAAAAAGGATTCCCCCCATAAAGGAACCATTCCATACCGCGCGGAAAAGTAACCGCCCTCTTCCGGAAACAGGAAAAAGGGCAGGGATTGCGGCATGAAAAAAGCCCCATCCGGACAAACCGGACGGGGCTCTTCAAAGAACAGAAAGAGGGGCAACTCAGTTTACGCGGCCCAGATAGGAACCGTCTTCCGTCTTTACGGAAATCTTTTCACCGGGCTTGATGAAAAGGGGCACCTGCACCACCAGTCCGGTAGTCATCGTGGCGGATTTGTAAACATTGTTCGCGCTGTCGCCCTTGACGCCTTCAGGAGCTTCCGCCACTTCCATGGTGATGGCGGCGGGGAGTTCTACGGAAACGACCGTTTCATCCGTGAAAAGCAGGATGTAGATATTGCCTTCCATCAGATAATCCTTGACGGGTTCCACGATTTCCGGAGACACGGTGATGTCTTCGTATGTATCCGGATTCATGAAGTGATAACCCATGCCGTCAATGTAGCTGAACTCATATTCCTCACGGGCGAGGTTGACGCCTTCCAGGGATTCATTGGAAGTCAGGCGAAGGTTATACACCTTTTTAGTGGAAATGCTGCGGATGCTCATTTGCACATAGGAAGCCATGCGGGGGGGGCACTTGTGCTCCATGCTGACTACAACGCAAACGTCATTGTTGTAATTGACCGCGTGTCCCTTGCGAAGATTGATTACAGGTACTTTTGCCATGCGGCCCGTACCATACCATGTTTTCCCCTCCCGTCAAGGCGAAAAAACCGGGCAACCCCTTGAGGCGCTTGGAGAAAACGCTCCTGAACAGGGCAGCGGGGAAGAAAGGGAAAACGGCTGTTCCTACCGGCTGAGGTCCTGCTGGAACAGGACTTTGATGCCGCTGGAATTCAGCACGGTGCGCCCGAAGTTGAGATCCTCCACGTGAAGAGCCACCAGAGACCCCCGCCCCACGCAAGGCAGCAGGGGATAGAGAAAGTTGACGTTCATTTCCGCGGCATACAGCGCATCCAGGCATTTTTTGAGGTCTGCAGGGCCATGGCGGAGCACCGCCACCAGCACCCCGGACTCCGTATAGCAAATACCTTTCTCCAGAAAAATTTCCGACGTCCTTTCCGGATCGCTGACAATCAGGCGCGCAATAGTCGCCTCATGGCAGTCCTGCATGCTGAATCCCAAACAGAAAATGCCGTGCATGTCCAGCAGGCCGAGGAGGGCGGTCAGGGCCCCCACCCGGTTCTGGAGCATGATGGAATATTGCTTTATCGTGCTGCCGGGGGCTTTAATGGCTTCTTCCTTCATAACAATAAAGCAAATAAGGGCTGTATTCTATTTGGCGTACGTTTTAAGCACGCGCCTGATGATGGCCAGAGCCTGCTGGATTTCCTCTTCACTGACATTCAGCGGCGGCAGCAGACGGACGGTTTCCGGCCCGGCGGGAACGGAAAGCAACCCTTTCTGCCGCAGGGCCTCCACCACTACGGAGGCGATCGTCTTGCCCTCCGGCGCGGCTACCATTTCCGGATTCAGGCCAATGCCCAGTAACAGGCCCAGGCCACGCACGCCCTGAACAACAGGCAGGTTCCAGGATTCTATTTCCCTGCGAATTTCCGCGCCCAGGCGCCGCGCCCGCTCCGGGAGCCCCTGGGAAACAACTTCCCGCAGCACGGCCAGGCCTACCGCAGTGCCGAGCGGGTTGCCTCCATACGTGGAGCCATGGGAGCCGGGATCCATGATGGAGGAAAGCTCCGTACCCTGGCCGTCAATGGCACGGTCGGAAATCCAGAAGCCGCCGATGGGGAAACCGCCGCCCAGAGCCTTGGCCCAGGAAATGCCGTCCGGTTCCACATCCGGAGCTACGGCGCGCCATCCCATGATGTCGCCGCAGCGGCCAAAGCCGCACTGCACTTCATCCATCAGCAGAAGAAGATCGTGCTCTCTGCATAACTGCGCCAGGCCCCGCAGAAATTCCGGAGTCACGCAGTTGACCCCTCCTTCTCCCTGGACGGTTTCCAGCATGAAGGCCACCGTTTCCGGCCTGATGGCTTCGCGGGCCGTTTCCAGATCGTTGAAAGGCAAATGGCGGAATCCCGGCAGCATGGGGTCAAAGCCGATTTTGATTTTATCCTGCCCCGTGGCGGACATGCTGCCCAGCGTCCTCCCGTGGAAGGATTTGTTGAACGTAAGCACCTCATAACGGGGCTTGCCGTCCGGCTGGGGCTTGCGGTGCCCGTAACGGCGCGCTACTTTGATTAAACCGTCATTGGACTCCGCACCGCTGTTGGCGAAAAAGACTTTTCCCGGGCGCTCCACGCATTTGGTCACGATGAATTCCGCCAGATCCGCCTGCTGGGGGATCTGGTACAGGTTGGAGCAGTGCACCAGGGTGGCGGCCTGCTTTTGCAGGGCCTGCGTCACCGCAGGATGGCAGTGCCCGAGCACGCAGGTCGCAATGCCGGCACAGAAGTCCAGATAGCACTTTCCCGTGCTGTCCCACAGTCGGGAGCCTTCTCCGCGGACGGCAGCCATGGGATAACGGCCATAGGAATGGAGTACGTACTGGTTGAGCTTTTCTTCTGTGTTCATAAGTTAAGGTAATATGGGCGTAGTTTGCTCTTCTGGCCCCGTCTGTAAATGATTTTTTTGGGAACCACGTCATGATTGCCGCATTTTACCCCGGAAGACAGTCACATCTTTGTCCGCCGCCCATTCATTTTTCTTTTCTTTTATCATTTTAACGGCAGAATAACCGCCGCAACCAGCAATAATCCACTATGGCTCATTTTTTCAACCTCAAAGGCTTTCTGGAAGAATTCAAGGCATTCGCCCTTAAAGGGAACGTTATTGACCTGGCGGTGGCCGTCGTCATCGGCGGCGCATTCAACAAAATCGTCTCCGTCTTCGTTTCCAGCATCATCACCCCCATCATCGGCTACCTTACTTCCGGGGTCAACCTGGCATACCTGGTGCTGAAGCTGGGCGATGTGGAATTAAAATACGGGGAATTGCTTCAGGCGACCATTGACTTCCTCATCATCGCCTTCTCCGTCTTTGTAGCCATCAAGCTGATCGGAGCCCTGAGGCGCAAGAGCGAAGAAGCTCCGGCCGCCCCTGCTCCCAAGCCGGATGACGTCGTCCTCCTGGAACAGATCCGGGACATCCTGCAAAAACAGGCGGACGCCAAATAAGCCCTTTTGAACGGTTCATGCCGGTTCCATACGGGACCGGCATGTTTTTTCCTCTTTACTTGTTCCGCCGCAGACGGGAAAGTGATTGCATGACTTCTCCGCTGCGCCTTTTAGCATTTGCCCTCCTTCTTGCTCCGTCCCTGCTTCCGGCGGCGGAAAACCAGCGCTTCATTCTGGAACGCCCCTATCCGGTGGCGGAAATCCCGGAACCTGACCGCAGCCTTCCCGTCACCAACGTAATCCTGATGATTGGAGACGGCATGGGCATCCACCACCTTTCCGCCGCATGGGCAGCCAACAGAGGACGCTTATTTATTGAAAACTGCCCGGTTACGGGCATTTCCAAAACATGGTGCGCGGACAAGCTGGTCACGGACTCCGCCGCTGCGGGCACCGCCATGGCGACGGGAACCAAGACGCTTTATCATCGAGTCGCCGTATGCCCCAAGGGCAACAGGCTGGATTCCCTGGTGGACAAGGCGGCGGACATGGGCAAATCCACCGGCGTTATCGCCACCTGCGAGCTGAATGACGCCACCCCGGCATCTTTCTGCGCCAATAATGAAAAAAGATCGGATGCCTACGGCATCATTGGGGATTACCCCCGTTCCCGTGCCGATTTCATCTTTGGCGGCGGCGGCAAATACTTCACGCAGAGGCCGGACGGCAGGGATATCTTCCAGGAAATGCAGGCGCAGGGATACCGCGTCGCCCGCACTTGGGAAGAAGCCGGCGCCTTGCCTCCCGGAAAAACGCTGGCCGTCACCGCTCCGGGGAATCTTCCCCCGCCCTCCAAGCGGGGAGACGTTTTCCGCCAAGCCGCACTGAAAGCCCTGGACACCCTTTCCCGGAATCCCGACGGATTTTTCCTGATGATTGAAGGGTCCAACATCGACAAGGCAGCCCACAGCAGCAACCTGGAAGAAATGATGGAAGAACTCCTTGATTTTGACCGGACTGCGGGAGCCGTGCTTGACTGGGCCTCCAAACACCCCGGCACCCTGGTCGTCATCACGGCGGACCATAATACGGGCGCGTTCGCGCTCACGGGCGGCAGCCGGGAAAAGGGGGAAATAACGGCCCGGTTCGGTTCCGGCAGTCATGACGGCGTGGCTGTTCCGGTGTATGCCTTCGGCGCGGGAAGCGGCGACTTCACCGGCATTTATGAAAATACGGATATCTTCAACAAGATTATGAACGCCCTTAAAAAAGGTGCGGACAAACCCGTGCGTTAGGCGCCCGGTCAAGGCTGCGGCCTGTCCATGCGCCGCGCCACCAGCCCGGCCCCGACGGTA
>ENA-OPBO01001074-OPBO01001074.1-human-gut-metagenome-genome-assembly--contig:-NODE-1074-length-20468-cov-3.626904_pt1 | contig 20468 bp, 17 predicted proteins | sample MGYA00241071_ERZ501458 | MGnify/ENA primary metagenome ERZ501458 (study PRJEB25962, sample SAMEA2042509) | human gut metagenome | biome: human gut; feature: human-associated habitat; material: faeces... | reverse complement strand
CCAGCCACGGCATGATCCTGGGCGAGGGCGGCGAGAAGATGTCCAAGTCCCGCGGCAACGTGGTCAACCCCAACGATATCGTCGAGCAGTACGGCGCCGATACCATGCGGCTTTATATCATGTTCATCGGCGACTTCGAGAAGGCGGCAACTTGGTCCAACGACGCGGTGAAGGGCTCCAAGCGGTTCCTGGATCGTGTGTGGAACCTGGCTGAGCAGGCGGACACCAGCTACGCCGTAACCCCTGCCAATGAGACGGTGATCCACAAGACGGTAAAGAAGGTCACCGACGACATCAATAACCTGAAGATGAATACCGCCATCGCGGCCCTCATGACCATGGTCAACGAGTTCTATGCCAATGGCTGCACCCGGGGCGACATGCGGTACCTGTTACTGCTGCTCAACCCCTTCGCACCTCACATCACCGAGGAGCTGTGGGAGACGCTGGGCTTTGCCAAGGAGAGCGGCAAGATGTGCTGCCAGGCCCAGTGGCCCAAGTTCGACGCCAGCAAGACCGTGGCCGCCACGGTGGAGATGGCCATCCAGGTCAACGGCAAGCTCAAGGGCACCGTGACCATGCCTACCAACAGCGAGGAGAAGGCCGTTGTGGAGGCTGCGCTGCAGGTTGAGAAGGTCCAGAAGGCCACCGAGGGCATGCAGATCGTCAAGACCATTCTGGTGAAAAACCGTCTGGTGAACCTGATCGTCAAGCCTCAGTAAGAAAATTCGACCGGCGAGGGCGGAATCTGCTGCAAACAGTGCCGGGTATTGCGCAGCGGGGGGATAGATACCTTCCGCTGCGTATTTATCTGTAAATTTTCCGGAAAAGACCTTGACATTTGCCTGCCAGGTCCGTATAATAGCTTTGTTAAAGCCATAAAATTGTATGGCCCTTAAAGTATCCTGGATTGAGCCGGATACCTCGGAGGGAGGGAAATATAGATGTCTGAAATCCACGTGAAGGACGGCGAGTCCATCGACAGCGCTCTGAAGCGTTTCAAGCGCAGCTGCGCCAAGGCTGGTGTTATCGCCGAGGTTCGTAAGAGAGAGCATTATGAGAGCCCCAGCGTCAAGCGCCGCAAGAAGTCTGAGGCCGCTCGCAAGAACAACAAGAAGCGCTACTATTGATGAAAAAAACGTGCTGTACCAGTTGGTACGGCACGTTTTTTCTCACCGCCTTCTGGGAAAGAGCCTGGGCAGAAGGTCCCGGACCTCCGGAAACGCGAAAAAGGCTGCCGGGAATCCCAGAGAGGCGCCGGTACGCAGCTTTTGAGAAAGGGTGTCGGCGTCGTCGTAGAGGACGAAGTGGGTCTCGCCGTTTCGGGTGTAAGTGAAGTAGCGGGCGCACAGATCCTGAGAGAAAAATACGCTGGGGGATTCCGTGGCCATCAGGGTATCCAGTGCCTCCTGGGACAGAGGAGTCCCCTCGCCGCTGGGGGCGGGAAGCTGAAAGTCCATCCGCAGCCGCTGGATGTCCAGGGCCAGATGACCAGCGCCGCCCCGCTGTTCCGCAGCCTCCTGGAGGCGCTGGACGAAGTTCCCGCCGGAAAGGGCGGTGCAAAGCAGCATCAGCGCCCCCGGTGCTGCCCGGATATATGTCTCCGGGACATAGAGACAGCGGCGGGAGGCGGAGAGGGACTGCTCCAGTTGCTGAACGAAAAGCTGCCGGTCCTGCCGGGGCGGTTCCTCAAAATCCAGCACCACACCGGTATATCCTCGCCGTCCGCACTCCCGCAAAATAGCGGCGGAGAGCTTTTCAGGTTCCCGGATCACAGGGGCCTCCCGGTCGCTGACGGACAGCAGGCCGCCCTGCGTCTGAAGCAGCAGATTCTGCCGCAGCAGGGAGGAGTCCTCACCGATCCGATAGGCCACATGGGCAAAGGAACGTCCGTACTGGGCTGCCTCCCGCAGCTGACCGGGCGTTACGGATAGATATACCTGCAAACGATCTCCCCCTTGTGCAATGATGATTTGCCTGTTATACTGATGACAGAAAAACTTATGCAGCAAAGGAGCCAGCCATGCCCTTTTCCCTGACACCGGACTGTATTTTTGATTGTTATGCCCAGATTACCCCCACATTCCTGCGCCAGCGGGGGATCACCCTGCTGCTCAGCGACCTGGACTTTACCTTGGCGGCCAAAAAGACTCGTCGGCCCGATCAGCCGCTGCGGGATTGGATCGCGGCGCTGAAGGCGGAAGGCATCACGTTTATGATCGTCTCCAATAACCGCTCCGGCCAGCGGGTGACGGAATTTTGCGCGGATCTCGGCGTGGGGTACCAGGGCCACGCCGGAAAGCCCAGTCCCCGGGGACTGGAGGCGGCTATGGCCCGGGCAGGTGCGTCTCGGAAAGAGACCGCCATGCTGGGGGATAAGCTGCTCACAGATATGCTGGCTGGCCGCGCCGGTGTCCTGGCGCTGATGGTGGAGCCGGTGGGCGGCGCCGTGACCGCCTGGCAGAAGGTCCTCCATGGACTTCAGGCGCCGTTTAAAGCCGTTTGCCGGCGGAGACTGGGAAAAAAGACCTGAAAAAAACGGGAAGCAGCTTGAAAAATACTTGCAATAGCGGACAACATAAGATAAAATATTCTAGGTAATTTTACTGTTACGGAAAAAACAGAGAAAATGTCCTTCCGCAGGTCGTTTTCTCGTAGATTTGTGAGGAGGAAAAAACTATGCCTACCATTACTGCCGGCGATTTCCGGAAGGGTATGATTTTCGAGATGGATGGAAAGCCCATGCTGGTCGTGGACTTCCAGCACGTCAAGCCCGGCAAGGGCGCTGCCTTTGTGCGCACCAAGTACAAGAACGTCATCACCGGTGCCGTTCGTGAAGAGGCCTTCAACCCCAGCGCCAAGTTTGAGCAGGGGGCTGTGGAGCGCAAGAACGCCGAGTACAGCTATAACGACGGTGATCTGTATTACTTCATGGACCCCGAGACCTATGACATGGTCCCCCTGAACAAGGACGTGCTGGGTGATTCCTTCCAGTTTGTCAAGGAGAACACCATGTGCTCTCTGGTCAGCTATAAGGGCAGCGTGTTCACCGTGGAAGTGCCCAACTTCGTGGACCTGGTGGTCACCGAGACCGAGCCCGGCGTCAAGGGCGATACCGCTACCAACGTGACCAAGGCTGCCACGCTGGAGACCGGTGCGCAGATCAAGGTGCCTCTGTTCATCAACGAGGGCGAGAAGATCCAGATCGACACCCGTACCGGCGAGTATCTGGGCCGCTGCAAGGAGTAATGATCAAAAGGGGGGACCGTGTCCCCCCTTTCGATTCATCCGCACCGGCATGAAAAGAGGAACTCCGGGGAAGTATTTGTCCATGGAGGTGCCGGATAGATGTGATCCCAACGGGAACTTCAAAGGCGAAAGAGTCAGCTCTGTCTTTGAAGCGAGTAAATAGGATATTTTCTGAAATCGAAAGGAGACGTTGTTATGGAAATCACCGAGAAGGTTGCCTACCTGAAGGGCCTGGCGGAAGGCATGGAGCTGGATACCGAGAAGAAGGAGGGCAAGCTGCTCTCCGCCATCATCGACGTTCTGGATGATATTGCGCTGGAGCTGGAGGACATGAAGGACGAGCAGGCGGAGCTGGCCGATGGCCTGGATGCCGTCAGCGACGATCTGGAGGACGTGGAGGACGTGGTCTTCGGCGAGGATGAGGACGACGAGGACGACGGCGACTACGAGTACGACGACCTGGACGAGGACGAGGATTGCTACGCCACCACCTGCCCCACCTGCGAGGAGACCATCTATTTTGATGAGTCCGTGCTGGAGGACGGCGAGGTTATCTGCCCCAACTGCGGCGAGAAGCTGGAGTTTGATCTGACCAGCCTGGACGAGGAGGAACCTGAGACTCCCGAAGAGGACCAGTAAGAAAAAACCGTCATACGGAAAAACGCTCCCGAGCCCATGAGGTTCGGGAGCGTTTTTTGCGCTTTGCAGGGGCGTCATATGACAGGAAGATGAAGCCCGACCAGAAGCGGCCGCTGCTGCGTCCGTTCAGGATTGAAAGGGCTGTTCCGAGGAGGCGGTCAGTCGATATGCTTTTTCCGCAGACTGCAGAGCCCGGCGCCGATAGCCGTGGCGAAGGTGGCGTTTTCGGGGATGATATAGTGGATATTGTAGAGGTGTTCAAAGTTTTCAAAGTTGATATGGACCTGGTCCAGCGTTGTCATGGAACCGGTCAGCACCACCGTGCGGCTGGAGCAGCACTGGCAGGCCAAAACTGTCATGGTACCGATGGCCTGGAGCACCAGATTTACTGCACCTGCCGCCAGGTCCGCCGGGGTGGCATCCTCTGCCAGATTGCCAAAGTTGGCGGCAGTCAGGGTGGGGTCCAGAGTAGGGGCGGGATTACAGGTGATGTCCCGGATGGTCAGATCCACCTGATTAAGATCTCCCTGCGCTGCCAGCTTTTTGATCTGGCCGAACCGCTCCATGCCTACCAGCTTACGGCACAACCCGCCCAGTGTGCCGCCGCCGATGCCGCTGCCGCACAGATGCCGTACGGTGCCGTTCTGCTCCGCCCACAAAAAGGCGGTGCCGGTGCCCATGGTGACTACCACAGCGGAGTCCTGACCGGACAGGGCCAGTGCGCCGGTGCCGCTGGCGGAGAACTCGTCCACCTTGCAGGTAGGTAAACCATAGATATCGCCGTCCACAAAGGAGGCACCCACACCGGTCAGCACCACACGGCGCACGTCTCCCAGAGTCAGATGGTTGCTGGTGAGATAGTTTCCAAGCGCGCCGTACAGGCTGGTTACCTGATCCTCCGCCCGTACCCGCAGCATGGAGATCACAGAGCCGTCTGCCCGCAGGCCCACGATTTTTGTGGTGGAGCCGCCGATGTCAATTCCTAAAATCACGTCCATGGTGAAGCGTCCTTTCCAATGGCGGCCCAGCCGCCGATTGATTTCATCATAGGGGAGGAGCTCCGCCTTGTCAATCCATAATTCACATTAAATTGACAAAAATTTGACGTTTTTTTAGAAAAGCAATTGCTTTTCCATTCCTGCCTGTTATAATAATTTCAGCGACACCCGATGCCGATAGATTTTGAGGTGTGATATGAAAACCGAACAAAAATTGAACATGACCATGCTCTGCGATTTTTATGAGCTGACGATGGGAAACGGATACCTTAAGGCGGGGTATCAGGACCGAATCACATATTTTGATGTGTTTTTCCGAACGGTACCGGATCAGGGCGGCTTTGCCATCTGCGCGGGGCTGGACCAGCTGATCGACTATATTGAAAACCTGCATTTTGACGAGGAGGACATTCAGTATCTCCGGGAAAAGCAGCTGTTCTCCGAGGAATTTTTGGACTACCTGCGCAACTTCCATTTCTCCGGCGACATCTGGGCAATTCCGGAGGGGACGCCCATCTTCCCCCGGGAACCGGTGGTTACCGTCCGGGCTCCTGCCATTGAGGCCCAGCTGATTGAGACTTTCACGCTGCTGACCATCAATCACCAGAGCCTGATTGCCACCAAAGCCAGCCGGATCGTCCGGGCGGCCAAGGGCCGGACGGTGCTGGAATTCGGTTCCCGCCGGGCTCAGGGCACTGACGGTGCCATCACCGGCGCCCGGGCCGCGTATATCGGCGGCTGCAAGGGAACGGCCTGCGCCATTTCCGATCAGCTCTATGGGGTTCCTGCCGGCGGTACCATGGCCCACTCCTGGGTGCAGATGTTCGATTCGGAATACGAGGCATTCAAGTCTTACTGTGAAATCTATCCCACCAGCGCTACGCTGCTGGTGGATACCTACAATGTGCTCAAATCCGGCGTTCCCAATGCCATCCGGGTCTTTGACGAGGTGCTCAAGCCCAAGGGAATCCGCAAGTGCGGCATCCGCATTGACTCTGGTGACATCGCATATCTGAGCCGGGAGGCCCGGAAGATGCTGGATGAGGCCGGCTGGACGGAATGCCAGATCTGCGCGTCCAACTCTCTGGATGAGTATTTGATTCGGGATCTGCTGGACCAGGGTGCACAGATTGATATATTCGGCGTGGGTGAGCGGATGATCACCGCCCGCAGTGAACCGGTGTTCGGCGGGGTGTATAAGCTGGCGGCCATTGAGGATGACAATGGAAACATCATCCCCAAGATCAAGGTCAGCGAGAACGTCAGCAAGATCACCACCCCCCACTTCAAAAAGACGTACCGCCTCTTTGATAAAGCCACTGGCAAGGCAGAGGCGGATTACATCACCGTGTATGACGAGACGGTGGATGAGTCCCAGCCGCTGGAGATCTTTGATCCTCAGGCGACCTGGAAACGCAAGACCTTTACGGATTTTACCGCTAAGGTTTTGCAGGTACCGGTGTTCCAGGGGGGTAAGCTGGTATACCAGCGTCCTACCCTGCAGGAGATCCAGCAGTATTGTGCGCAGCAGCTGGATACCCTCTGGGATGAGGTGAAGCGCTGCGAGAATCCTCACACCTATTACGTGGACCTGAGCCAGAAGCTGTGGGACATCAAGCAGGCGCTTCTGCGCCAGAACAGCGAGAATATCTGATTATGGAACCGGTCCCGTCACAACGGCGGGACCGGTTTTGTTACAGAATCGTAATTGCGGTTGGCAAGGCGGTTCGCTATAATAGAATTCAATAGGTTGCTGTCGGCGCATCAAAGCGGGGCAAACGGATATGCTGAAAGGGACGGGAGGGATCTTCCATGTCAAGAAAACGAACTGGGACCGAAGAGCGGACAGAGCGGCGGATCTCTGCTGTAACCAGCCTTTCCATGTGTGCGATGACGGTCATCGCGCAGATTGCCATTACCCTTCTGGTGACCCGCCTGCTGGAAGAGACAGCCAATGTAGTTTACTTTGTTTTGCGCCTGGCAGGCACGGTAGTGGCGGTGCGGGTGTATCAGCGGCACGGAAGTCCCAGCTATAAGCTGGTGTGGATGTGTCTTCTGCTGGCACTGCCGGTATCCGGCATGATTTTGTTCTGCCTCTGGGGCGGCACACACCAGGCCAAGAGTCTGAGCCTGCGGAAGATCCCGGTGCCGCTGGAACGGGAGAGCCTGCGGATGGAAAGCGCCGCCAATGTATCCCGCTTGAGCCGTCAGTCACCGGCCTGGGGCCGACTGGCGGCTTATCTGCAAAAGCGGGGCTTCTGGCTTTACCGCAATACGCAGGCGCAGTATTTCGGAGAGGGAGCCGATTATTTTGAAGATCTGATCGACCACCTGCGCCGCGCGGAAGTTTATGTTTTCCTGGAGTATTATATCATTGCCGAGGGCGGGATCTGGGACCGGATCTTTGAGGTCCTCCGCCAGCGGGCGGCGGCCGGGGTGGAAGTACGGGTGATCTTTGACGATTTCGGAAATCTGACCCGACTGTCGGATACCATGCTGCAGGCGATTCAGGATGCCGGCATTGAAGTGGAAGTCTTTAACCCGGTCCATCGCTATGTCAACCGCATCTATTTCAACTACCGGGACCACCGGAAAATCGCAGTGATTGATGGCTACTATGCCTATACCGGCGGCATCAACCTGGCGGATGAATACGCCAACCTGATCGTCCGCTTCGGTCACTGGAAGGACAGCGGCGTTCGCATCGAGGGAGAAGGGGCCTGGGGCTTTGCCCGTCAGTTTATCCAGATGTGGAAGATGATCGGCCGCACACTGCCCAATGAGGATGACTATTACCGTCCCCGGCAGGAAGGAGCCGGGAACGGCTGGTGCCAGCCGTTTACCGATGGCCCCATGAACAACCCGGATAACCCCATTGAAGAGACTTACCTGCAGCTGATTTCCTCTGCCCGCCGCATCCTCTACATCACGACGCCGTACTATGCGGTAGAGGAATATATGCAGCGGGCCCTGTGCATCGCGGCGGATGGCGGTGTGGATGTCCGGCTGATGGTGCCCGCCATTCCGGATAAAAAGTATGTCTATATGGTGGCGGAGACCTATTGGGGCGAACTGCTCTCCCACGGGGTGAAGATCTACCGCTATACGCCGGGATTTCTCCACGCTAAGAGTGTCCTGGTGGATCGGGAAGTGGCACTGGTGGGCAGCACCAACATGGATTACCGTACGTTCCAGCTCCACTATGAATGCGGCGTGCTGCTGTACCATATGCCGGCCGTGGAGGAACTGCTGGAGGATATGGATGCCATCATGGCCCAGAGCCAGCCATACACACTGGAGGAGTGGAACCAGCGGCCCTGGCATCGCCGGGTATTTGCGTCCATTTTGAAGCTGGGTGCCATCTGGCTGTAATGCTGGTTTGATATTTTCACACAGCAGACATCAATTCCGGTGTATCTGCAGTTCATATTTCTTGGAGGTCCTATGTCCCGTGAACTTACCCCTCAGGAGATTGCCGAGCGCAGTCTCATCAAAACCTATCGCAAGACGCTCTGGAACCCCTTTATCGCGGCGGTAAAGCGATACGAGCTGGTTCGTCCCGGAGACCGGATCGCCGTATGTATTTCCGGCGGGAAGGACTCCATGGTTCTGGCCAAGCTGATGCAGGAGCTGCTGCGGCATACAGACCGGCCCTTCCACCTGGAATTTCTGGTGATGGACCCGGGCTATAATGCTGCCAACCGGGCGCTGATCGAGGAAAATGCCCGAACACTTGGGATTCCCATCACTATATTTGAAAGCGACATCTTTGACGTCACGGTCCAGGTGGAGAAGAATCCCTGCTATCTCTGCGCCCGGATGCGTCGGGGCTTTTTGTACAGCAAAGCCCAGGAGCTTGGGTGCAATAAGATCGCGCTGGGACACCACATGTCCGATGTGCTGGAAACCACGCTGCTGGGCCTTTTTTACGGCGCGCAGATGCAGACCATGCCGCCCAAGCTCCACAGCCGGAATTTCCCGGGGATGGAGTTGATCCGGCCGCTCTACTGCGTCCATGAGGACGCGATCATTGCATGGAAGAACTACAATCACCTGCGCTTTTTGCAGTGCGCCTGCCGCTTTACGGAGGCCCGGGATGCCGCCGGGGACGGCGTGGGAGAGAGCAAGCGGCAGGAGATGAAGCTGCTGCTGCGGGAATTGAAAAAGACGAACCCAAACATTGAAAAGAGCATGTTCCGCGCCATTCACGGCGTACAGCTGGACACCTTCCCAGGGTTCAAGTACCGGGGAAAGGCCCATTCTTTTCTGGATTTCTATGATACGTCCGACGTCCCTTTTGAATCGGACGATACCTGATCAAGCGAGGCGACAACCATGGAGATGGAGTACTATCGTTGTGAAAATCCGGACTGCGGCTTTGTGGCGGAGGGCCAGGAGCCGGATGTCTGCCCGCGCTGCGGCGGGACGTTTTTTCTTGCGGTGCCGGAAGAGGAACTCACTGCCAGCGACTGGGTCACTTTGGGCAACCAGGCCGTGGAGGAGAAGCGGGGCACAGACGCCCTGGCCTGTTATCAGCAGGCGGCGGCCCAGGGAGACGCTCTGGGATTGACGAACCTGGGCTGGTGCCTGGAGACGGGAATCGGGGTGGAGGCAGACCCCGCTCAGGCGGTGGTGCTGTATGCCCAGGCAGCGGCCAAAAACTATATGCCTGCGCTGACGAATCTGGGGTACTGCTATACATACGGCATCGGCGTCAAGCAGGATGAGGCCAAGGCGCTGGAGTGCCTGCAAAAAGGTGCCCAGCAGGGATTTCCCCGGGCACAGTTTTTGCTGGGAGAGGCATACCGCCGCGGAGCCGGCACGGAGCAAAGTGATCAGGAGGCGGTGAAATGGTATCAGTCCGCCGCCTGGCTGGGATATCCGGCCGCACAGACGGAACTGGGACGCTGCTTTGAATTCGGCACCGGTGTGAAGGAAAACCTGGATCAGGCGGCCAAGTGGTATCGGGAGGCCGCAGAGCAGGGCCATGCGCCGGGGCAGTGCTGCCTGGGCTTTTGCTACGAGTCCGGCCGGGGCGTAGAGCAGAACTGGGAAGAGGCCGTGAAATGGTACCGCACTGCGGCAGACCAGGGGTATCCCAGGGCCCAGTGCAATCTGGCGTGGTGCTATGAGTACGGCAAGGGCCTGGAGCGGGATTATGGAGAAGCTGTCCGTCTCTATCGGGCCGCGGCGGATCAGGAGTACCCCAGGGGACTTTTGTGCATGGGCCTTTGCTGCGAGCGGGGCCGCGGCGTTCCGCTGAACAAGGAGGAGGCGGCCAAGTGGTATCGAAAAGCCGCCGAACAGGGTGAAGAGGACGGCATGTGCTGCCTGGGCTTTCTGTATGAGATCGGCGAGGGTGTGGAGCAAAGCTGGAGCGAAGCCGTCAAATGGTACCGCAAGGCTGCGGAACTTGGGCTTTCCCGTGCTCAGTGCAATCTGGCCTGGTGTTATGAACACGGTCAGGGCGTGGAGAAAGATCCGGTGAAGGCACTCTCCTGGTACCGCAAGGCTGCGGAACAGGAGGATCCCCGCGGCCTGTTCTGCATGGCCCGGGCATACGACTATGGCCTGGGCGTACAGCAGGACGCAAAAGAGGCTGTCCGCTGGTACGAGCGGGCGGCACAGGCCGGATCGGCTCCGGCCATGTGCGATCTGGGTGTATGCTATGAGAGGGGCGAGGGCGTAGAGCAGGATATTGACCATGCAGCCGCACTCTACCGCAAGGCCGCAGAATTGGGAAACGCGCCGGGACAGTGTAATCTGGGTTTTTGCTATGAGACCGGCCGGGGTGTGGAGCAGAGCTGGGAAGAGGCGGTAAAGTGGTATCGCGCCGCTGCGGAGCAGGAGATGCCCCGTGCCCAATGCAACCTGGCCTGGTGCTACGAGCATGGTCGGGGTGTGGAGAAAAATGAAAAGCGTGCGCTGGCCTGGTACCAGAAAGCCGCCGACCAGGGAGACCCTCGGGGAATGTACTGTGTGGGCCGGGCCTATGACTACGGCCGGGGCACGGAGCAGGACCGGGAGCAGGCGGTACAATGGTATCAAAAAGCGGCAGAAGCCGGCTCTGTACCCGCCATGTGTGATCTGGGCGTATGCTATGAGCGAGGCGAGGGCGTGGAGCAGGACCTGAAAAAAGCGGTGGAACTGTATCACCGTGCCGCGGAGCAGGGGGACGCCACGGGCCAGTGCAACCTGGGGCATATGTATGAAAGCGGCCGGGGTGTTGGGAAGGACTGGGCGCAGGCAGCCAGATGGTATGGAGCCGCTGCTGAGCAGGGGCTTGCCCGGGCGCAACTGAACCTGGGGGTATGCTGCGAGTTTGGCCGGGGCGTCAAAAAGGACCCTGTTCGGGCGGCAAAGCTGTATCGGTCCGCGGCGGACCAGGGCGATAAAACTGCCCAATGTAATCTGGGGTATCTTTATGAAACCGGCGAAGGTGTGGAGCAGAACTGGCAGGAAGCGGTAAAGTGGTATACCCAGTCGGCGGACCAGGGCTACCCTCGCGCCCAGTATCATCTGGCCTGGTGCTATGAGCATGCCGCCGGTGTCAAGCGGGACCTGGATAAGGCGCTGGCGTTATATGAGGCGGCTGCGGCACAGCAGTTTGAAGGTGCGGAAAAGCAGGTGGAGCGTCTGAAGAAGACACCGGCCAAGGGAAAATTCCTGCGGGGCTTTTTCGGCAGACATGATTCATAAGGCATGCGGATTTCGATGCATGCCCGGAGAAGAACGGCGTTTGGCATAAAACAAGCGGAAGGCAATTCCTCAGAGGAGGTTGCCTTCCGCTTTTCTATGCAGGCAGTCCTGAAGCGTGTTCGGGAGCCATCGTAAACTACGTCCTGCAGAACCGTGGCCCAGGGAAACGGCCTTCCACGGAGAATGGCAGCTGACGAAATGTCCGGAAAACAAAAAAGATCCTGAATCCATTGGATTCAGGATCTTCTGGCAGCGGGTGAAGGATTCGAACCCTCACATACAGAGTCAGAGTCTGCTGTGCTACCCTTACACAAACCCGCTATGTTTATCAGCCGCTCACTTATCGACCGCAGCGAACAGATATTATTATACAGAAAAGAGGAAAATTGTCAATAGGTTTTTTGAAAAAAATTTTTGTTTTTTTGGAGCACCTGGAAATGATTGATTTTGCAAGGCTTTGCGGGGATGAAACCGACAGCAGCCGCATAATTTGACCGATTCCGCGCAAACTGCTGCCGGGGTGATTCCATGCTGAAAAGACGTCCAGACCAGTCTGCACAGATGCCAAGCCTTCGCCTGGAGCCGGAAAAGCGTCTTTGTCCCATCTTTGACTCGGTGACCATTGCGACCTTTCCGGTGGCAAAGCCGGAGGAAATGGGCGTTCGTGTACTGGACAATTTCTGCGAGGAGCATATCCAATGAGACACGCCCTCTCCCAACGGGAGAGGGCGTGTCCATTTCCAATTGCCAACCTGGGGGAATCGTGGTACACTGTCCAAAAGAATAGGGGGAAACCGATATGAAACGCTGTTTCATTTTTGCCGCCGGAACTTTTTTTGGACTGCGGGAGCGTCCCGGCATGCCTGGTGATCTGGTGATTGCCGCGGATGCGGGATACCGGGTCTGCCAGCGGGAACACCTTACACCGGATGTAATCCTGGGGGACTTTGACTCTATGGAAGCACCGGACGCGGGGGAGAGGGTCCGCCGTCTGCCGGTGGAAAAGGACGACACCGATACGCTGGCTGCCGTCAAGCTGGGATTGGAACGGGGCTGCACGGACTTTTGGATCTACGGAGGAACCGGCGGCAAGCGTCTGGATCACACCCTGGCCAACCTTCAGACGCTGCTGTATCTGCGGCGCAGAGGGGCCCGCGGCTTTTTATACGACAATGATTTCGTGTGGACCGTTCTTGAAAATGAGTCGCTGCAGGTGAAAAAGACCGTGGAGTGGGGGCTGTTTTCCGCCTTTTGCCTGGGAGACCGGGCGGAGGGCGTGGACGAGACCGGCTTTCAGTACCCATTGCGGGATGCGGTGCTGACGCCGGATTTCCCGCTGGGCGTCAGCAACCACATTTTGGACCCCCAGGCAGAGATCACCGTCCGCCGGGGTGCATTGGCGGTGGGCTGGGAGCTTCCGCCACTGGAAAAGCGTAATACATAAAGTAGAATAGCGCTTTTGCCAAAGGACGATTGCGGCATCCTTGTTTTTATTGTATAATAGGGAAAAAGAAAGGTTGACCTTTCTGAGAACAGACAGACCGTGGGACCAGGGTTGGGCACGGCGGCAGAGGAGGATTCTTGCCATGGCTACATTTACCGTAAACGGTCAGACCGTGACAGTGGAGCACAACCAAAAGCTGCTGCGCTTCCTGCGGGACACACTGCATCTTACTTCCGTGAAGGACGGCTGCAGTGAAGGCGCCTGCGGTACCTGTACGGTATTGATTGACGGAAAGCCTACCAAGGCCTGCATTCCCCAGACCGACAAGCTGGAGGGAAAGCAGATCATCACCGTGGAAGGGCTCAGCGACTTTGAAAAGGACGTCTATACCTATGCCTTCGGCACTGCCGGAGCAGTCCAGTGCGGCTTTTGTATCCCGGGAATGGTTATGAGTGCCAAGGGGTTGCTGGATCAAAACCCGTCTCCCACCCGGGAAGAGGCCGCATACGCCATCCGAAACAACATTTGCCGCTGCACCGGATATGTGAAGATCATCGATGCCATTTTGCTGGCGGCAGAGGTGTTCCGGGCGGGCAAGGTGCCCCCGGCCCCCACCGACTGGTCTTTGGGCCAGCGGGTCCCCAGAGTGGACGTGGCGGAGAAAGTCACCGGCACCGGACAGTATCCCGATGACATTTATCTGGACGGCATGATTTACGGCAGTGCCGTTCGTTCCCAGTATCCCCGGGCCAGAGTGCTGGCCATCCATACGGAGGAGGCCAAGGCCCTGCCGGGCGTGGTGTGCGTCCTGACAGCCGCGGATATTCCCGGGCAGAACAAGGTGGGCCATCTGATGAAGGACTGGGACACCATGATCGCCGTGGGCGACATCACCCACTATCTGGGCGATGCCATTTGCCTGGTGGCGGCAGAGGACCCGGAGACGCTGGCAAAGGCCAAGGCGCTGGTGAAGGTGGACTATGAGGAACTCCCCATGGTCCGCAATCCCAAGGAGGCCATGGCCCCGGATGCGCCGCTGGTGCACCGCTCCGGGAACCTCTTGGCCCACAAGCATATCCAGCGGGGCAATCCCGCGGAGGCCATCGCCAAGTCCAAACACGTTCTCACCCAGCACTTTTCCACTCCCTGGACGGAACATGCCTTCCTGGAGCCGGAGTGCGCTGTGGCGTACCCGGACGGGGACGGTGTGATGGTACTCTCTACGGACCAGGGCGCTTATGATACCCAGCACGAGATCATGGGGATGCTGGGCCTTCCGGCGGAGCTGGTGAAAGTCCGCAACTGCCTGGTGGGCGGCGGCTTCGGCGGCAAGGAGGACGTGACGGTTCAGCACCATGCCGCCCTGATCGCCTATCTGACCAAGCGGCCCGTCAAAGTCAAGCTCACCCGGGCGGAGAGCATCCTGATCCATCCTAAGCGTCATCCCATGGAAATGGAATTCTCCATTGGCTGTGATGAAAACGGCATCATCCAGGGCGTGGCGGCAGAGGTCATCGCCGATACCGGTGCATATGCCTCTTTGGGTGGCCCCGTGCTGGAGCGGGCCTGCACCCATGCGGCGGGACCATACAACTATCAAAACTTTGAGATCGACGGCTGGGCCTATTATACCAACAATCCTCCTGCCGGTGCTTTCCGGGGCTTTGGCGTGACCCAGACCTGCTTCTGCATTGAGACACTGCTCAATCAAATGGCGGATCTTGTGGGCATCACTCCCTGGGAGATCCGCTACCGAAATGCCATCCGCCCGGGTCAGGAGCTGCCTAACGGCCAGATCGTGGACGAGTCCACGGGCCTTGCGGAGACATTGGAGGCGGTAAAGCCCTATGTGGACGCCAATAAGTATGTGGGCCTTGCCTGCGCCATGAAGAACGCTGGCGTGGGTGTGGGCATTCCGGATACGGGACGGTGCCGTCTGGTGATCGAAGGCGGCAAAGTCCACATTTTCGCCGGTGCCTCCTGCATCGGCCAGGGACTGGGAACCGTGCTGACCCAGATGGTTTGCGGCCAGACGGGGATTTCCCGGGAAAATGTGGTCTATGAGCGGTCCAACACCTACAGCGCCCCGGATTCCGGTACCACCTCCGGTTCCCGCCAGACGCTTTTCACCGGTGAGGCCTGCCGCAGAGCCTGTCAGGACCTGATCCAAGCACTCAAGGAAAACTCCTTGTCAGATCTTGAGGGACAGGAGTTTTATGGAGAGTACCTGGGCAAAACGGACCCGCTTGGGGCGCCGGTGCCCAATCCGGTCAGCCACATCGCCTACGGCTATGCCACCCAGGTTTGCATCCTGGACGAAGAGGGCCGTATCCGCCAGCTGGTGGCGGCCCATGATGTGGGCAAGGCGGTCAACCCTACCTCGGTGGAGGGACAGATCGAAGGCGGCGTGGTGATGTCCATGGGCTTTGCCCTGACGGAGCGGTATCCGCTGGTAGACTGCAAACCCACCGCCAAGTACGGGACGCTGGGGCTCTTCCGGGCCAATCAGATCCCGGAGATCACGCCCATCATCGTGGAAAAGCCCGGACTGAACGTGGCCTGCGGTGCCATCGGCATCGGCGAGATCACGTCGATTCCTACGGCACCAGCCATTGCGGACGCTTATTACCGCTACGACGGAAAGCTGCGCACCAGCCTGCCGCTGGAGGATACGCCGTACAGCCGCAAGTAAAAAAAGCCCTGGGAGAGCGGAATTCGCTCTCCCAGGGAAGTCATTCCTTTCGGGGCTGTGCCAGGGCCTGCAGTGCTTCCGGTGTGTCCACATCCGTCAGTTCTGCCGCAGGTGCCTCCGCCAGGATAAGCTCCTCCTCATGGCGGCGGATAACGGTGTTTCCGCCGTGATCTCCCGTCAGGGTCAAAAGCTCCGGAAAGAACCGGGCAGGAAAGATGCAGGGATTTCCCCGTACGCCGCCATGGCTCAGCGCGGCCAGCTTGTTCGGCTGTTGCCGCCAGCAGTCCACCAGATGGGCGATGCTGTCCCGGCGCAGCAGCGGCTGGTCGCTGACCTGAAAGAGGACTGCATCGCAGTCCCGCAGGGCAGTCAGTCCCAGGGCGATGGTGTGGCTGATGCCTGCCTCCGGGGCGTCGTTATGGATGGCGGCGAAGTGAAATTCCCCGGCCAGACGCATGATCTCCGGGTATTGCGTCACAACCACGACCCGTTTGAACTGCTCTGCCGGAACGGCTTCCAGGCAGCGCAGAATCAGGCTCCGCCCGCCTAAAGGGGCGGCCAGCTTGTTTGTTCCAAACCGCCGGGCATTTCCGGCAGCCATGACTACACATCCCAGTGAGACGTTGTGTTCCATTGGATTCACCTCGTTTTTCTTTCTAGTATATCCGATGATCCGCCGGAATTCCACCAAAAAGGAGAGAGGCTTATGAGCAAAAGTGTCGGAAAGAGCGTTGTCCGTGTGGACGCCTATGAAAAGGCCACCGGACGCGCGAAGTATACGGACGATCTGTGCGACCGCAGTGCGCTGATCGTGAAAATCTGCCATGCCACCATTGCCCACGGCTACGTGAAGTCCATCGACACCTCCGCGGCCCGGGAGATTCCCGGTGTGGTGAAGGTCCTGACCTGCTTTGACGTGCCGGACATTCCGTTCCCTACCGCCGGCCATCCCTGGTCCACGGACCCCGCCCATCAGGATGTGGCGGACCGGCTGCTGCTGAACCGTCATGTGCGCTATTATGGCGACGAGGTGGCGGTGGTCATCGCGGAAGACGAGATCTCGGCTGTGCAGGGTGTCCGGGCTTTGAAAGTGGAATACGAGGAGCTGCCCTTTGTGCTGGATGTCCAGGAGGCGATGAAAGACGGCGCGCCCCAGATTCATGAGGAATATCCCAACAATATTCTGGCGCATACCGATATCCGAAAGGGCGACTATGAGGCAGCCCGCCAGGAGCCGGGCCTCATCAAGGTGGAGGGGTGGTACGATACCCCCACGGTGCAGCACTGTCATATCGAGAATCACGGCTGCTTTGCCTACGAGGAGGCAGGGCGTGTCGTGGTGGTGACCTCCACCCAGATCCCCCACATTGTCCGCCGGGTGGTGGGCCAGGCGCTGGGGATTCCCTGGGGCAAGGTCCGTGTCATCAAGCCCTATATCGGCGGTGGATTCGGCAACAAGCAGGACGCACTCTATGAGCCGCTTTGCGCCTGGTGCTCCACCCAGATGGGCGGGCGTCTTGTGAAGCTGGAGTGCACCCGGGAGGAGACCTTCGTCTCCAACCGTGTCCGCCATGCGATCCGCACCCATATCATCTCCTATGTCCGGCCGGACGGTACTCTGGTGGCCCGGAAGTTCGAGGCGTTTTCCAACCAGGGGGCTTATGCCTCCCACGGTCACGGTATCGTGGCCAAGGGAATGGGTGCATTCCCTCAGCTCTATCCCTGTGACAATCTGGAATGCGACTGCTGGACGGTGTTTACCAACCGCCCCTCCGCCGGCGCCATGCGGGGTTACGGTATCCCCCAGGCCATGTTTGCCGGAGAGTGCCATATCGACGACATCTGTAAGGCAATCGGCATGGAACCGGAGGCATTCCGCCGCAAGAACCTGATGCCGGTGGGCTATACCGATCCGTTCTCCAAGAACGAGCTTTACAGCGACACCTTTAACCAGTGTATGGACAAGGGCATTGCCGCCATCGACTACCGCCGCAAGTATGAGCTCTACAAAAACCAGAGCGGCCCCATCCGCCGGGGCGTGGGTATGGCGGTGTTCTGGTACAATACCGCTGTGTGGCCCATCTCTCTGGAGTCCTCCTCCTGCCGGATGGTGGTCAATCAGGACGGCTCCCTTCAGTTCCAGACCGGTGAGACAGAGATCGGCCAGGGCTGCGACACCGCCTACTCCCAGATGGTGGCGGACGCGGTGGGTGTGCCCCTCTCCGACGTCCACGTGGTCTCCTCCCAGGATACCGACGTGACGCCTTACGGCACCGGTGCCTATGCCTCCCGTCAGACTTATATCGGCGGCTTTTCCATTGTCCAGACCGCCAGAGCGCTGCGGGAGCGGATTCTGGACATCGCCCATGAGCAGACCCGGATGCCGGTTTCCAATCTGGATCTGGTGGACGGTCAGATCATCCGCAAGAGCGACGGCCGGGTGCTCAAGTCCTTGGGGGACCTGGCGATGGAGAGCCTGTATTCCCTGGAGCACAGCCAGCACATCACCGCGGAGACCACGGCTCAGATCAAGTCCAACGCCTACTCTTTCGGCTGTTCCTTTGCCGAGGTGGAAGTGGATATTCCCATGTGCAAGGTGAAACTCCTGAACATCGTCAACGTCCACGACTGCGGCACCCTCATCAACCCCGCCTTGGCAGAGGCTCAGGTCCACGGCGGTATGTCCATGGGCATCGGGTACGGCCTTTCCGAGGAACTGAAGTTCGACGAGAAGACGGGCCGCCCCCTCAATAACAATCTTCTGGACTATAAGCTTTCCACTTTTATGGACCATCCCACGCTGCAGGCGGCCTTCGTGGAGAACGCGGAGCCCACTTCTCCATACGGCACCAAGGCCTTGGGCGAGCCTCCGGCCTGCTCTCCGGCCCCTGCCATCCGCAACGCCATTTTGAATGCTACTGGCGTTGCCTTTGACGCCTGCCCCATCACGCCTCACGTCCTCTATCGGAAGTTTAAAGAGGCTGGACTCATTGAAGAATAAAGGAGGGAACCACCTATGTATGATATGAAAGCATTGTATCAGGCCACCAGCGTGGCCGACGCGGTGGCCCTCCGCCTGGCCCATCCCGAGGCTCAGATCATCGCCGGCGGTTCCGACGTGCTGGTGCAGATGCGGGAGGGCAAACGGGCCGGCAAGGAGCTGGTCTCCATTTACGGCCTGGATGAACTCCGGGGCGTGAAAATGGAGGATGACGGTACCATCCGTATCGGCTCTCTCACCAGCTTTTCCCACATCACCCGGGACCCCCTGATCCAGCAGTATATGCTGGTACTGGGTGAGGCGGTGGATCAGGTGGGCGGCCCCCAGATCCGCAATATTGGAACCATCGGCGGCAACACCTGCAATGGTGTCACTTCTGCTGACTCTGCCTCCACGCTCCATGCCTACGATGCCATTGTAGAGCTGACGGGCCCGGATGGTGTCCGCCGCCAGCCCATTCACGATTTTTACATCAAGGCCGGAAAGGTAGACATCCGCGAGGGAGAGATTCAGACCGGCATCCTGATTCCCAGAGACAGCTATGAGAATACCTTTGGCTATTACATCAAGTACGCCATGCGCAATGCCATGGATATCGCCACATTGGGAACCTCTGTGAATGTGCGCCTCTCCGCCGATAAGAAAACGGTGGAACGTGCCCGGGTTGCCTTTGGCGTGGCAGGACCCGTGCCTCTGCGGGCGGCCACGGCCGAGGCTCTGGCCGCCGGGCAGCCGGTTTCCATGGACCTGGCGGAGCGGTTCAGCCAGGCCGTGAAGGAGGATATCAATCCTCGGGACTCCTGGCGTGCCGCCAGGGATTTCCGGATGCACATTGCCGTGGAGAGCGCCAAACGGGCGTTCATCGAAGCGGTAAAACGGGCGGGAGGTGAGCTGTAATGGAGCGGCATGTGATGCAATATCAGACGGTACATTTCAATCTCAATGGCAAGGACGTGGAGCGCACGGTAGATGTACGGGCCAGCCTGACTGACATGCTGCGCAATGACTACCGCATGACCTCTGTCAAGAAAGGCTGCGAGGTTGGTGAGTGCGGCGCCTGCACCGTTATCATTGACGGGGAGGCATTCAACTCCTGCATCTACCTGGCTGTCTGGGCAGAAGGTAAGCATGTGACCACTTTGGAGGGCCTGCTGGGCCCCAACGGGGAACTCAGCGATATCCAGCAGGCATTTGTGGAGGAAGCAGCCATTCAGTGCGGTTTTTGCACGCCGGGCTTTATTCTCACCGCCTGGGAGATCTTGGGGAGCGGAAAGGAATACACCGACGCGGAGCTGCGCAAGCTCCTCTCCGGGCATCTTTGCCGCTGCACCGGCTATGAGAACATTCTCCGGGCCGTGAAAAAGACCATGTACAAGCGGCTGGGAAAGGAAATGCCGCAGACTTAATGCAGCCGAAAGAGCAAATCATTGGAAATTGAAGTCGGATCGAGAACCCGCAAAGGCCGGAGCATGTCATGTGCTCCGGCCCTTGACTGTTTCGCGGAGGGGCCGACGGCTTGAAAGATTGGAGGAGGATGAGGCGTGTATTGGAACCGTCTGAACGATGTGCTGCGGGCGCGGTATGGGACCAAGGTCTATAAGCTGGCGCTCTCCTCCGGCTGCTCCTGCCCGAACCGGGACGGCACGCTGGGCACCCGGGGCTGTATTTTCTGCGACGGGTCTGGGGCCTTTGCAGCGGAGGGAGAGATCTCCCGGCAGCTGTCTGACGCCAAAGCCCGGGTGGCGG
>ENA-OPBO01001061-OPBO01001061.1-human-gut-metagenome-genome-assembly--contig:-NODE-1061-length-20644-cov-4.094177_pt1 | contig 20644 bp, 25 predicted proteins | sample MGYA00241071_ERZ501458 | MGnify/ENA primary metagenome ERZ501458 (study PRJEB25962, sample SAMEA2042509) | human gut metagenome | biome: human gut; feature: human-associated habitat; material: faeces... | reverse complement strand
AGAGCACTTGACTTTTAATCAAGTTGTCCGGGGTTCGAATCCCCGCACGCTCATGTGTGAAAAACAGCGGAGATCCAATCTTTTAACGGATTCCGCTGTTTTTTTGCTATTCAAAAGATATTGCGTGGCATAGTAAAAGACACCCACACAAATGTATGCGTGAGTGCCTTTCAACCATAATCAATATGGTTCTCTCCGTAGAAGTATATTACTATATAACTATGAATATTACAATATATTAAAATAGTTTTTTTAAAGAGTTAACGGTTGTAGGCATGGAAAATCTTGACGCTCAGGGATATAATGCGTATAATATACGCACAAACAAGAAAGGGGTTGCAATTAAATATCCGTTTTATCAAGTATAGTGATGTATTGAGCGATTAGGAGGAAAAATAATGGCAAACGTGGGAAGAAAAGCATATCCAATCGTGATATCTAAGGAAGATGACGGATTTTACTATGTGGAAATTCCGGATTTTGATATTGCGACACAGGGAGAAAGCGTGCCGGATGCCATGGAAATGGCAAGAGACGCGATCGGATTAATGGGGATTGATTTTCTTGATGACGGTAAGGGAATACCTGAACCGAATTCACAGGAATTACATTCTTCGAAAGATGATATCGTAACGCTTGTTGATGTGGATTTTGCAGAATACAGAAAAAAGGTGGACAATAAAGCAGTGAAGAAAAACTGTACAATTCCATACTGGCTTAATGTGGAAGCGGAAAAAGCTGGAATTAATTATTCAAAAGTCCTCCAGGAAGCATTGATGAACATTTTGGGGAAAGGGAAAACGGTTAACTAATTGCCGGAGAAGAAGGAGTGTGACTTATGGTAGAGATGAACGAGGCGGCCGTGGCCTATATGCGCCGCCAGGGTTTTCAGGATGTGGTGCTGAGCGTGGAGGAGATCACCAGCTGATGTGCGCCTCCGTATCTGGAGGTGGCGGTAAGTTTTACCGACGAGGATGAGGAAGCCATGCTGGCGAAAGGATATCAGTGGGAGCAAAGCGAACTGGGGAAAGTGTACTATCCCTCTGAAGGGGTGGTGATCCCGGATAAGATCTGCGTCAATTACATGGAATACCCCTGGATCTCCTGCTTTGAGGTGGAAGGAGTAGAGATCGAGAAAAAGGAGTGAGAAGACCGTGCGCAAGTCCTTTACAATGCGGCTTCGGACGTGTTATCATTGATACAATAACAAATGATTCGTGCTTCGAAAACAGGAGGAAAGCCATGGCATTTTATTATGAAGAACCGTCCAGAACATTTAGTGAGTATTTGCTGATCCCCGGCTATTCATCTGCGGAGTGCATTCCGTCGAAAGTTTCCCTGAAGACGCCTCTGGTGAGGTTTAAGAAGGGGGAGGAGGCCCCGATCTCCATCAACATCCCGATGGTTTCCGCCATCATGCAGTCGGTATCCGACGACCGGATGGCAGTGGCCCTTGCCCAGGAGGGGGGACTTTCTTTTATCTACGGATCCCAGCCTATTGAAGAACAGGCGGAGATGATCCGCAAGGTCAAGAGATACCGGGCAGGATTTGTAGTCAGCGATTCTAACGTGTCGCCGGACATGACCCTGGCGGACGTGCTGGCCATTACAGAGCGGACCGGACATTCCACCGTTGCGGTGACAGAAGACGGGACCGCCGGCGGGAAATTCGTGGGGATCGTGACCAATAAAGATTACCGGGTGAGCCGGATGTCTCCGGACACAAAGGTTAAGGAGTTTATGACTGAATTCTCCAAGATCGTGTGCGCCGGGGAGGATACCACCCTCAAGGAGGCCAACGACATCATCTGGGAGCACAAGATCAACTGTCTCCCTCTGGTCAATAAGAATCAGGAGCTGGTGTATCTGGTCTTCCGGAAGGACTATGACACCCACAAGAAGAATGAGAATGAGCTGATCGACGCTTCCAAGCGCTATATGGTGGGAGCGGGGATCAATACCCGGGATTATAAAGAGCGTGTTCCGGCGCTGGTGGAAGCCGGTGCGGACGTGCTGTGTATCGACAGCTCCGAGGGATTCTCCGAATGGCAGAAGGTGACTCTGGATTATATCCGCTCAGAGTACGGCGATTCTGTGAAGGTGGGAGCCGGAAATGTGGTGGATGCGGAAGGATTCCGTTTCCTTGCGGACGCGGGAGCAGATTTCGTCAAGATCGGTATCGGCGGCGGCGCCATCTGTATCACCAGAGAGCAGAAGGGAATCGGACGCGGACAGGCTACGGCGCTGATCGAGGTGGCCAAAGCCCGGGACGAATATTATGAAGAGACTGGAATCTATGTGCCCATCTGTTCCGACGGCGGGATCGTGCATGACTATCACATTACCCTGGCCCTGGCTATGGGAGCGGATTTCGTCATGCTGGGCAGATATTTCGCCAGATTCGATGAGAGTCCCACCAAGAGGGTGAATATTAACGGAAGCTATATGAAGGAATACTGGGGCGAGGGAAGCGCCAGAGCCCGCAACTGGCAGAGATATGACATGGGCGGGGACAAGAAGCTGTCCTTTGAAGAAGGCGTAGACTCCTTTGTACCCTATGCAGGAAGTCTGAAGAACAATGTGAGCCTGACCTTAAGCAAAGTCAGATCCACCATGTGCAACTGCGGGGCGCTGACTATCCCTGAGTTGCAGAAGAACGCCAAGATCACGCTGGTGTCTGCCACCAGTATTGTAGAGGGCGGAGCCCATGACGTAACACTCCGGGATAAACGGTAAGGAGCCGGAGGATAAGAAATGATCAAAAAGAGACCGGAGATGGCGGGATAAATCCCGCTGCCTTCGCTCTCTTTTTCTTACGTTGTGACTGGATAAAGCTGGATCGGATTCAGACTGCGCTGCTGTGGCGGACCACTCCATAACCGATGGAGGTGGGGCCCGCGTGGACGCCGATGGTGGCGCCGATCTGATGGACTGCAAGAAGGGGAGATTCGCCGTAGAGGCTCCGGAACCGTTCCTGAGTCATATCCCGCAGACGGAAGCCTTCCTCTTTGTCATGGGCATAGCCAATGATGATGATACAGTCTTTAGGCGTGCAGTTTTCTTCTTTCAGATACCGGCACAATAGTTCCAGAATGCCTTCCAGGGAGCGGCGGCGTCCCCGTCGGATGCCGGAAGAGTGGATCTCTCCGTCCTGCAGGGTGATGAGAGGCTTTACGTTGAGAAGTGCGCCGGCAAGGCCGGTCATTTTGCCCACCCGTCCGCCGTGCTGGATATAGTCAAAGCTGCCCACGGTAAAGAAGATCCGGGCCGTCTTTCTAAGATCTGTTAAGATCCTGGCCGCTTCCTCCACAGAGAGACCGGCGTCCCGCAGGCGGCAGGCCTCCAGGACAAGGGCGCTCTGCATAAGGGTAGCGCACAGAGAATCCAGGAGAATGATCCGGGCGTTGGGATAAGCTTCCTCTGTCATCTGCGCGGCGATACGGGCAGACTGAAGAGAAGAGCTTAATTTGGTGGAAATGCAGATGCACAGCACATCCTCGCCGGCAGCGGCGTATTTTTCAAAATACCGACAGAAGTCATCCGGGGAAGGGGCGGCAGTCATGGGATAAGTTCCCGGCTCGTCCACCATCTTCTGATAGAAATCCTCCAGTGGGACTTCCAGTCCTTCCTTCTTGTAGTGTTCTCCGTCGAAAGAGACAAGAAACCGGACGGTATCTACGCCCAGTTTTTCCGTTTCCGGCAGCGGAAGATCACAGGAGCCGTCGCTGACAATGTGGAAAGTTGGTTTCGTCATATGTGATTCCCCCTTTGCAAGATGTTTGTTGATTTTATTCTAACACAAGGGGGAAATATAATGCTATAATGAATTTTACCCGATCTTAACAGGGGAAAGAGAGAAATCTTACGTTTGGAACGTATACTGACAGAAGTGAACATACACAGGAAAAAGGAGGAACATTATGCCGGCAGTATATGCGCATTATCGATTCGGGGCGAAGGTGTCCCGGAAGCTTCCGGAGGATCTGAGAAAGATCGTCACAACCTATCATCCACAGTTTACCATCGGCCTTCAGGGGCCGGATATTTTCTTTTTCTACCGGCCTTACAGGAAGAACCGGATCGCAAGATACGGGAATCATCTCCATGAGATCCCGGCCAGGGAATTCTTCGAACATGGAGTGAGGGTCGTGAAGGGAACCGGGAGAGAAAGCGGGGAATATGCCTATCTTCTGGGATTCTTATGCCATTTCATCCTGGACAGCGAGTGTCATCCCTATGTAAGCGAGATGATCGGGGAGACCGGCGTCCAGCACCTGGAGATCGAGGAGGAGTTTGAGAAGGCGCTTCTTAGAAAGGACGGAAAAGATCCTTTTGCCTATGAGACCGCCAGGCTGATCCCGGCGGACCGGGCTACGGCCAGCGCGATCCGGCCTTTCTACCAGGGGATCTCCTGCCAGACGGTGGAGAAGTCCCTTCGCTGGATGCGGCGGATCAAAGCGCTGTTTACCGCGCCGGGAAAGGTGAAGTTCCATCTTGTCAACGGGCTTTTGAAGACAGGCGCGGCAGGGAAGTATCCCAGTGTGAAGGGACTGATCTGTCAGCGGGAGGATAATCCCCGGTGCGCCGCCAGTAATCAGGGACTGGAGGAACGGTTTGCGAAGGCGGCAGAGGTGGCCGTCGCCATGATCGGAAATCTGGACGAGGCGGTAAAGAGCGGGGCGCAGTTAAGCCCCCGGTTTGACCGGACCTTTGAATAAGACAGGAAAGAGAGAGGGAGACAATGGATAAAATGAAACTGACGAAACTGGAGAAATACTGGATCCTTTATGATGTGGGCAATTCAGCGTTCACCCTGCTGATCTCCACCATCATCCCCATTTATTTTAATTCTCTGGCGGAGAATGCCGGGATCTCGGAGGTGGATTATCTGGCGTACTGGGGATATGCCGCATCCCTTGCCACGGTGATCGTGGCGCTGATCGGCCCCATCTTCGGGACTATTGCGGATACGCAGAATTATAAGAAGCCCCTGTTTGCCATCAGTATGATGATCGGTGTGCTGGGCTGCGCGGCGCTTTCCCTGCCAACATCCTGGATCCTGTTCCTGGCGGTGTTTGTTGTGGCCAGGGTGGGGTACAGTTCCAGCCTGATCTTCTATGATTCCATGCTGGTGGATGTGACAGAGCCGGACCGGATGGATACGGTTTCTTCCCACGGCTATGCCTGGGGTTACATCGGAAGCTGTATCCCCTTCATCCTTTCTCTGGTTTTTGTCCTGATGTATGAGAGCCTGGGGATCACCATGAGGACGGCCATGGCCATCGCATTCTTCCTGAACGCGGCCTGGTGGGTGCTGGTGACCATTCCGCTTTTCCGGAATTACCGGCAGAAAAATTATGCCCAGGCGCCCAGCCATCCGGTGAGGGACAGCTTCCGGCGCCTGGGCAGGACTCTGTGTGATGTAAAACAGGAGAAACCCATCTTCCTGTATCTGCTGGCGTTCTTCTTTTTCATTGACGGAGTCTACACCATCATCGAGATGGCGACCGCTTACGGAAGCGCTCTGGGACTGGATTCCACCGGGCTTTTGCTGGCGCTTCTGGTGACCCAGATCGTGGCGTTCCCCTGTGCCCTTATCTTCTCCCGGCTGTCCAGGAATTATGAGACTAAAAGCCTGATCAGGGTCTGTATCCTGGCTTACACCGGGATCGCCCTTTTCGCCATCCAGCTGGACAAGCAGTGGGAATTCTGGTTCCTGGCAGTGATGGTGGGCATGTTCCAGGGAGCTATCCAGGCGCTGTCCCGGTCTTATTTTGCCAAGATCATCCCGGTGGAAAAATCGGGCGAATACTTTGGCATCTATGACATCTGCGGCAAGGGGGCTTCCTTCATGGGAACCACGCTGGTGGGCCTGGTGGCTCAGATCACCAATGCGGCCAATGCCGGCGTGGCCATCATTGCCCTGCTGTTTGTCATCGGATTCTTCTTATTCAACAAGGCGGCCAGGTATTAAGCGGGAAGATACAGGTGAACCCGCTCGATCCGGTTCTTGTCCATGGATTCCACCACAAGCCGGAGTCCAGATTCTGTCTCAATGGCGTCTCCGGGATCCGGCAGCCGGTCCAGGCGTTCGATGATGAATCCGCCTAAGGAATCATATTCTTCTGATTCCAGACCAAGGTCCAGGCGGTCGTTAAGATCCTCCAGATGGATGGAGGCTTCTACCAGGTATTCCCGGTCGCTGATCTTGTGGATGATATCATCTTCCTCATCTTCATCGTACTCGTCATGGATCTCTCCCACGATCTCTTCCAGGATGTCTTCCAGGGTGATAAGACCGGAAGGATCGCCGTATTCGTCCAAGACGATGGCCATGTTAAAGGAAGCCTGCCGCATCTCCACCAGCAGTTCGGAAATGCTTTTGTATTCATAGGTAAAGTAGGCCTCTCTTAAAATATCCCGTACATGAAACTCACCGGTGTTGTCAAAGAGAAGCAAGTCCTTCATATTGATGGTTCCGATGATGTTGTCCGTGGTATCCTCGAAAACCGGAAGACGGGTGTACCGGTCCTCCCGGTAGAGGGTCAGAAGCTCTTCATAGGTGCTGTTCACGTCCGCGAAAGTCACATGGACTCTGGGGACCATCACATCCCGGGCCACCGCGTCGCCTAAGTCTACCACGTTGTAGATCATTTCTTTCTCGTCAGATTCGATCACGCCGTCCTCATGGCTGACGTCCACGATGGTGCGCAGATCTTCCTCGGTAACGCCTTTGTTCTGATCCTTGGAATTAATGCGGAGCAGGGTCAGGATACCCATGGACAGTCCGTTGATCAGGAAGATCACCGGGGTCATAATCTTCATGAAAGCGCGGATGATGGGCGCGTAGATCAAAGCCATGCCGTTGGCGTGGATGGTGGCGGTAGTCTTGGGGGTGATCTCGCCGAAAAGCAAGATCAGTACGGTTAAGATACCGCTGGCCACGGCGACCATGGAACCGCCGAATTTATAAGCGATGGTAGTAGTAAGGGAAGCAGCGGACAGATTGACCACGTTGTTGCCGATCAGGATGGCGCTCAGCATTTTCCCGGAATTATCGGTAACCTCCAGGACAGCCTGGGCCCGTTTGTTGCCTTCTTCCGCAAGGCTGCGCATCCTGAGTTTGTTAGAAGTGGTAAGAGCCGTCTCTGCCGATGAGAAAAAGGCGGAAAGGGCAAGTAAGATCACAAGAATGATAAGTTGTAACACATCACTGGGGTCCAAAAGAAAATCAACTCCTTTATTCTGGCGCTTTTTTGCACCGGTATTTTGTAATGATACCGTATTTTCGGCTATTTTGCAAGAGCACGTTGAATTCGCGGAGGGTTTCGTGTATGATGTTAGGGATGAAGAAGTAGATCAAGGAGTGTATATATATGGATAAAAATTTCTACAGCCGGCTTACGGAGATCCTTCCGGAGGACCGGATCAAAGAAGAAGAACCCATGCGGCTTCATACCACCTTTCGCGTGGGCGGTCCGGCCCGGTTCTTTGTGATGCCAAAGACGGCGGAGGAACTGCAGGGGATCATCGCCTGCTGCCGTGAGACACAGGTTCCCTACTATATTATAGGAAACGGGAGCAACCTTCTGGTATCGGATCAGGGATATGAGGGTGTGGTCGTCCAGATCTTCAAGGAGATGAATGAGATCCGGATCGAAGGTGAAGAGATCGTGGCCCAGGCGGGAGCCCTGCTTTCCGCAGTGGCAGCCCGGGCGGCAGAAGCTTCCCTTACCGGATTCGAGTTCGCGGCAGGGATCCCGGGCACTCTGGGAGGGGCATGTGTGATGAACGCCGGGGCCTACGGCGGCGAGATGAAGGACGTGCTGACCGAAGTGCAGGCGCTCACCCGGGAAGGGGAGATCCTGACGATTCCAAAAGATGAGCTGGAGCTGGGCTACCGGACCAGCGTGATCGCCAAAAAGGGCTATATTGTCCTGGAAGCAAAGCTGCGGCTGGAGAAGGGACAAGAGGCAGACATCCGGGCCAGGATGGAAGATCTGAAGAACCGGCGGGTGACCAAGCAGCCGCTGGAGTATCCAAGCGCGGGGAGCACCTTTAAGAGGCCGGAAGGCTATTTCGCCGGAAAGCTGATCCAGGACGCAGGACTTGGAGGCTTCCAGGTGGGCGGAGCCCAGGTGTCAGAGAAGCACTGCGGATTTGTGATCAATAGGGACCAGGCCACCGCAGCCGATATCGCGGAGCTGATCCGTCAGGTACAGGCTAAAGTAAAGGAAGATTCTGGTGTGGATCTGGAACCGGAGGTAAAACGCCTGGGAGAATTCTAAGGAAAAATGGAGGGGGATACCAATGAGATTTGTGATCGTAACAGGAATGTCAGGCGCAGGGAAATCCACGGCTTTGAAAATGCTGGAGGACATGGGATATTTCTGCGTGGACAACCTTCCTGTGCCATTGATCCCCAAGCTGGCAGAACTCCTCACTGTCAGTGGATCCGAAGTGCAGAAAGCAGCCCTGGGTGTGGATATCCGCAGCGGCCAGAGCTTTGGCGAGCTGGAGCGGATGCTGGAGGAACTGGATGCCATGAGCATGAAGTACGAGATCCTCTATCTGGAGTCCAGCGACAATGTGCTGGTGAAGCGCTATAAAGAGACCCGGAGATTCCATCCCCTGTCCGGGAGTAGCGGCCGGGTGGACGAAGGGATCAAAAGAGAACGGGAACGTTTGGGATTTCTGAAGAAAAAAGCGGACTATCTGGTGGATACCAGTCATATGCTTACCAGAGAGCTCAGGCAGGAACTGAACAAGATCTTCGTGGAGAATAAGGAATTCAAGAATCTCTATATTACGGTACTGTCATTCGGGTTTAAGTACGGGATCCCGTCGGACGCGGACCTGGTATTTGACGTGCGGTTCCTCCCCAACCCGTACTATGTGGATGAACTGCGGCCCATGAGCGGCAACGACCCGGAGGTTCGGGATTACGTGATGGGCAATGAGAAGGCGGGAGAATTCCTGGATAAGCTGACGGACCTTCTGGAATTTCTCATTCCCAACTATATAATAGAAGGAAAGACACAGCTCGTGATCGGGATCGGCTGCACGGGGGGCAAGCATCGCTCCGTCACCCTGGCCAACGCGCTTTTTGCCCGGATCAGTCAGGCGGAGAGTTACGGGATCCGGATCGAGCACCGGGATATTGGGAAAGACGCGATCACAAAGGCAAGGTAGGGGCTTGATATGTCATTTTCTGGAAATATAAAAGAAGAGCTGGCACAGCACTACGGCAGGGCAAGACACTGCCAGCTGGCGGAACTGTCCGCGATCCTGCACATGTGCGGGGAGTTCTCGGAGGATTCCAGGGGAGTCTGCACGTTGAAATTCCATACGGAAAATCTTCCGGTTGCAAGAAAATGCTTTACATTAATGGAAAAAACATTTAATATAAAGACTGGTATCGTTATTCGGAAGAATCCGTCCCGGGGAAGCCAGTCCTGTTTCCTGTACTGGAAGGGGGATGAACTCCTGGCGGTAAAGAATACGATCGTGCAGGCAGTGTGCTGCAAGAGGGCCTATATACGCGGCGCCTTTCTGGCAGCGGGTTCCATGAGTGATCCCAGGAAGTCCTATCATTTTGAGATTGTGTGCAATTCGGAAGAAGCCGCAAGTTACTTGAGAGATATGATCAATAGCTTTGATATGGATGCCAAGATCGTGCAGCGTAAGAAGACGTCTGTCGTGTATCTGAAAGAGGGAGAACAGATCGTCGACATTTTAAATGTTATGGAAGCTCATGTGGCATTGCTGGAGTTGGAGAATGTCCGGATCCTGAAGGAGATGCGGAATTCGGTCAACCGCAAAGTGAACTGCGAGACGGCAAATATCAACAAGACCGTTTCCGCTGCCGTCCGGCAGATGGAAGATATCGTCTATATCAGAGATACCATGGGTCTTGACCGTTTGCCGGAGGGATTAAGAGACGTTGCCCTTACACGTCTCGAATATCCGGAGGCTGCGCTGGCGGAGCTGGGCCGGCTTTTGAAATCGCCGGTAGGCAAGTCCGGGGTCAACCACAGACTGCGCAGACTGAGTGAAATAGCGGATCAGTTAAGGGAGCAGTAAGGAGGAACATATTATGATCAAGAAACCTGTTACGATTCGAACGAATATGGACATGGCGTCACGTCCCATCGCCCATCTCGTTCAGGAAGCGAGCCAGTACAAAAGCAGCGTGTATATTGAGATGGAGAACACGAAGATCAACGCCAAGAGTATGATGGGCATGATGAGTCTGCCCCTTGTGAAAGGGACCAGCCTGACGGTGGTCGCGGACGGGGAAGACGAAGAAAGCGCAGTGGACGGCGTGGGAGCTTTTCTGGAAAACAGGAAATAATAATACATAGATGCAAGACAGATGGAGGGCATGAAAACTCATGCCCTTCTTTCAACATTCAGGGAGGAACGATCATGAAACGGATGCTGTTTATCTACAATCCCCATGCGGGGAAAGAACTGATCAAACCAAAGCTGTCGGATATCATTGACATTTTCGTAAAATCCGGATACGAGGTGGTGGCCTATCCCACCCAGTCTTACCGGGACGCCTACAAGAAAGTGAAGAAGTTTGAGTCCGGCGCTTTTGACCTGGTGGTGTGCAGCGGCGGAGACGGTACCATCGACGAGGTGGTGACCGGGATGATGCGGCGGAAAGACCGGGTGCCGGTGGGCTATATCCCCACAGGGACCACCAATGATTTCGCCAACAGCCTTCATATCCCCAAAGGGCTTCTGAGCGCGGCGGACAACGCGGTGAACGGAACGCCTTTCTCCTGCGATGTGGGACATTTTAATGATGATATCTTCGTCTATATTGCCGCATTCGGCCTTTTTACCGACGTCTCCTATGAGACCAAACAGGGAATGAAAAATGTGCTGGGTCATCTGGCCTACGTGCTGGAGGGCACCAAGCGGCTGTTCAACGTGCCTTCCTACCGGATCCGTGTAACTCACGACGGGGAGACGCTGGAAGACGAGTTTATCTTCGGCATGGTGACCAATTCCCGCTCCGTGGGAGGATTCCGTAACATGATCGGCAAGAAGGTGGTGTTCGACGACGGCCTTTTTGAAGTGACGCTCATCAAGACGCCCAAGAATCCCATCGCCCTGCAGGAGATCATGGCGGCGCTTTTGATCGAACAGGTGGATACCAAGCACATGTATTCCTTCCGCACCGGCAGGGTGACCTTCGAGTCCCTGGAAGAGATCCCCTGGACCCTGGATGGGGAATTTGGCGGGAACCACGATGTGGTTACCGTAGAAAATCTGAAAAAAGAGCTCCAGATCATGGTGCCCACCGAGTATGTGGCCCAGCTGACGGCAGAGCCGGAGCAGTTTGAGACGGAAGCTGAGACAGAAGAATAAAACAAGTAGAAGAGGAATAAGAAATGGAAAAGAGAGAGAAATTTTCATCCCGTCTGGGATTTATCCTGATCTCCGCAGGCTGTGCCATCGGACTGGGAAATGTATGGCGATTCCCCTATATCACAGGGGCTTACGGAGGGGGCACTTTTGTGCTGATGTACCTGTTCTTCCTACTGATCCTGGGACTTCCCATTGTAGTGATGGAGTTCGCTGTGGGAAGAGGAAGCCAGAAGAGTTCGGCCATGTCCTTCAACGTGCTGGAGCCAAAGGGAAGCAAGTGGCATATCTTCCGGTACTTTACCATGGCAGGGAACTTCCTGCTGATGATGTTCTATACCACCATCGCGGGCTGGATGCTGGCCTATTTCTTCAAGATGCTTACCGGCACCTTCGAGGGAGCGGACACCAAACAGGTGGAACTGATCTACGGGCAGCTTACCTCCAACCGCAATGAGATGTTGTTCTGGATGATCCTGATCTGTGTCATCGCCCTTCTGATCTGTTCCCTGGGCCTGGAGAAAGGTGTGGAGAAGATCACCAAATGGATGATGACCAGTCTCTTCCTGATCCTTTTGATCCTGGTGATCCGGGCGGTAACTCTTCCGGGAGCAGGAGCAGGACTGGAGTTCTATCTGAAGCCGGATCTTGGGAAGATCCGGGAGGCGGGAGTCTCTGAGGCGGTGTTTGCCGCCATGGGCCAGTCCTTCTTCACTCTAAGCGTGGGCGCCGGGTCCCTTGCCATCTTCGGAAGTTATATCGGCAAGGAGCGTAGCCTTGCGGGGGAGGCGGTGAGCATCACCCTTCTGGATACCTGTGTGGCGGTGATGGCTGGACTTATCATCTTCCCGGCCTGCTTTGCCTTCGGCGTGAATCCGGGACAGGGACCGGGGCTTGTATTTGTCACCCTTCCCAACGTATTCCGGGAGATGCCGGGAGGACGGCTGTGGGGAAGCCTGTTCTTCCTCTTTATGACCTTTGCGGCCTTGTCCACGGTGATCGCCGTGTTCCAGAACATTATCCAGTATGCGCTGGATCTGTGGGGGTGGGAGCTGAAAAAATCGGTGCTGGTGAACGGCATCCTCCTGATCCTGCTGAGCGTGCCCTGCGTACTGGGCCTGACCGACTGGTCCGGATTTACCGTTGCAGGCAAGAACATCATGGACCTGGAAGACTTTATCGTGAGCAACAATCTTCTGCCGCTGGGATCTGTGGTATACCTGCTGTTCTGCGTAAGCCGGTACGGCTGGGGATGGGATAACTTCATCCAGGAGGCCAATGCGGGAAAAGGGCTGAAGTTCCCGGTCTGCAAGGCGGTCCGGTTCTACCTGACCTTCATCCTTCCGCTGATCATCCTGGGGATTTTCATCCAGGGATACTGGAGTATGATCGTAGGATAAAAATATTTTCAAGATTTTGAAAAAAAGTACTTGCCTAATTGGGCGTTGTCTGCTATACTAGGCAAGTACGATAAATGGCTCCGTGGTCAAGAGGTCAAGACGCTAGCCTCTCACGCTGGAATCAGGGGTTCGATTCCCCTCGGAGTCACTTGAAAAGCCTGTTTTTAACAGGCTTTTTTTCGTGTCTGAAAAAGAAAGGGTGATGGATGATGCCATTCATGATATGGAGGCTGGTAGAGTGCAGACGATAGGGGAAGCGTGGAGAGAGATTGAATTGATAAATCTTCATAAAATTTCTCCTGCCAATTTGTCTATCCTGCCATCTTGCCTTTTCTTCTTCTCTCCACTATAATGAACAAACAATCCTCTGGAGAATTCTTTTCTCCACCTCAGCCGGATTTCCCGGCTGTCAATTTTTTATCCGGCGGTTTCCGCCACTTATTTCCAGACCTTTTTGAGCTCATTTAAAGGTTGCAGCATGTAGTCTTGTTTCCTATAATGAAAGTGAGGTACTTATGAATCGACAATTGCATACTCAGGAGGATCTTCATGCGGACCGCAAGTACAAGGACCGTTTGTTTCGCCTTGTCTTCAGCGACAAGAAGGATCTTCTGGACCTTTATAACGCAGTCAACGGGACCGATTATGACAACCCAGAAGAGTTAGAGGTCAACACACTGGAAAATGTACTCTATCTTTCCATGAAAAATGACCTGTCCTTCCTCATCGATACAGAGCTGAACCTGTATGAACACCAGAGCACCTGCAATCCCAACATGCCTATGCGGGGCTTCCTGTACTTTGGGGATCTTTACAGCGCCTATATTGCGCTCCGGGAGATCAATCTCTACAGCAGCACTGCCAAGCGGTTCCCTCTCCCGTAGCATATCGTCTTCTACAATGGGACCCGGAAGGAATCAGACCGGAAGATCTTAAGACTTTCCGACCTGTTTGAACAATCGGCTGCTGATAATCGTCCCTGCCTGGAATGTGAGACCCTGGTGCTGAACATCAACTACGGCCACAACCGGGAGCTGATGGAGAAATGCAGGCGGCTTAAAGAATACGCCATCTTTGTGGACATGGTGCGGAAGAACCTGGCTGCGGGCGCGCCCCTGGAGGAAGCGGTGACCCGGGCGGCGGACACCTGTATCGATCAGGGCATACTGGAAGATCTCCTGAAGAAGCAGAAAGCGGAGGTAGTACGGATGGCACTGGAGAATTATGATCTTGAGAAATATGAGAAGGCAATAAAAAAAGAGAGCTATGAAGAGGGCGTGGCAGATGGAGCAAAAAATGAACTGGAACACGGAATCTGCCAACTGATCACAACCCTTCAGGAACTTTCTCACCCTAAAGAAACTGTAATTCAAAAGCTTCAGGAAAAGTATGACCTGTCTGAAAAAGAGGCAGAAGAATATATGAAGAAATATTGGTAAATTCTGAGTTTGTCAAGTAAAGTGTGTAAGTTTTTTTGATTTTTATATGGCGGTCAGTTTTTGACCGCCATATTTATACCATAAATCTAATCAAATGGTAGTTCTTCGCCATTTCGATACGCTTCGTATAAGAGTAACATATCATGATCTTTAAGATACTGGTAGCAGGTAAGCAACTCGTTCATAAGGGTTATTCTTGATGTGCGCTGATATTGTAATTCTTCTGCAAGCGTATTAAATTTAAGGTCTGTTCTCATTGCTTCTGCTATAAATTCATCCATTGTAACCTCGTCAGCAGAGTCATATTCCTGCTCCTTAAAATAATCATAGTACTTATTCATACGAGACTCCTTTGCTCTGTTAGAAATTTTCGTATTTCATGATCCTTGCCTGAAGTTTATCGTCCATGGAAAGCTGGTTACGTACCATTGCCCAGTTAGAAACGGGGCGGCCATTCCACTTCTTATAAAGCTCCGTAATTCGCAGATAAAGGGCTTTCCTGACAGCTTCTTCACTCGGGAAAGTCCCCTTTTTAGTCACCTTGCGAAAGCTGGAATTGACGGATTCTATGGCGTTGGTTGTGTACATGACTCTCCTTACGGCACTTCCATAATTAAACAACTGCTCCACATATTTCCAGTTTTGTATCCATACATCAACTGCTCCTGGATACTGGCTCCATGCTTGTTTAAAACGCTCGAATTCCGCTTCAGCAGCTTTCAGACTGGATGCTCCATAAACCTTTCTTAATTGTGCTGTATAGGTCTTATAGTCTTTGGATGGAATGTATTTCACAGAGTTCCTGATCAGATGGACAATACACCTTTGGACAATAACATCCTTAAAAATGGAACGTGCTCCTTCTTCCAGACCGGACACGCCATCCATGCTGATAAATAATACATCTTCCACACCACGAGCCTTGATTTCATCAAATATCTGCATCCAGTAATGCTTTCCTTCTGCATCCCCAATCCAGAGACCTAAGATGTCTTTGATCCCATTTACATCATAGCCAAGAATCACATAAACTGCACAGCTTTTCGTTTCCATTTCCTTGCGGATAGAAACATAAAGGCAGTCCACAAACAGAAATGTATAAAACTTCTTGAGCGGACGGTTCTGCCATTCTTCGGCTGTTTCAATCACACGATCTGTGATGTTGGAAATGGTCTCATGGGAGATTTCAAACCCATAAATATCTTCGATTGTGTCAGCTATATCACGCTGGCTCATGCCTCTGGCGTACATGGACATAACCCTATCCTCAATGCCACTGACATCACGGGTTCTCTTTGGAATTACCTGTGGGTCAAAAGTTGCCTGCCGGTCACGTGGGACATCAACCGGAATCTCGCCATAGGCAGTTTTTACGTTTTTGGATATGTATCCATTTCTGCGGTTATCGGTATCTTTATAACCGTGGTCATTCGCTTCATAGCCAAGGTGGGAATCCATTTCTCCCTGAAGCATTGCTTCAAACATGGGGCCGAAGATATCTTTGATAGCTTCCTGCATATCCTCTTTGGTCTGTGGCCGATACTGTTCTAAGATTGCTTGAGCAATAGCTGCTCCTTTTGTGTTGCGTTTCTTTTTTGGTGCCATAAGTGCTGTACTCATCCTTTATATTTCCTTTCAATATAATGTATCGCACTTTTGCATAAAAATAAAGTGCGTAAGTTTTGTTACCGGTAACTTACACACTTTATTTTACACTCCCGGACGGTTGATTGCTCCGAGGCTAACGCTTAATCTCCACAATCATCCGGTCCCCGCCGTTTCCGGCAATTCTAGAATCCTTCCTCTCTGCGCATCATCCGCACTTCTCTGCGCTTCTTCGCCTTCTCCCACTCTTCCCGCTCTTCCTCGGTCTCCAGCTCCAGCCGGGGCACCGGGGTTGGCTTATCGTTGTCGTCCAGAGCCACCATAGTGAAAAAAGCGTGGTTGATGGGCGTCTTCACTCCGTCGATATCTTCCACATAACTGTCCACCTTTACTTCCATGGACGTATTCCCCACATAAGTCACTTTGCCGATGATCACGATCACATCCCGCTGATACGCGCCCCGCAGGAATCGCAAATTGTCCACGGAAGCGGTGGTCACGTTTTTGTGGGTATGGCGCTTTCCCACCACGCCTGCCACCTCATCGATCCACTGCATCAGGACGCCGCCGAAGAGACGCCCCGCCGCATTCAGATGGTTGGGCCTTACGATATGCACGGTCTGCACGATTGATTCCGATACTTTTCTGCTTGTCACTGTCATTTGCTCCACCTCACTCTATAGTTTCCGACAAGTTCCCGGTAAAATCCCATGGTTTCTTCATCCTCGCAGAAGATGGGGAACTGAAGGCCATAATTTCCCCAGATCAGCACCTTCCTGCGGCCGCCGTAGAAGCTGGAGAACAGCCACTCTGACGCCGTGATCTCAAAGAGAAGGTCCAGCACCTCCCCGGAGACGGGAAAATAAATCTCCCCCGCCTCTGTATCCAGGGTTTCTAGCGTCCGTCTCTGATCCAGCGAGAGTCCTGCCAGGAATGCTTCCTTCTGCTCTCTTTCCAGAACCGGATAATAGAAATCCCCGTACATGGCGCCCTGGTTCTGACGCTCCACCTCTCTGAGGAACTCTCTCATATCCTCTCTTGTCTGCGCAGACAAGATCCCGCCTTCGTATTTCCCAAAGGCCTCCTGCACCGTGTCCGCGTACAGGTATCCTGCCTTTTGCAGCGCCGCCCTGGTGATGGGTCTGATCCTGGTCTCTGACATGGTTTTCCCTCCCTGTCTTCCAAAAAACTTTGCCAGCATCTTCCGGTTCTATCTTACCATACCGGAAGGGATAAGTCTATTTTCCCACAGATCTTAAGATTTATTGTAGAAATCTCGGGTTTTCCATGGTATCCTAGTTATGGAAAGGACGGAAATTTTTATGAGAAATATCAAACTGACCATAGAATACGACGGCAGCCGCTATCAGGGCTGGAGCCGTCTTGGAAAAAATGAATCCAACAACACCATCTCCAACAAGCTGCAGGAGGTGCTGCGGAAAATGACCGGGGAGTTCCTGATCGAACTGTACTGCGGCTGCCGGACAGAAGCCGGCGTCCACGCTTACGCCCAGGTGGTAAATTTCAAGACCGAGTGCACCATGGATACAGAGGAGATCAAGCATTACCTCAACCGCTACCTCCCCATGGATATCGCCATCACTGAGGTGGATGAAGTGCCGGAGCGGTTCCACGCCCAGCTGGGGGTGATCTCCCAGACTTACGTCTACCGGATGACCATCACCGACGTGCCCAGCGTCTTCGACCGCAGGCATACCTTCCACTGCTTCAAGGTACCGGACAAGAAGGCCATGCAGCAGGCGGCCATGCTTCTTATCGGAACCCATGATTTCCGGAATTTTGCCGCCTCCAAGTCAGACAAGTCCACAGTCCGGGAGATCCAGGACATCGATATCTACGGAGACGATGAGGAAATGCAGATCCTGATCTGCGCAGACAGCTTCCTGCACAACATGGCGCGGATGATCATCGGCACCCTGCTGGATATCGGATTCGGAAGCCGCAGAAAAGAAGAGATTGAAGAGATTTTTGAGGGGAACAGCGCCGCAAGCGCGCCCTGCGATCCCAAGGGATTATATTTACAGGAGGTCCGCTACTAGCGGGCCTCCTGCTTTTCTTCTCGCAGCTTTTCCATGATGGCCGCCAGCTTCTCCGGCGGCCGGCCAAAACCGTATCTTTGATAGAATTCCTGGGCGTCTGTGGTGTGCAGGACTCCGTGGAGTCCTTCCATGTCTTCCATCACCTGATCCATCAGCATGGTTCCCAGTCCCTGATGACGGTATGCCTCATCGATGATCACATCCATAAGATAGAAGGTGGTGGTGTGATCCGTGATCACCCTTGCGTATCCCACCATATAGTCCTGTTCATCATAGACCCCGTAGCACAAAGAATGCTCCATGGCTCCCCGGATCATTTCCCGGGAACGATCTTTGGCCCAGTAAGACTGGCCCATCAGCGCCACCACCCGCTCCAGACTCAGTTTCTTCGGGTCTTTGCTTACATAGAAGCCCTTCCGGGGCGCTTCTTTCCTTCCTTCTTGCCGGATCTTCTCCCGGGTCTCCTGGCGCACCGCCTCCCGGAAGCTCTGAAGCTCCGGGACTTCTTTGGCCTCTTTCTCGCCGTGGGTCAGCTGCAGGTCATATTCCAGGGGCAGCCAGGTGGCGATATCCGCCTCATTGTGCTGGATCACCGCTTCCATCTTGTCCAGGGCCCTGGCGATCTTCCCCTCAGGCGTCTCTCCCTTTTCAAATTCCGAAAGTCTCTCCAGGAATTCCCGGCCTTTTTCTTCCGGCAGGATCTCTGCCAGGCGCTTTACTGCCCTTTCTTCTTCCCTTTCATGAACCGCTTCCTTCTCAAAGCAGGGCACGTCTCCGGTGACCGCCTCCCCCAGGTCGTGGAGCAGGCAAAGCTCCAGCAGCCGTTCCAGATCGATCTGAGGAAATTCCTCCTTTAGAAGCCAGGCCGCAAGGCCAAGCCGCCAGGAATGTTCCGCCACACTCTCCCGCCGCCCGGAGGAGGTCCAGGAGTGGCGCAGCGCACATTTCAGCTGCTCTGCTCTGTGCAGAAATTCCAGGAACCATTTTTCCTTTTTCCCGTGTTCTTCCATCATCTGCTACCCTTCCAGGATCTTCACGAAGAACCGGCGGTTCCTGGGCCCGTCGAACTCGCAGAAATACACATCCTGCCAGATGCCTAAGATCAGCTGTCCGTTTTCCAGAATCAGGGTCTGGGAAGGCCCCACACAGGTGGTCTTCAGGTGGGCGTGGGAATTTCCTTCCATATGCTGATAGTAGGGCCTGCGGGTGGGGAAGGTCTCCTCCAGTCCGCAGAGCATGTCGTGGACCACATCCGGGTCCGCATTCTCATTGATGGTAAATCCTGCTGTAGTGTGCGGGGAATACACCACCACGATCCCGTCTTTTACGCCGCTTTCTTCCACGTCTTTGCGGATCATCCCGGTCACCTTGGTCATTTGCTGGGAAGTCCCCGTGGCGATTTGGTGTTCAAATAAATGCATTTTTATCCCTCCAGATATTTCATCAGTTCATCGTATTGTTTCTTCATCAGACGGTAGCCGTGCTCGTAGAAATGCATCAGCGCGTCATATTTTTTCTCCAATCGTGACACCGTGGGGATCAAAGGCCGCAGTACGAAGACCTTTCCCTCCTCCTCCAGCTTCTCGATCAGGTTCATCTGCCGGTTGTAGATATAATTTCGCTGGATGGTCACCGACACCAGATTGGGATATTTCTTGTAGGCCCTCCGGTACAGATTGGCCATGGCCCGGGATGTGGGTTTCTTGCGGTATCCCGGGTTCCGGGTCAGGATAAGGACGATCTTGTCGTTCTCCTTCTCCAGCGCCCGCTCGATGGGGATGGAATCTGCCAGGCCGCCGTCCAGATAGGGCACGCCGTCAATATTTACCATGGGCGCCAGAAGGGGCATGCTGCTGGAGGCCCGGCACAGCCGCATCAGCATGTCCCGGTCTTCCTCCTCCGTGCGGTACTCCGCCCTTCCGGTGACACAGTTGGTGATCACGATCTCGCACTCCATCTCCGAGGCGAAATAGGTGTCAAAGTCAAAAGGAAAGATCTCTTTGGGATACCGGTCGAATACCATATCCATGTCCAGCACGCTTTTTTCTTTGATAAAATCTTTCAGTCCAAAATAATAGTTATATTCCTTGTCCTTCTGGATCATACAGTCCCTGGTCCTGCCCGGCTGCCTGGACACATAATCCACCCCGTTGCAGGAGCCTGCGGACACCCCGATCACATGGGACAGATACACATCCTTCTCCATAAGGTAATCCAGCGCTCCGGAAGTAAACACCCCTCTTGTGGCGCCGCCTTCCAGCACCATTGTTCCAGTTATCATCATCTGCTGCCTCCCTTCTTTGTCTTACCTGTTATTATATACCCATTTCCCAAAATGGCAAACATCTCTTGCCATTTTCAGGCGGATTTGTTAAGATAGGCGTTGTACGCCACAGGACATTTTTTATAAGGAAAAAAGGAGTCTTTCAGATTATGATCAGTACAAGTAATGTAACGCTGAGAGTCGGGAAAAAAGCGTTGTTTGAAGATGTGAATATTAAATTTACGGAGGGGAACTGCTACGGTCTTATTGGGGCCAACGGCGCGGGAAAGTCCACGTTCCTTAAGATCCTTTCCGGCCAGCTGGAGCCCACCAAGGGAGAGGTTGCCATCACGCCGGGGGAACGGCTTTCCTTTCTCCAGCAGGATCATTTCCAGTATGACGGATACCCGGTGCTGGATACGGTAATGATGGGCAATGCCAGGCTCTATGAGATCATGAAGGAGAAGGAGGCCCTCTACGCCAAGGAGGATTTCTCCG